>Ga0102921_1000627_pt1 | contig 12264 bp, 10 predicted proteins | sample Colrivmeta156802_FD_78205 | JGI IMG/M metagenome (GOLD analysis project Ga0102921, IMG submission 78205) | Estuarine microbial communities from the Columbia River estuary - metaG 1568-02 | ecosystem: Environmental > Aquatic > Marine > Intertidal zone > Estuary | place: USA: Columbia River...
AGCAACTATTTATTCGAAGAGCGGTTGGGTTTTATCTACCGACTTTGATTACATTTATAATGCTGGTCGAAGTGAAGGCTTTAATACAAGTATCCCACTTTGGAATGCAAGCTTATCTAAGCAAATGCTAAAAAACAAAGCAGGTGAATTAAAGTTTTATGTGTTTGATTTATTGAATCAGAATATCAGTATTTCTAGAAATGTAACGAGTAACTATATCCAAGATTTACAAACGCGTGTTTTAAAGCGTTACTTCATGATTAGCTTTACCTATAATTTACGCAAATTTGGAGCAACACAAGGTCCTCAAAATCCAATGATGAAAATGATGCAAATGCCAGGCGCAGAACGTCAAATGAATAATATGATGCGCACCTACAGAGGCGGAGGACAGTAAACGAAATTAGTATACTTCAAAAGGCTACTTCTAACCGAGGTAGCCTTTTTTAATGCTTACAACCGTTAGTAAAAATGAGGATTTTTTGTGGAAAACCCCCTATTTTACTGCAAACTAACCTATTTTTGCAGCTTCAAAAGCACAATATACCCAATGGTGAAAACAGCATTTCAATATAGAAACTCAATATACCGCCCAACCTCTATTTGTTTGGGATCTGTTTCTATGGCAAGGCTTGCGGTCAGATCGCGACGTGGATGCTGATAGGACGAGCAACTGGCACTTGCCCCTATCAGTGAAAAAACCCCCAGTTTAATTTTCATTTACTTTTTCTACAATTTTAATTGAAGGCGTTGGAACAAAAAATAATTGTTCGCGTAGCAAATGCTAGCGACGTTACATATGCTCAAACCATTACAGATGAAATGGAATCTTCTGCAAAAGCCAGGGGCATTGGTATTGCAAAAAGAACCCCCGCATATGTGGCAAAAAAAATGGAAGAGGGCAAAGCAGTTATTGCCGTAGAGCGGGATGGCACTTGGGTTGGATTTTGCTATATAGAAGTTTGGGGGCATGAAACATTTGTGGCCAATAGTGGACTCATTGTTGCGCCCGTCCACAGAAAAAGTGGCGTTGCTAAATTAATCAAGCAAACCATTTTTAATTTATCAAAAGAACGATATCCAACAGCAAAAATATTTGGTTTAACAACCGGCTTAGCTGTCATGAAAATCAATAGTGACCTGGGTTACGAGCCTGTTACCTACAGTGAATTAACAGATGATGAAGAGTTTTGGGCTGGCTGTAAAAGCTGTGTGAACTATGAAATTTTGCAAAGCAAAGACCAAAAAAACTGTATGTGCACAGCTATGTTGTATGACCCTGCAGATCATTACACGACACAAGAAACATCTGCAGAATTTAAAAGTAATTCTAAAGTCTATGAGCGCTTCATGAAACTCAAACAAAATAATTTATTACGTTGGCTGAGGAAAAAAGAAAAAAAATAATAAAATGGCAAGTGAATTACATCAAGTAAAGGCGGGCGATAAAGTGGTACTCGGATTTAGCGGCGGTTTAGATACGTCTTATTGCGTTAAATATTTAACCAACGAAAAAAGCTATGAAGTGCATAGTGTGGTTGTAAACACTGGTGGTTTTTCGGAAGAAGAATTAAAAAATATTGAAGCCCATGCCTATCATTTAGGCGTTAAAACACATACCACTATTGATGCCGTTCAGTCTTATTATGACAGCATTATCAAGTATTTGATTTATGGTAATGTACTAAAAAATAATACCTATCCACTAAGCGTAAGTGCCGAGCGTTTAAGTCAGGCACTCCATATTGCTGAGCATGCTACAAAGATGAACGCGGCAGCGGTGGTGCATGGTAGTACAGGGGCTGGTAATGATCAGGTTCGATTTGATATGGTTTTTCATATCATGATTCCTGGCGTTACGATCATTACACCCATTAGAGATATGCAATTAAGTAGAGAAGATGAAATTGCCTACTTGAAGTCTAAAGGCGTAGATATGAATTTTGAAAAAGCCGCTTATTCTATTAATAAAGGGCTTTGGGGTACAAGTGTTGGTGGTAAAGAAACATTAACGTCTAAAGGCATGTTGCCTGAATCTGCATGGCCAACGCAGGTAACAGCAACAGGAACCGAAGAAGTGAGTTTGCATTTTGAACAAGGTGCATTAACGATGATTAACGACAATCGATTTGATCATCCATCAAAAGCCATTCAATATTTACAAACCATTGCGGGTGCATATGGTATTGGCAGAGATATCCATGTAGGCGATACTATTATTGGAATTAAAGGCCGTGTTGGTTTTGAAGCAGCAGCTCCCATGGTTATATTAAAAGCACACCATGCACTTGAAAAACATGTGTTAACCAAGTGGCAGTTAAATTGGAAAGATCAATTAGCGCAGTTTTATGGAAACTGGTTACATGAAGGTCAAATTATGGATCCAGTAATGCGTGACATAGAAGCCTTTTTAGAAAATACACAAGAAAATGTTACGGGTACCGTATTTGTACAATTACATCCATACCGTTTTACAGTAATCGGTATTGAATCTGCCTTTGATTTAATGAGTAGCAAGTTTGGTAAATACGGTGAAATGAATAGTGGTTGGTCTGGCGAAGACGTGCGTGGATTTTCAAAAATATTTGGTAACCAAACTTCTATTTACCATAGCATTAAAAATAGCCAATCATGAAAAAAATAAATGTGGGTATTGCTGGTGGTGCAGGCTATACTGGCGGCGAGTTATTAAGAATACTAATGCATCATCCCGAAGTGCATATTTCGTTTGTACATAGCACTAGTAATGCTGGCAAGTCCGTAATTGAGGTGCATACAGATTTAGTAGGTGATACTGATCTTGTTTTTACCAATACTTTTTCTAATAGTATTGATGTTTTGTTTTTATGTGTGGGTCATCATGAAGCAAAAAAAATATTAGAAGAACAAAAGATAGCAGCGTCAGTGTCTATTATTGATTTATCACAAGATTTTAGACTGATAGCAAACGCTGTAATTGCAGATAGAACTTTTGTATATGGATTGCCAGAGCTCAATCGTGAAAAAGTAACAACAGCAAAAAATATAGCCAATCCGGGTTGTTTTGCTACGGCTATTCAACTCGCTTTATTACCGCTGGCAAAATCAGGCCTCTTGCAAGATATTTATACAACGGGTATTACAGGATCAACGGGTGCGGGCCAATCATTAAGCGCTACTGCTCATTTTAGTTGGCGCGCTAATAATATTCAGGCTTATAAAACGCTCGACCATCAGCACGTTTTTGAAATCGTACAATCCCTCAATCAATTGCAGGCAGATGCACCACTTAGTACAAGCGGCGAAGGGCCTGGATTACATTTTGTACCATGGCGTGGCGATTTTACCAGAGGTATTTATACCAGCTCGGTTATCGATTGTAGTTTACCATTAGAGGCCGTTCAGGAAATGTATGCTAGCTATTATGCAGCACATCCATTTGTTGTGGTATCTGAGGCGCCTATACATTTAAAGCAAGTAGTAAATACCAATAAATGCGTTTTACAAATTGAAAAGCAGGGTAATAAACTTGTTGTGCATAGTGCTATTGATAATTTAATAAAAGGCGCTAGTGGGCAAGCTGTTCAAAATATGAATTTGCTTTTTGGACTAGACGAAACAGCGGGTCTATTATTTAAAGCAAACTTTTTTTAGCCATGAAATTATTTGACGTATATCCACTCAATAATATCACCATAGCAAAAGCTAAAGGGTCTTATGTATGGGATGAAAAAGGAACGGAGTACCTTGACATGTATGGCGGACATGCTGTAATAAGTATTGGTCATACGCATCCATACTGGGTATCGGCCATTGAAACACAACTTCATAAAATTGCTTTTTATTCCAACTCTGTTATTATTCCCATTCAAACACAGTTAGCTCAAAAAATTGGAGTGGTAAGCGGCAAAAATAATTTTCAACTTTTTTTGTGCAACAGTGGCGCCGAAGCAAATGAAAACGCAATAAAACTTGCATCTTTTGTAACAGCTCGAAAAAAAATTATTTCTTTTACAGGATCTTTTCACGGAAGAACTTCACTTGCAGTTGCCGCTACAGACAACCCATCCATTGTAGCGCCTGTCAATGAAACAGAAAATATTATTTTTTTACCCTTTAATGATGAATCAGCATTGCAGGCTTGTTTTGATGCTGACGGTGGTAGTATTGCTGCCGTTATTATCGAAGGCATTCAGGGTGTGGGAGGTATACGAGTTGCTACCAATACTTTTTTACAATTAATTAGATCACTATGTACCAAGCATGGCGCCTTATATGTAGCAGATAGTGTACAGTGTGGTTATGGCAGAACAGGACAATTTTTTGCACACGATGCTGCAGGCGTAGATGCAGATATTTATTCGATGGCAAAGGGTATGGGTAACGGGTTTCCAATTGGCGGCATATTAATTGCGCCACATATTGCGCCTAAATATGGAATGCTTGGCACCACTTTTGGTGGTAATCATTTGGCATGTGCAGCAGCGCTCGCTGTTGTTGAAGTGATGGAGCAAGACAATTTATTGGAGGCTGCAGCAAGTAATGGTACTTACTTAATGGACGCGCTTGCAAAAATCCCACACATCACTAATGTTAGAGGCAGGGGACTCATGATTGGTTTTGATGTGCCTGATAGCATTAAAGATTTAAAAAAAGTGCTCTTACAAGAATATAAAGTTTTTACCGGCGAGGCAAAGCCTAATGTGATAAGACTGCTTCCTTCTCTAGCCATTACTAGAGCAGAGATAGATGTATTTTTAGATAGACTTCAAAAAGCCATTCAATCTTTGTTATGAAACAATTTATCCAAGTAAGCGACATATCCGATATACAAGCACTTATTAATAAGGGACTTGATTACAAGCAACATCCATTTATGGATAAAACGCTGGGTGCAGGCAAGCGGGCGGGCCTCTTATTTTTAAATCCTAGTTTACGCACAAGACTTAGTACACAAGTAGCAGCGCAAAATTTAGGCATGGACGCTGTTGTTTTTAATATAGATAAAGAAGGGTGGGCTTTAGAATTTGCAGAAGGTGCTATCATGAATGGCACAACAGTAGAACACGTAAAAGATGCTGCACCCGTTTTAGGTCAGTACTTTGACATTTTATGTATTCGTACTTTTCCGGGTTTGCAAAATAGAGCGGATGATTACGCAGAAACAATCATCAACCAGTTTATTAAATATGCGGGGGTACCCGTTGTAAGCCTCGAAACCGCAACGCTTCATCCACTTCAATCATTGACAGATTTAATGACCATACAGGAGTCTATGGCTGAAACGCAGCTTAATAAAAAACCAAAAGTGGTATTAACTTGGGCACCGCATGTAAAAGCGCTTCCACAGTGTGTAGCCAATAGTTTTGCGCAGTGGGTTACTGCTGCAAATTTTGCTGATGTTGTTATTGCGCATCCGGCTGGCTATGAACTATCTGATACTTATACGAAGGGCGCCACTATTACTAACGACCAAGCTGCAGCGCTTGAAGGAGCCGATTTTGTGTATGTAAAAAATTGGAGTTCTTACACCGACTATGGCAAGGTTTTTTGTACCGATCCAGCGTGGATGCTAACTGCCAATTCGCTCAAACATTCCAATAACGCCAAAGTGATGCACTGCTTACCCGTAAGAAGAAACGTTGAGCTTTCTGATGAAATTTTAGATAGTCCTCAAAGTTTAGTAACAAAGCAGGCAGGCAATAGGGTATGGGCTACACAAGCCGTATTGTCCACTATTTTATCTTCAAAAAAATAAGCGTGGAAAAATTATCCGTTATAAAAATAGGTGGTAACATTATAGACAACGAAGCAAATCTTGCTTCTTTCTTGACGGCATTTTCACAGATTGAAGGCCAAAAAATTTTGATTCATGGTGGCGGCAAATTGGCAACTAAAATGGCCGCCGATTTAAATATACCACAGCAAATGGTAGATGGCAGAAGAATAACAGATGCTGCTACCCTTACAATTGTAACGATGGTATATGCTGGATACATCAATAAAAATATGGTAGCAGCACTTCAATCAAAAAATATAAATGCACTTGGTATTTGTGGCGCAGATGCTAATATTATAAAAGCGCATAAAAGAATAAACGCTACAATCGATTACGGTTTTGTAGGTGATATAGACACGGTAGATACAGAAAAAATCATGCAGTTTTTACATACCGGTTTATCACTTGTAGTGGCCCCAATTACACATGATGGTACTGGGCAGTTATTAAATACCAATGCAGATACCATGGCACAAGCCATTGCTACCGCACTCAGCAGTAAATATGAGGTATCTTTAGTGTACTCCTTTGAAAGAAAAGGTGTGTTGTCAGCTATAGAGGATAGTAACAGCGTTATACCTATTATCAATCCTCAAAATTATGCGGCATTAAAAGAGAGTGGTCAAGTAAACGAGGGTATGATTCCAAAACTTGACAATGCTTTTGAAGCCTTGCAAAAAGGGGTTAGCAGGGTTATCATTGGAGACGCTCTAGACTTATTGCAATTATTAGCTGGCAGTGTGGGCACAACCATTCAAAAAAATTAATTATTACTTGGAAGCAAACAAACATACATACACATCTGCTGCAACAGCTTTATTACAAAAGCTTATTGCAACGCCTTCTTTTAGTAAAGAGGAGGACGCAACTGCGTCTATATTGTTTGATTATTTAAATAATAACGGCGTAAAGCCGAATAGGCACTTCAACAATGTTTGGGCTGCTAATAAACACTTTGATCCGGTTAAACCAACGATTCTTTTAAATTCTCATCACGATACCGTAAAGCCAAATGCAGGCTATACGATCGATCCATATAATGCTATTATTAGAGATGGTAAATTATATGGACTTGGAAGTAATGATGCTGGCGCATCACTTGTATCATTACTGCATGTTTTTTTACATTACTATACATGGGAAAATCTAGCGTACAACATCATTTTTGCTGGTACTGCAGAAGAAGAAATTTCAGGAAAAAATGGTATCGAAGGTTTGGTGCCGGAATTACCAGCTATAAATTGTGCCATAATTGGTGAACCAACAGGCATGCAATTAGCAGTCGCAGAGCGTGGATTAATGGTGCTAGATGTTGTAGTACCAGGCCTTGCAGGGCATGCGGCGAGAGGCGAAGGGCAAAATGCAATTTATAATGCACTTCCTGTGATTGATGTTTTTAAAAATTATGTTTTTCCAAAAGTATCAGATTTATTAGGTCCCGTTCAACTAACAGTAACCGTTATAGAAACGGCCAATAAGGCGCATAATGTGGTTCCGCCCGATTGCAAGCTGGTTGTCGATGTGCGGGTAAATGAGTGTTATACATGCGGTCAAATTTTAGAGGAACTTAATGTACAAATAAACAATGCAGCGGTAACCCTAACACCTAGAAGCATGCGCATTAAATCTTCGGCGATAGCGCTCGAACATCCGCTTGTAAAAGCTGGTATGGCTATTGGTAGTAAGCCCTACGGATCTCCTACCACATCTGATAAAGCACTTGTTTCATTTCCTGCTTTAAAAATGGGTCCAGGTGAATCTGCCAGAAGTCATAGCGCAGATGAATTTGTGCTTGTTGCAGAAATAGAAAACGGCATACAAAAATATATTGAATTGTTAGATCAGCTATTACTTAATAAGTAGTGGCTGTATAAAAAATAGGAACCATGAAACTTTGGCAAAAAAATACAAACCTGGCAGCAGCCGTAGAAAAATTTACGGTTGGAAACGATCCGGCATTTGATGCCATGCTCGCGCCCTTTGATGTACTTGGTTCGCTCGCACATGTGCGTATGCTTGCACAAGTTGGATTGTTGGATTCTTCAGAAGCGCAGTTAATTGATGCGGCATTAAAAAATATTTATACGCAGGTAATCACGCCTGGCTTTGCACTGCCAGCTGGTGTAGAAGACATTCATTCTTATGTAGAACGCTTGTTAACAGAGCAATTGGGCGATGCAGGTAAAAAAATTCATAGTGCTAGAAGTAGAAATGATCAGGTACTTGTAGATTTAAAATTATACATGCGTCATGAAATCATGGAGCTCGTTGCAAGCGTTCAATCATTGTTTGCAATACTTCAAACCCAAAGTGAAAAATATAAAAATCATTTGTTGCCAGGCTATACGCATTTGCAACTCGCTATGCCATCTTCTTTTGGATTGTGGTTTGGCGCTTATGCCGAAAGTTTAGTAGATGATTTAATTACTTTACAAAGTGCGTATAAAGTAGTGAACAAAAATCCACTCGGATCTGCTGCTGGATATGGATCATCATTTCCAATTAGTAGAAGTGTGACCACTGTTTTATTAGGCTTTGAAAATTTAAATTACAATGTGGTGTATGCTCAAATGGGTCGTGGGAAGTCAGAGCGTATTACTGCCATGGCGCTTGCAAATATTGCAGACACCCTTGCAAAAATGAGTATGGATGCATGTCTTTATCTCAATCAAAACTTTGATTTCATTTCTTTTCCAGCAGAGCTAACTACGGGATCAAGCATTATGCCGCACAAAAAAAATCCAGATGTTTTTGAACTTATTCGTTCCCATTGCAACCGAATTAAAGCGCTTCCTAATGAAGTGATGCTTATGACGACCAATTTGCCTTCTGGATACCATAGAGATTTACAACTTTTAAAAGAGCATTTATTTCCTGCCTTTCAAACATTAAAAGATTGCCTCGCCATGGCACAATTGATGTTTGAATCTATCGAAGTAAAAGAAACCATTTTATTAGACGAAAAGTATAAATATGCTTTTAGTGTAGAAGAAGTTAACAAGCTCGTTGTTAAAGGCGTTCCATTTAGAGACGCTTATAAACAAGTAGGAATGGCGATTGAAAATGGCAATTTTAGTTACAGCACCTCTTTAAACCATACCCACGAGGGCAGTATGGGTAATTTGTGTAATGATAAAATTGAAAAAATGATGCAAGAAGTACTTGCTGGCTTTAATTTTGCTATTGCTAGTAATGCAGTAGCTGCCCTGCTAAATGACTAATTATTTATTTACATTTGATACTTAAACAACATACATGAAACGTATCCTTATTTGCCTATTAATCGCATCTTTTGGTGCCAATGCACAAGTAAAAAAAGCAACTCCCCAAAAAACAGTGGCAAAACCTGCTGCTAAGCCTGCGGTTGCAGTAAAACCAGTAAATACTTTTAAAAACAGTGCCGATAGCGCCGGTTATGCGCTCGGTGTTCGTATTGGTCAAAATTTAAAAGCACAAGGGTTTTACGCCATCAACTTACCTAATTTATACCGCGCTATAGGAGATGTATTTTCTGGCAAAGCATCTGCACTACCAGAAGCAGTATTAGATAAGTGTATTGGAGAGTTTGTACAAAAAGCAAACGAACAAAAGTCGGCGGGTTCTAAAAAAGCAGCAGTAGCATTTTTAGCTGCCAATGCAAAAAAGCCTGGTGTTGTTACACTTCCTTCAGGATTACAATATGTTGTGGTTAAAGCTGGTACAGATACGACTAAGCCTTCCTTTAATGACAAAGTAAAATGTCATTACCATGGTACTTTATTAGACGGAAGTATTTTTGATAGTTCTGTAGATCGTGGTGAACCTGTTGTGTTCCCAGTTAACGGTGTTATTAAAGGATGGCAAGAAGCTTTACAATTAATGACGGTAGGTAGCAAATGGAAATTATATGTCCCTTCAGATTTAGCCTATGGTGATAGTTCTCCAAGTCCTTCCATTGGCCCAGGGTCACTTCTTGTATTTGAAGTAGAATTAATTAGTATCGAAAAAGAATAGTTTTCTTTTATAAAATTAAATCATGCGTTTTTTAAAATTTAGCACTTCGTTTTTACTTACTATATTAAGTACCGTGTTGTTGGTGCTACAAAGCTGCTCTCCCAATAATGTAACGCTTCAAAATAATTATACAAAGTATTTTGATGATGCGGCCTTGACAGGGTCTTTTGGACTTTTTGACAACGGCTCTGGTGAGTTTTATATTTATAACCTAGCACAGTTTAAAGATTCCAGCTACGCACCAGCGTCTACCTTTGAAATTGTTAATGCGCTAGTAGGCATCGAAACTGGAAGGATTGTAGATGAAAAAATGATGCTTTCTGTAGATAGTGCTGGCCCTATTCGAATGGATAGTGCCTTTAAACAAACTTCAGTACCATACTTTATGGAAGTAGCACGACGCATAGGAAAAGATACTATGCAACACTGGTTAGACAGTTTGCAGTATGGAAGTAAACAAATGGGAACTGCCGTTGATTCTTTTTGGCTCAATAATACACTAACCGTTAGGCCCGACGAACAGCTAGGGCTTGTAAAAAAATTGTATTTTGGTCAATTACCTTTTCAAAAGCGTACCCAAGAAATGGTTAAAATGCTAATGCTGCAAACAGCCAATGCGAACTATAAAATGAGTTATAAAACAGGCCTTAGCTACAAACAAAATGGCAATGCAGTAGTTTGGGTTATTGGTTGGATAGAAGAAAACAAACACCCTTACTTTTTTGTATTACAAACAGAAGGTGCTGCAAACAGCGATATAAAAAACGCGAGCATGTCGTTACTAAACAAAATATTAAAAGAGCAAGGTTTTTTTGAAGGCAAAAGATAACCCTACTACAATACGTTTTATGATGCAATATTACTGCCCATCTTTAACACAAATAAGTCGTCTTAAAACTAGAGAAGTAACCATTGGTCAGCTTAAAATTGGCAATGGCCATCCTATACGCGTTCAAACTATGACCACCACCGATACGCTTGATACTATGGCTACCGTGGAGCAAACCATTAGGTGTATAGAAGCAGGAGCAGAGCTTGTTCGGATTACAGCACCAAGTAAAAAAGAAGCAGAAAATTTATTGAATATTAAAAATGAATTACGCCGAAGAGGGTATGATACACCCATTGTTGCCGATATTCATTTTACACCCAATGCTGCAGAAATAGCTGCGCGAATCGTTGAAAAAGTACGTATCAATCCGGGTAATTATGTTGATAAGAAAAAATTTGAACTTATCGAATATTCTGATCAAGATTATGCCGAAGAAATAGAAAGAATTACTGAAAGGTTTACGCCACTCGTTTTAATTTGTAAGGAGCACGGAACGGCGATGCGTATTGGTACGAACCACGGTTCACTAAGTGACCGTATTATGAGTAGATACGGTGATACACCCATGGGTATGGTTGAAAGTGCCATGGAATTTTTACGTGTTGCAAGGGCTAATGATTACCATAACATTGTGCTTAGTATGAAAGCCAGTAATCCGCAAGTAATGGTGCAGGCTTACCGCTTACTCATTCAACAAATGCAACTTGAATTCAATGAATGTTATCCATTACATTTAGGGGTAACAGAAGCCGGTGATGGCGAAGATGGACGTGTAAAAAGCGCTGCAGGTATTGGTACATTATTAGAAGATGGAATTGGAGATACCGTTCGCGTAAGTTTAACGGAAGATCCTGAATTTGAAATACCGGTTTGTAGAGACCTTGTAAAAAGGTATACACATCCAGCAGATAATGCTGTTGCAGATAACAATACTTTAGGCGTAATTCCACCTGTTCAAAAACTTACCTATGATCCATTTGTATACAAACGTAGATCTAGTGTAGCGGTGTCTAATGTAGGCGCATCACAAGTACCTGTTGTTATTGCAGATTTTAGCAAAATTGAAAAAATTGAACCAGCACATTTAACGGCTATTGGTTATACCTATGATGCGGTTACAGATAAGTGGAATATAGGTGATCAAGCAGCCGATTATATTTTTACAGGTCATCAACTCATACATTTTGAATTGCCTGGCACTTTAAAAGTGATTGTATATCCTGCTACTTGGGCAGCACAAAATAACGCTGATAAGTACATTCCTATATTTGATAGAGCTGGTTACGATAATGAAACAGCTAAGCATCCAAAGCAAAACTTTGTTATGATGGATTGTTTCAGTGATGAAACACCCATCAATGATTTTACGCATCTAGATGTAGTAGCAAATGACCCTACTGTTATATTATGTTTGAGTAGTAAGCATAAAAATGCAATGCCTGCTATGCGTCGTATGTTTATCGCACTTCAAGAAAAGCAAATCAACAATCCAGTAGTGATTACGATTGAGAGTGACTGGGCCACTACAGATGAGCACCTCATTCATTTTGCCACAGAAGCTGGCGCACTTTTATTAGACGGCTTTGGAGATGGGCTTTGTTTAGGTTTAACATCAAAAAGTTATGCTGCACAAACAGCAAATACTTCGAAAGACACTAGTGGTAGAAATTACAATTCAAAT
>Ga0102921_1000636_pt1 | contig 12210 bp, 18 predicted proteins | sample Colrivmeta156802_FD_78205 | JGI IMG/M metagenome (GOLD analysis project Ga0102921, IMG submission 78205) | Estuarine microbial communities from the Columbia River estuary - metaG 1568-02 | ecosystem: Environmental > Aquatic > Marine > Intertidal zone > Estuary | place: USA: Columbia River...
CATAAATAGACTTTGAGTCTTTCAAAATAGCCGAAAGCACAGGACGAATATCCTCATCCATCTGCTTAGTCCAAGTATCGCTATTCAATATACTTTCAGAGTCCAAAGAACCAGAACTCAAGAAATCCCTAGCCTTCTTGCCACCGACCTTCTCCAAAACAACACGCTGCTGACGTTCAAGTACCCGCTCAAGGCTTCGATCCAAAATTTCTTCCCAGCGCACAATCGCCGTATCTCGCTCCGTGCCCTCATCCTTATAAGCCAACGGCTGAGTGTCTGACATTTGACCCATCGCACCTTCAGGCCCTCCGGGAACTCCACCACCAGGCATACCCATTCCAGGGAAAGCACCAGGAGCGCCAGCAGGTGCACCAGGGATTCCGCCTTGTTCTGCCATAAGTGCTCCGGCCATAGTATCTGGAGCAGGAGCCCCATCAGCGCCAGGAGGCATTCCGGGGGCGCCAGGAGGCATTCCAGGGGGCATACCAGGAACGCCAGGAGCACCGCCACCCATAGGCACGCCGCCCTGACCAGGAGGAGGGGTGGGTTTTGTTGTATTTGCGATTGGAGTCAAATTGGGGTTCATGAGAAGACTGTCCGCCAACTCTGATTCAACTTTCTTACGACCGGTTCCTTCACGATATTCGTTGACGCTAATAAGACCGCGACTCTGCTCATCTAACAGGTATCTTTCGCGCTCCTGCTTAGTGATAATCAAGTACGGAACGTCAGAAGTATCAAAGTCAACATAATGTTCGGCATCAAGGTCATCAAGTGCTCGTGCCAAAATCTCCAAGTGAGGAGACATAGTCTCATTCCAGAAAACGCTCACTTCCTCGGCAGCGTTACTGAACGTTCGACCAGACGCATTACCAATAACCGACTCAGGAACACCAAACGAAGCAAGAATTTCCTCTTTAGTGATCTGACGCATCTGAATATAGGCAGCATCACGCGGATTTGACGAAGTATCAACATAATCAACGCCATCATCAGCCGAAATAACAGAAGTTGAGCCAACACGACCCAAGTTTCCTCTAAAACGGTTCCTTAACTCATCTTTATCATCGTCATCAATTTCACCACGCAAAACCAATAAACCACCTGGACGACCATCATTAAGGAGGTAGTTGCGGTTATATAGTTTGGCTAAGTTTTCAATTTCGATGGCAATGCCAGCAGATTCCATGGGTGTCAATGACAAATATGGGTCTAGCGGGTGAGGACGACGAACCCAAATAACATCATCAGGATTCATGATGATTTTTTCCCCAGTTGGCATCAAGACTTCATATCCAGAAACGAACTTAATCGGGTCAGGGATAGGTGCTGTTGATTGAGGGGGGAGGAGGTTCAGGCCAATGATTGAGCCATCACGACCACGAACTTTCTCAATAAAAGCGCCGCGAGTTCCAAGAAGAATTTGAGAAGAAAGGCGATACCTGAAAATATATGCATTTTCACCAATATTGGATTTTGTGTTCAAAATTGTCAATAATGATGATTTAGCAGCGGTATCTCCACGAACGATGCGACCGATTGGAGAATTTTCTTTACGAAGAATGACAGGAAGGCGAGCCTGGTTACCCGCAATGGCGTCGATACAGCGTGCCACCCATGTGACTTTCTGCATTCCTTCACGATAAGCACGCTCAATATCCCAAGGGTCACGATAGGCACGCCCAACAAAACTTGGGTTTGCTGAAACTGGAGCGCCAGGACCAATGAGTGACTTCCCACCCTGGCCATTTAATGATTTATTAGAAATATTCCAAGCCATGTTTTACTCAAGCCCTAACAGGATGCCAAAAATTCCACAACACACTCCAGCAACAATAAGCCCGAGGGCAGGAGAATACATAAACGTACCGACACTTGTCAACAGTATGAATAATACCATCATTATATTTGCTGCTACTGTACGTGTTCTGATGCGCAATAAAAACAATCTCAAACGAGTTAATGTAATCTTGATACGAGAAGGTTCTGTCTTGTTTCGCTTTTTACGAGTTTTCACAAAGAACAATCTAATACATAAAACACTGACTGGAGTGGACAATGCCCGATTGGAATAAAGTTCTTGAATATCTGGAACCAAAAATGCCACCGTTTTGCCCAGAAACACCATCGCTGACACAAAAAGTTTTCCTAAGAACCTACTCATTGGAGGCCCTATTTGGCGGAGCAGCAGGCGGAGGCAAGTCGTCCGCGCTCCTCATGGCGGCGATGCAATATATTGATGTACCAGGTTATTCAGCAATTATTTTCCGTCGTACTTATGCCGACCTTGCTCTTCCTGGAGCCATCATGGACCGCTTCATTCATTGGATGTCAACAATTGATGACGTCAGATGGAACGCCAACAACTACACCGCTGTATTCCCTTCAGGAGCAAGAATTTCATTCGGATACCTCAATAACTCGCAGGACTTCCTTCGCTATAAGGGTGCAGAATTCCAATTTATTGGGATGGACGAAGTTACAGAAATCCGTGAATCAGATTATCGATACATGTTCTCTCGTCTACGTCGCCCTGGTTCTGGCCCCCTATCGCAAGTTCCATTAAGAATGCGATCCGCTTGCAACCCAGCCCCCAACTGGGTTCGTCAACGATTTATTGTTGAAGGAATATCAGAAGGAAGAATTTTTGTTCCTTCAAAACTTTCCGACAACCCAGGAATTGATGCCGACTCATATCGTCAGGCACTTCAGGCTCTAGACCCGCTTGAACGTCGCAGACTAGAAGAAGGTGACTGGTGGGCGACCACGCTTGGTTCGATGTTCAGCAGAGAAGCAGTCGTTATTGTAGATCACTCTGATATTCCTTCAATCACAACATCTGCAAGAGCAGTCAGATTTTGGGACTTAGCAGCCACAGAACCAAGTTATACCAACCCAGACCCTGACTGGACCGTAGGCACGTTGATGCTTTTCGATGGTGGCGTAGCATATGTGTTGGATGTTAAGAAGGCCAGAGTCAAAGGCGAAAAAGTAGAACAACTCATTGCTCAAACAGCATACGAAGACGGACACACTGTCGCCATCAGAATGGAGCAAGAACCAGGTTCATCCGGCAAAGCCCTAGTTGATCAGTATGCGAGAAATGTTTTACACGGATTTGATTTTGGTGGCATACGTTCAACTGGAGATAAAATAACACGAGCCAGACCATTTGCTGCTGCTGTCGCTAACGGAAACGTTCGATGCCTCAGAGGACCTTGGCTTACAGACTGGCTTGATGAAATGTCTTCATTCCCTGAAGCATGCAACCACGACGACCAAGTTGACTCCGCCGTTAGTGCATTCACATATTTAGCAGGATTAGGCTTGCCTCAACGCAAAAGAGTTGGTATCATCGTCTGAAATCACTACGACGAAAGGACGCCAATGTCTCATCTAGAACGCCTAGAAGCATTCCGCAGAGAATTATCTGACATTTGTGCTGACATCAGCACAGAACTCACCAAAGATGGTGCTGTCATCGAGGAATCATGCACAAATTTAGTGCATATCTATAATCTTAAAAGAGATATTAATTATATCTACGATGAGATGGTCACTGTTATCGCAGATAAAATGCCACAGTCAATGATTTTCCTCCCAGATGGAACAGAGATTGAACGCAAACAAAGCGCCGACCGCAAAGCATGGGACCACAAAGGCTTGGCCGATGAAGTGGCCACAAGAATCTCTCAAATGGCAGTAGATATGGATACTGGGGAAATTACCTTGACACCACAAGAAATGATGATTAAGATGCTTGACTACGCAGCACCATCATATTGGAGAGTTGGCGAACTTGGGAAGATTGGGGTTAACCCATCCAAGTATTGCGAAACATCCGAAGGGCGTACAAGCATTGTTATTAAGAAAGGGAAAGTGTGATGCCTCAGTCACCAAGAAATAAACAATCATCAGATATTGCGGGCGCAATAGAAACAGAAACATTAGGAGAGGTCACTTATATGCATACTGAACAAACAAATGAAGAATTTTGGGCAGAAAGAGACAAGCGAGATCAGGTCGTCGCTGAACGAAATCGTTTAGAACAAGACAGAATGCATGCCGAATTAAGTGAACCATTTTCGGCAGAAGTTGAAAGAGAACTACGGAAAGGCGCAACAACGCTCATTTACATTCCTGTAAGTGAAGTTATCGCTCGCCTAAATCGTGTATTCGGTGTTCTTGGCTGGTCCTCTGAAATTATTAAATGTGAACGAGATGCTCTAGACCCAGACTGCATCGTTGCGCATGTTCGCCTTAAAGTTTCTAGTTCAGATTGGGGCGGGATGATTCAGAAAGATGGTTTTGGTGGACAGAAAATTAAACGCACTAAGACTGGCGAAATAGTAGACCTCGGCAATGAATTCAAGGGTGCTGTTTCTGATGCTTTAAAAAAGGCTGCTCAGCAATTTGGTGTGGCGTTATATCTTTCTCGTTCAGACGAAGCATTGAATCAAGAGATTGAACGCGAACATGCAGCACATGCACCTAAAATTGATCCGAATATTTTGGCTTTGTGGAATAAGTTCCGTGAAGCAAGCAAAGATTTTTCTGCTGAACAGAAAACAAAATTGAACGAATTTTGGACTAAGTATTCTGGCGGTCGCCCAAAGCCTTCTCCTGAGACAGCAACAATGCAGGACATTATGGCTCTTATTGAGGAATCTACTCGTATTTCATTCCCTGGATCAGAGTTTGAGGGATGAGCGGGAATCAGCAAGGACCCCCTTATACTCCTCCGCCGTATCTATCTGCTTCATCAATGGGGACGTTCCATCAATGTCCTCTAAAATTTAAATATAACAAAATTGATGGCATCCCCGATAAGCCGTCAGATGCGACACTTCTAGGGAACTTCGTCCATGAAACATTAGAAGAGTTCTATGTCCTTCCTCCCGAGGAAAGAAATTTGGATTCAGCAAAAATGCTTGCTGCACAAGTGTGGTCTAATGCTAATTGGGAAGAAAGAATCCGTGGATATGTCCACCCGAATAACATTCGGCAATTTCGCTGGTCGGCATGGTGGTGTCTAGAGAACCTATTTAAGGTCGAGGACCCTTCGACTATCAAAGTAAAAGGGATCGAATCTGAAGTAAATGGACCGATAGGTACGGCAATGGTAAAAGGTTTTATTGACCGTTTTGAAACAACGGAAACAGGAGTTTGTGTTTCTGACTACAAAACAGGGAAAACACCCAAAAAATCATGGCTTGCTGACAAATATCTTCAACTTCAAATATATGCAACATTACTAAACGACAGTGGTGTTGCGAATGTCACAGAGATACAGTTGTTATATCTCAAAGACGGCGTTAACTTTACTCATCACCTAGTCGCAGAAGACTTTGAAAAAACAATAAAGTATGTTCAGGAATCACATGATGCGATACAAAATGCATGTGAAACTGGGAATTTCCCACATAACAAATCACGCCTATGCGACTGGTGTGCCTATAAATCAATATGTCCAGGATGGAAAAAATGACAACAATTACAGATGATGAAATAGTTTATATGGTTGCGGAAGAAGTAAAAAATAGACTTTCACCCGCTCAAAGAGGAATCCTTCTTAGTAAAGAAAACTGGGGACGTTGGCAAGAGTGCCTCCTTGCCCTTGTGAATAACCTAAATCAGCAATTGCGGAACATTGACGAGGATAGAAGCGCCGATGAAATGCGATTTCAGGAACTTGGATCACGCCGAATGCTTAGCGAAGCAACAAGCCAATATAAGCATCGTCAATTCAAAATAGAACGTTTTAAGTTTCATGTAGAAAAGCGTCTTGATGAAGTAACGACGATGATTGAGACCGGTAAGGCTTTCGATTCTAACGGGTGGAAAGAGGTCGAATTCTTGAAACGTGCGATTGCTAAGCATCGTGAGATGCTTCGTGAATATGACATGGAGCCAACCCCTATCGACGAAGCACTTTGGTCTGCTCTTGTAGATAAGTGGGAATTCGATAAGATAGACGTGTCACAACTTTAATCTGGAGCACTACATGCGTCGACGTAGCAAGAAAAAAGAAGCAGAATACGTTGAAAGGCGCAAAGTAGTAGGGCGTTTACTTTCAGAACGCCCCTATTGTCAGGCCTGTCCAGTATTTGCCAAACATGACCAGAAGTCTACCTACACGCGTCGTGGAAGTGTTGATATCCACGAGTTGGTGAGACGATCTCAGGGTGGTTCAATTCTGGATGAATCAAATTTGATGGCTGTATGCCGTGAGTGCCATACTAGAATTGGCAATCATCCAGCCTTAGCATTTGAACTTGGCTTAGCAAAACACTCGTGGGATAAGTGACCCACTAGTCCCCCTGCGGAGAGTTGAACTCCGTCAAACATTTTATAAGAATGTTGTGCTAACCGTTACACTACAGGGGAGCATTCTATAACTCCTCTATAAGGAAACCATTTGCAACAAGCGTAGATATTGCTATGTCCATATCTTCATCGCTCGGGGCTTCCATTACTTCTTGTTTGAGTGATTGGATCAACATTAGCGGTATAGGCGAGTTTCGTAAGACTGTTTCAGTTCCGCGAGTATAACCGACGGGGTCCATCCATTCTACTTTTCTTCCTAGTTCATATTTGTATCCGGCTGATACTAGGGTTATTTCGTAGTCATTTGTTATTTCGTTTTGTTCGCAATGAGTGACCGTCAAACATTCATGAACGACATTTTTATCTTCAACAAATGCTTGCTGTAATTCTCTGCCTTTAAGTTTTTCTTTATTGTGAGTTTCAAAACCTTCCGCAACCAGCGTAATTGCATCAATTCCCCAAAATGTTTTTAAAGTGGCCAGCATGTCTCCACATTTAGGGAGACGAGACTCCACAGGCTTATTCATTTCGCTTTGCTGAAGTTGAGCGACAACGATTAATTCACCTTTCTTCCATGCAAAGAAATTAAATGCCAAATCTTCACCAACACCGAACTCTTCGACATTGATGTTTTTGGCTAATTGTGCACCCGTTAAAGCAAGGGCAATTTTGGACATTGAGTCTGGATAAAGTTCCACAAGATGAACAATAATCTAGAAATAGTTCCTGCAGGGGAGGAAACTATCTGATAGTTTTTGCCCATGAGCACAAACAAACAAACACCAAAAAAGAAGTCGCAATCGCCTTCCAAGAAGGTTGCCCCAAAGGCACATTCTGGTGCACCTGCAAAAAAGGTTGCCGCTGCCACTTCTCCTAAAGTTAAGCAAAAGCCAGGCCCTAAGAAGGGTTCAACCAGAAAGGCTAAGCCAGAAATGACAGATACAGCAAAGAAGGCTGTAGCAAAGAAGATCGTGGCAAAGAAGGTTGCACCAAAGGCAAATAAGGCAATTGGTTTAAACACTCTTAATTCTGAGTTGTTGGCATCAAAGAAGTTGTCTGCAGGTGCAGCCGATGAACTGAATGCTATGGCAAAGAAGTATAAGGAACAAATTGAAAAAGGTTCTTTGCGTTTCCTTGAGCAAGCAACTACTTCCGCAAACAACGCGACCCCTCAGGCTGATCTTCGTATTAACCTGTACAAAACTACGACCAGCGTTCAGCCCAGTACCAAGCCATATGGCACTGCTGCCAAGAAAAAAGGTATTCTTTCAAGAATTGCTTCTTGGTTCCGTCCTTCGAAAAAGAAAACCGGCAAGAAGCGTTAGAAATTATCTATTATCACCTCCAATCGGCTATTATTACGATATCCGGTTGGAGGTGAAATAAATGAAGAAGAAAATAGACGCAATATCCGAAGCAGCAGCACTCATAGGCGTGGACAGGGAAGACCTGACCGAAGAACAGGCTATGAAAATCTTGCGCAATTTAGTAATGTCAAATTCAGATATTCGCATTCGCAAGGCCCGTAACGACAAACAGAAACGCAGAGAACTATTCGATGAGTGAAGTTATTAATAGAATTCACGAACTCCAGAAACAAGTTTTTGAATTAGAAGACAAGTTACGCAAAGTACGTTCCAAGTATGCCGACGAAGTCGATCATTCTGATGATTTGGCGAGCCTAGTGCAAGAAATGGCCAAATCTCTTAACGGTGCTTTCTTTCTTTCGTCTAAATCAATCCTAGATAAGCATGAACGTCGCCGTATCCAAGATGATATTGACGAAAATGGACTATCCATAGAGGCATAATGCATCTTTCATTTCTTGAAGACTACATTTCTGAACTGATGATACTCACCTTGGATGATCCCAAGCACATGAGCAAAACAGAAGAGGTATGGGGAACCCTTTGGGAAATACTGGTCTGGGAAGAAAAATTAATGCCAGATTTGATCATTGATGGCGACAAAATGGCCATTGATAGAAGTAATAAAACAAATAGTATTGAAACTGAAACCAAGGAGGTAAGGGTAATGAAGAAAATTGGATGGCTAGGACTAACAACAATTATTGGTCTAGGTTGTTTCTTGTACGGCTTCTTCATAGCCCCATAGTGTCATGGTAGAACCAGAATACGCGTCCGATGTAAAACCTTCTCAACCCATGGTTGTGTCACGTACAAGTACAATTACTTTTGATGTAAAGATTGGCAGAAAATGGGCCGTATCTTTAGAAGATAACTCCTATATTCACCTGTATTCAATTTCTGATCACGGCAATTCTGTGACATACAATAAAGTAGTAACCCTATATAGAAATAACCCTGAATGGCCATTGGTTACCGATGGTAAGCCTTTTGAAGAATTCGCTCGTGATTTAGTGAGGAAATATGTCGGAATCGGAAAACCCTGATACAACAAGCCCTGCCTATCGTTTATCGATTTGTTTTGATTGCGACAGACTTTTTAAGCCAACGAGGCAGTGCAAGGAATGTGGATGTTTTATGAAAGTCAAAACGCGAATTCCTTCATCTCAATGCCCGCTTGGTAAATGGTAACTAATTACTTTTTCCATTTTTCTTAATTTCTTCTTCATACCATTCGTCTATGAATTTTGAACGGTTTGGGTAGGCATCAGAAAAACGTATATTGCTATTGATTCCCGTCGTGCCAATTCCTCCGTATATTTTGTCATAGGCATACCAGCAGAATGATTCGGCCCAGTCTTCCTCGTTGTTTTCTTTTGCATATTCGGTGATTGCTTTTTGGCCAAAGATTAATGAGTGGATGCTGTCACTAGATGCGTCGAGCATGGTCCCAGTTTCGTATTGTTTAAAATTGTTATCTAATAAAGTTTTTGAAATGTTTTTATCTGCAGCCATCGCGTTTTCCCATTTGGTGGAATCTCCAATTCCGGCATATCCTCCTACTACGTGGGCTGTTTCGTGCATTATTAATGGCCCTAGGATGTCGGAGTACTGTCCTTCTGGGTAGACGGTGAAACTGTCATAGTTGGCGTCTGTCATGCCTAGGGTGACCATATCGTCTTCTCTGGTTTGATCTTGTTTGTAGTCTTTTGATGAAATATTTATTTGCTTTATTGGTACTTGAATTTTTGGGAATGTTGTGCGAAAGATGTCGATTGTTGCGCCAACTTCGTTTTGTTTATCGAGGATTACTAATTGATTTTTGTTGTCGTATTCAATGTTTTTTTGTTTGAGGAGTTTATTGAAGGATGTTTTTGTTGCTTCTGATATCAAAATAACGCCATTTATTTTTTGGACTATTGCGTAGTCCATTGCCGGTACGTCTCGGTCGCCTTTGAGGTTTTTTAATAAAATTAGTTCCCCATTTTTCATATTGTCAAAATCGTTGTTTTTCCAAATCATCCATGGGTTTTGGTATTCGAGCGAGTCCGCATCGATTGTTTCTGAAATAAAATAGTCATATTTATTTGATTTTGATGATGTGCATATCGCATAAATGAAGAATGCAGCCACTATGGAGGCTGTCAACATAAAAATGGATCGTATTTTCACTGTATTGATGCCCTTTGTTCAATATATTACTATCAGAGCATACTGTGGTGTTTTGCGGTTTCCTACATTAATATCTAGTATTTTTTGATTTTTCCCGTATTCGTTTTGATACTTTTGCTGCTCTTTCAGTATTTGGGACAAACTGCTGACCTTTTTTGTCTGCTTCTAGTTTTTTGGCAATTGTCGCTTTTCTTTGCTCTGGTGTCAGTTTTTGCCATGCTTTTGCAGGTAGGTAGCGTGTCATTTTGCCGTCACGAAATGCTGGTTTGCCATCAGAGGTCGTCCAACGCTGTTTGGTCCACTTTTTTAAAGAATTTTGAGCCTTGGACGGCTTTCCTCTGTATCCGCCACCTTCTTTTCTGTAGGCTACGGCTAATAGTTGTGCTTTTCTGGCGCTCCACTGCCCTGGTCTGCCACCGTCATCTCCTGCCATGATTTTGTCTTTGAGACGTTCGCGCAAACTGGGTTTAGTGTAATTTAGTGATTTAAGATGATTAGATGGCGAATTGTAGATAAAATCTTTTGTGGCTTTATCCACCCATTGTGGCGTAGTTCCGTATGAACTCATTTGGCGATTGAGTGAACCGCCGATAACTGTTCGTCTAATTTTCCCTATTTGTATTGGTTGGCGTGCCACTGGGCTCACTTTTTCTTTTTGACGATCCCATTTGGAATAACTGCAAATCTACATTTGCCTTCGGGCATAACGGGGAGTGCGATGATTTTACAGGAAGTTCCGCCTTCATAGAGTGTGCAATTAGAGCATTTGACACCAATGTTTTTGACAGTGTTTTTTGATGGCGGGTCATATCCGGCCCAAACACCTTCGCCTTTTTCATCAAATTTACCGTACTTTTGAGTTAAGGAGACGAGGATTTGGGCGAGTTCTGCTTCTTGAGGGTCCATTTTGGGAGTATCACCAGAAATGATGATTTTTGCTCCACTAAGAAGATTTTCGAGGGGTGTTTTGTCCATTTGTAAATTATGCCACAACTATTTGTAGGTTTTTTCAGATCAAGATATTTAAATTATTTATCTTGCGTTAGCATTTGAACTTGGCCTAGTAAAACATTTTTGGGATTAACGCAATACTTCTGTGAATACTGAACCATTTTGTAGTAAAGTTTTATTAGCCCAGAGAGGGCCCTTAAAAGTAGGAGAAAAAAAATATGAGCAAAGCATTGATTTTTAACGATACAGCAGTACTGTCCGCTGCCCAAAAAGTCGCACTCCCCATGCCATTCACCGCAGAGATTCTTGGCGCAACGTTACAGTTGAACTCGGCCCCCGCCGGTTCTGCTGCGACTTTTGACATCGAAGTTGCTGGAGTCAGCATCCTTGCTGCCGCCCTTTCTGTGGCCGCAGGAGCAGTGGTTCCGACCACTGCCGCTTCATTCCAAAAGAATGGCACCATCACTGGCGCCGTCAATGGCGCCGGAGTTACCGCCGTTTATACCGTAGCCACTGGTCACCTTTTCAAGGTGGGCGACGTAGTTAACGTTGCTAGCGTCACCGTTTCGGCAGGTAGCGCAGTGCCTTACAACTTCACCGGCAAGCAGGTTTCTGCAGTTACCGCAACGACGATTACGGTCACCGGCATTGAAGGCACCCCAGGCACCTACAGTAGCGGTGGAACCATCGTCTGCACCACCTCACCAGTCGTCGTTCCGGCAGGAGCAGTTCTTTCTTTCGACTGTGATGCAGTTGGTTCAAGTACTGCCGGTACTGGCTACACGCTTGCAATCAGATACACGGAAGCAGCCGACATCAGCAAGGCCCCAGGTGGACTGGACGCTAGCCGCTTCTAATTCATAAATAATTCAGTCATTTGTATGAAGGCGGGAGGGAAACCTCCCGCTTTCTGCTTTATCACGTAACTATTAAATAAGAAAAAACGATGATGGCTAAACAACTCATAACTTTATGTGTTAGTGGAAAACTACACGCAGCAAAAAGACGTACCTCAGCAAGAATGCCTGCTAGTGGAAAAATTATTGGCGTATACACTTCGATAGGGACTCCAGCATCTGGAGCGACGGTAATTGTTGACGTAAATATTTCGAACACAACAATATTCACTACTCAAGCAAACAGGCCAACTATAGCCTCAGAAGCGTATTCTTCGGTCGCAGGAACAGCGGCTAATAACAAATTTGCTTTAGGCGATGTTATTGCAGTCGATATCGACAGGGTTGGAACAGAAATTCCAGGAGAAGATTTAACTATCGGTATATGGGTAGATTTTGACTATTAAAATTATCTCATAAATGAGTTGACAAGTTGGAAATAAGCAAGTATGTTAATCACCATGACCGACATCACACCAAAGAAATCAAAAAAGAAA
>Ga0102921_1000643_pt1 | contig 12111 bp, 10 predicted proteins | sample Colrivmeta156802_FD_78205 | JGI IMG/M metagenome (GOLD analysis project Ga0102921, IMG submission 78205) | Estuarine microbial communities from the Columbia River estuary - metaG 1568-02 | ecosystem: Environmental > Aquatic > Marine > Intertidal zone > Estuary | place: USA: Columbia River...
GCTGCGGCCAAGCGCCCGCATCGGGAAATTGCCCACCTTGTACCCGCGGCCGCTGGCCTTAAGCTGCTCCTCGGTCTGGCCGACGCTCGCGGCCTCTGGCCACGTGTACACGATACCGGGAACCAAATTGTAGTCAATGTGCGGCTTCTGGCACGCGATCTGCTCGGCAACCACGACGCCTTCTTCTTCGGCTTTGTGCGCCAGCATGGCTCCGCGCACCACGTCACCAATCGCATAAATGTGCGGCTGGCTCGTCTGAAGGTGGTCGTTCACGTCAAGGCGTCCGCGGTCGTCGGCGGTGATGCCGGCGGCCTGGTAGTTCAGCCCGGCGGTGTTGGCCTTGCGGCCCACGGCTACGAGGCAGTAGTCGGCCTCAAACTCAACGGCATTGCCCTTTTTATCGGTCGCCTTCACCTTCACCACGTCGCCGTGGCGCTCGACGCCCTCGACTTTGGTTCCGAGGTGAAACGTCATGCCGGTCTTGCGCAGCACGCGCTGCATCTCTTTGCCGATCGACCCGTCCATGGTGGCGAGAATTGAGTCGGCGAATTCCACCACGGTCACCTCTGAGCCGAGGCGCTTGTAGACGCTACCGAGCTCAAGACCAATCACGCCGCCGCCGATGACGACCAGGCACTTGGGCACTTCGGGCAGGCTGAGGGCTTCGGTCGAACTGATGATGCGCTCGCCGTCAAACTTGGCAAAAGGCAGCTCGATGGGGGTCGAGCCTGTGGCTACGATGATGTGCTTGGCTTTTACGGTCAACTCTTCGGCGCCTGAAACCTTGACGGTGTGGGCATCCACAAACGACCCAAGTCCTTTGAGGACGGTCACTTTGTTTTTGTTCATCAAAAAGTCGATGCCCGAGCAGGTCGTGTCGACGACTTGCTTTTTGCGGGCCATCATTTGCGGCCAATTGATTTTGGGTGGCTCGACGTCGATTCCGTGCTCGGCGAACGCGTGCACCGCATTGTAGTAGTGTTCTGACGAGTCAAGCAGTGCTTTCGACGGAATGCAGCCCACGTTCAGGCAAGTTCCGCCAAGCGTCGGATCCTTTTCGACCAAAGCTGTTGAAAAACCAAGCTGGGCGCAGCGAATGGCGCTTACGTAGCCTCCGGGGCCGGCGCCGATAACAAGTACATCGAATTCCATGGCGCAAAGGTAGGCCTCACGGGCGTGCGCGTGGGCGCCCCAGAGTCGGAATTCCGCCGGCAGCAGCGCGCTACGCGGCCTTTAACCCGCGCAACCGACGCACCAGGAGGCTCAGCAGCAAAAAGCCAAAGACAAACAGGCCCCACTGCCCGACCACGTCGCCGTGGACGGCGAAAAAGCTGGGTTCAGAAAACGTGGGAACCGTAGCCCTAAGAATGCCCTCACGACCCCAGCCGAGCAACTGCTGCACCTGCCCGTCGGGGCCAATTATGGCTGAAATTCCGGTGTTGGCGCTGCGAAGCACCGAACGGTGCTGCTCAATGGCGCGCAGTCGGGCGTAGTGCAAGTGGGCCACATGCCCCGAGGTGTTGCCCCACCATCCGTCGTTGGTGATGATGGTGAGCACTTCGGCTCCGGCATTCGAAAACTCGGCGGCGTAGGGGCCAAAATCCTGTTCCCAACAGATGGGGGCGCCGATGCGGGGCAGGTCAGGACCGGCCTCAAATACGGCGCGCTCGGTTTGGGTGGCTAAGGTGCCGCTGGTTCCTCCCAGCGAAAGGGTCAGGTCTCCCAGCAAACCACTGAGTGTCTGGACCATGGGCATAGTCTCGACGCCGACCACCAACTTGGACTTGCGGTAGACCTGCAGGGGCAGGCCGGCCCTAAAGAAGAGGGCGCTGTTGGCGTAGCTCACGAAGCGGCGGTCGTCGATGCGGCGGGCGGCGGGGTTTTCGGGTTCGGAACCGTGAAGTCGGTAGGTCGTCGCCCCCAGCACCACGCCCCAACCATTGCGCAGCAGGGGCTCAAAGGCAATCAGCGAAGGCCAGTTTGACGCATAGATTTCGTCGATGCCTTCGTGCAAAAACGTCTCGGGCAGCACGAGCAGTCCAGGTGCGGAATCAGCCTGAGCCGAGGCGAGTTCTACCCACTTACGGGCCTGCTGAAGGTCAGGCGTTTGAAACTTTTGGGTGTAGGGGTCAACGTTGGGCTGTACGACAAGCGCACGAACGCTGGCCTTGGGCGTCTGGGCGTCAAGCCACGAACCGACGGCATAGCTCAGGACAATTGGACCAAGCACGGTGGCCAGGAGCACCCGGCGCAGGCGCCGGGTTCCGCCATCTGCTAACTGCCACACCACGACATTGGCGATGAGTAACCAAATGGTTCCGCCCCGAGGGCCCGTCCAGGCGTACCAGCGCACCCAGTGCGGAACCTCGGCAAAGGCGTTGCCCAAATTCAGCCACGGAAAGCTAAAGGCCCAGTCGTCGTGCAGGATTTCGATGGCTAGCCAGCCCGTTACCCAAATCCAAAGCGCGGTGCGGACGCCCACTTGACGCGCTGCATAGCTGTACAGCGTCCACACGCCAGTCATAAGGGTTCCGTTGATCAAGATCGCCCCGAGGACACCCGACCAATGTGCACCAGCGACCCACCAGGTAGTTCCGAGGTTGAACAACACCATGCTCAGCGCGCCCCAACCGGCAAAATGGCGGAGTTTGCCTTCACGCATCCGCGCTTCAAGCACGAGCAGGGGAACCATAGCCACCCACATCAGCGGCACCAGCACTGGGAATTCGTGGTAGCCCAAGGCACCAGGCCACGCAATGCTGAGGAGGAGCGGAGTGAGCAGGGCCAAGGCCCAATTCGGAAGTCGGTTAAAGATCGCCATGACCCCAAAGGTAGCGCCGTACTTTTGTGGTATGCGATGGATTCCGAATGCCCTCACCTTGGGCAACGTGGCGAGCGGCATGGCCGCCATTTGGTACTTAATGTTTCAGAATTTTGAGTACGCTACGGTCGCCGTGATGCTGGCGTTTGTCTTTGACGGCCTCGACGGCTGGGCGGCCCGCAAAGTCGGCGTGAGCGGCGAACTGGGCGTGCAGCTCGACAGCCTGGCGGACGCTATTACGTTTGGTGTGGTTCCTGGATTCATGTGGATGCAGCTCGCGATGTGGATGAACACAGGATACAACTGGCCGGCGCTGCCCATACTCGGCTGGGCCGTGACGCTCGCATCGGTCTACCGCTTGGCGCGCTTTAATTCCGACATGAAGGACTACCCTGGGTTTTTAGGCATGCCCACTCCAGCCAATACGGCGTTCGTTTTGGGCCTGATGTACGCAGCAGACGCGGAACTGATTCCGCTGCACCCCGCAGTCTATTTGGTGGCGCTGGCGTGGTCGGTCTACAGTTTGAATGCCAATTTTACCGTAGCCTCTTTGAAGGACTTGCCCACAACATGGTTTAAGCGAGGGTTTCGTGTGGCATGGCTCGCTGTTTCCCTCACGGCATTTGCGTTTTGGGGCTTGGCCGCGATGGCCGTTGCCGTACCTTTGCTGCCTGTAGTTTCTGCCCTCGAAAAACGCTTTTTATGAAATTCCGCGCTGAAATCAATGTGATGCCGCACAAGGCACTTTTGGACCCCCAAGGCAAGGCCGTGAGCCACAGCATGCCGTCGCTCGGCCTCGCTGAGATCGGCGGAGTCCGCATCGGCAAGCACATCACCCTCGAGGTAGAGGCCGCTAGCAAAGACGAAGCGCACGAAAAAGTGACCTTGGCCTGCCAAAAGCTACTCGCCAACCCGATTATGGAGAGCTTCGAGTTCGAGCTCTTCAATCAAGCCTAAAGCTATGGAATACCGTCGGTTAGGCAGATCAGGACTTCAACTCAGTGAGCTGTCGTTCGGAACCTGGATCACCTTCGGCAACCAAATCCCCTACCCGACCGCCAAAGACCTTTTCGTGGCGGCTTACGACGCCGGGGTCAACTTTTTTGACAACGCCGAAGTCTACGCCCACGGCGAATCAGAGCGCGTGATGGGCCGCATCCTCAGCGAGGTCGGCTGGTCGCGTGACAGCTACACGGTGTCGTCCAAGGTCTTTTTTGGCGCCGGAGGCAAGCTTCCGACACAGCGCGGACTGCACCGCAAGCACGTCGTCGAGGCCTGCCACCAAGCACTCGAACGCCTTCGCGTCGACTACTTGGACCTGTACTTCTGCCACCGCCCCGACAAAGCGACTCCGATCGAAGAGACCGTCTGGACGATGCACCAACTGATCATGCAGGGCAAAATCCTGTACTGGGGCACCTCAGAGTGGAGCGCCGAAGAGATCATGGACGCCCAGCGCATCGCCGACCAGCACCACCTGATTGGCCCGACTATGGAGCAACCGCAGTACAACCTGCTGCACCGCGAAAAAATGGAGTCCGAGTTTCTGCGCCTTTTTGACCGCATTGGCCTCGGAACCACCATCTGGTCGCCCCTCGCTTCAGGTATTTTGACCAACAAGTACCGGGACGGGCTCCGCGACGACTTTCGCCTGAACCGCGACGAGCTTTCATGGCTCAAAGACCGCAACGTCGTGGACGAAAAATTGGCCGTAGCAGGCCGCTTGGCCGACCTTGCTTTAGAGCTCGGAATTACACCGGCCCAGCTCAGCATTGCGTGGTGCCTTAAGAATCCGCACGTGTCGACCGTCATGCTCGGCGCGACCCGTGTAGAGCAACTGCACGAAAACCTTAAGGCCGCTGAGGCCGTGGCGCTTCTGACTCCCGAGGTCATGGAGCGCATTGAGGGCATCGTTCAGAACAAGCCAGAGCTGGCCCCTTACTAAGCAGCTGTTTTCTTTCGTTTAACCACGGCTCTCAAAACCGTTGGAACCGACTCGTGCGCTGCACAGGTTGGAGTTTTGGTCTGTTCCCCGCGGTGGGGAGCGCTAACCTAAATTCTCTTTCTTGTTATGCGTACGTTGCTTCTTGCCAGCTCAGTGCTGGCTGCCTTTTCTGCCTCAGCTCAAAACTCAGACTTTGTTGATGCAATGTTTTACATCGACGAATCCGCGATGATTCGCGCGGTAGACGCCCAAGGCAACAATCTCACCGACTTGACCTTTCACATTGTGTCACCCAATATTCCAGGTCAAGCGTACCTCACGGTACCCAATCAAACTATGTACCTGCAATACACCTCAGTAAAAACGGCTGCGCCCGATGACTCTAGAACCATTAGTGTTGATGTGATCGGTGGCAACTTTCCTCAAGGAGTGACCGCATCCTTAGCTGCAAATCCTTCAGGTACCGGGGCTACAGGTGATGGAAATGAAATCCAACTTTCACAATACATCACGTCAGGGACTTTAGTAGAAGGCATCGGTTCTGCCTATAGTGGAACTGGAGCGGGCAAGGGTATTCCGGTGATTTTTTCAATTGATTTTGCCACTGAAAATCTTGATGCTTCGACGGCAGGAATGGTCTCACTGCAATTCACGGTAAGTAATAGCTAATGCGATTTCGCTCCGTTCAGGGCAATGGACTCATTGCCCTGTTCTTTTCACAATTTCTTGGCTTGACATATTCAGCGCAGTGCCAAATAAGCATTACAAACGGTTTAAGTCATTTTCATTCCACTCTAGAAACAACAGGAGTGATCTCGATAAAAAACCTAACAGAGCACCCGAGTAAAGTACTAATCTATCAGGACAGCGTTTTTGGGATCCAACATCCTGTGAAAATTGCAAGTGAGGTTTGGTTAGAGCCGTTTGAACGACGAAGCGTCCGTTACGACTGGCTATCAACCGACTCATCAAGCCAATGTCGCCGCGTGTACATAGAGCCATATCTCGATAGTGCTACAGCAACCAATCACCCAGGACATATAACCCTGAGAATATCAACCCGGTATGCGGTGGACCTGTACCGGGGGAGGATCGCCGATGACCTCGAAATCCATTGGACTCCTGACGGAGTGCGCGTACATAACCGCGGCGGTGATTTTTGGGCCGGTGCATGCTACCCGATGGACGGTAGAATCCGCGGAACGCCACGTCTTGCGAGCGGAGTCCTTCGTCCGGGCGATGTGCGAGTTTGGAGCGTTCCTACTGATGCCGACGGCATTTGGCTTGAACGCGTCGACGGCCATGTGGTTGCAAGTCCAAAGCCGTGAGTTTCGCACTCTGGTGGGCCTTGGTCTCGCTCCCAGGCGGAATCTGGCCTAGCTTTGGCACGTCAGGGGTTTACGGCGCCACCCAATGGTGGGTACAAACCCCGAACTTACCCGCAGGACGACCCCAAATAAGTGTACAGCACGGGCACTGGTCACTCCGCTACGGCACCCAAGCTCAAGGTTGGGGATGGCAGCTTCAGTCCCGGTACATGGGGATATGGTGGTCGCCCGACAAGGCGTTGGGCTTATCGGGACAGTACCGCGGCACCTATCGAGGTTCCCAATGGGACCTTGGGGCAGCCTGGTCCCCCCAAGGTTGGACCGCTCGAGGGCACTGGAAGGGTCTGAGCGCAGTTCGCACCTACCAGAAGCAGTTCGGACTGGGCTACCAACTGGAATCCACCAAGGTGGACGTCCAGTGGGGCCCTGCGCTGCGCAGCTTCGGAATTCGCCACGGCGACCTGGAATGGCGGCGGAGTACTAGCGCAGTGGGAATAACCGATCTCGTACGCCTACGCAGAGGCCATAGTACTGCAGAATGGCGAAGCACTAACCTTGAACACCATAGCCAGCAACAGATCGGATTTCGCACATGCTGGGGGCCGAATCGGTTGGGAATACAAATGGTCGCGAACAAGGACTTGACGCAGACCCTCGCCCGAATAAGCTACAGCCAAACCAAGTGGGGCACGGCGACATTGGGATATTCTGGAAGGCAAGCAATGATTCGATACCATCTGCCCGACCGGGGAAGCTTTCGCGGAAGCTTTGTCGAATGGGGGCCAGTAGCCCAAATTCACGCGGTACACCGAGGCCGCGGGCTTGCCGCGGTGTGGAACCCTAAAAGCAAGCAGCTCAGTCTTCAAATTTTTGCGCGCCACCAGTTTGCGCCCAAGCACAAATCAGAACCGGTTCCGCAGCGAGAAGAGATCACACCTTGCTGGCTAGATGTCACGTACACCTTCGCCGGACAACCACCAAACGTAGAACTGCAGCTCCACGGCACCAGCACCTACCGTGTCGTCCTCATTCCGCAAAACCGGCAGTGGAAGGACCACGTTCCGCCCGGGCGCTATGCAGTCACGGGGTCGGCGCCCAAGGGATGGAAGCTCGAGCTTCCCGCGGACAGCATCACCCTTGCTCCGGGCACTACAAGCCCAGTTTGGATTGGGCTAAAGCCCCACGTGACCCAGATTCGGTGGGTTAGCGATCCAAGTGAATCGTCGGAATGAGGTAGCCCACGGCTGCCCCCACGACGGTTCCGATAACGACGTCTGAGGGGTAGTGCTTGCCCGCCTCAACCCGCTGCCACGCAACATACGCTGGAACCAGCGCTGCCGCCGACCAAACCACCGGGGCCCAGCGAGAGTCGGGATGCATGTCGCTCCACACTTTGGCGGCAAAAAAAGTATTGCAGGCAGTGAGGCTGGCATGGCCCGAAAAAAAGGACTTGCGCGCGTCGGCTTCCATGCGTTCCGCCAAAGGCGCCCCGTCGTAGTACACAAACGGCCGATTGCGGCGGACCGAATTCTTCACGGCGTCCGACAGCATCAAAGTGCTCAGGTTGGTCTGAAACCACATGCTCCCCAAGACCACTGCGTCACCAAAGCGGCGGTCGGCATGGGTGTGCGCAAGGGCGGTGAGGCCGGCGGTTCCGAATGCGGCAAACAGCGCGTAGTCCGATCGCTTTCCAGCCGACTCGTCCCATCGATTGAGCGCCACACGGTCCCAACCCACGGCCTGGGGCGACCCCAACGTGGCGAGCTCAAATTCACTTAAGCCGCGGTGCTGGGACGCGGCATACGCGTTCCAACCCAAAAGGGCGGCGTTTGCTCCGTAGGTCAGCCCATCCGTGCGCATGCTGAGGCGGTACGGAATCTGAGCCCACGCAATCTGGGCGGCTAACAGTGCGCTGGCGAGAACGAGACGACGAATCATAAGGTACTAATACTGAACCTGCAAGGTATGACGCTCGCTGCCGAGCTCGTCCTGCACATTGAGCACGTACCAACCTGCAGGCAATCCGCCAAGGTCAAAGTGCTCAAGGTCTGACCCTGATCGCATCCATCGGCGAAGCACGCGGCCTTGGGCATCGACGAGCTCAAGCTGTCCCTTTGCTGTAGGGCGATCCAGCCAAAATCCGTCAAGCGCAGGATTGGGAAACACGCGCGACGTGGCGGCAACTAGTTCCGTGGCTGAAAGCGTGATCTGTGGCTTCGCGAGCTTTTCGCTGGTATACAATCGGTACCCACCCGGAGCCAGCGACAGCGAAGCAACCGGATCGGTAACCACAATGGAATCGCCTGTGAAGTACTCGTACCAGGTTCCGACCTTCGTAAACGCCGGGATGGCGCTCTGCGTAGTCACCGCGAAGTTGCCGAGGACGACCGCATCCATTCCCGGACTGTTGAAAATCATCCGCTTCACTGAACCGGCAAGGCTGTGGCTGAAGGTTCCGTCCCTAAAGGTCGCGGGGTGGGCTCGGCGCACATTGAAGATGGCCGCAGTCACGTCGTACAGTCGGCGGCGCTCCGGAACCTGGTAGTAGTTCCAAAGGATCGGTTTGTTGCAGACACGGCAGGGGTTGTTGATGGACACGTCGTAGCCCAATTCGCCGAACATCCAGACCATGCGGGGCCCTGGTATTAGGTAAGCAAACAAATTCACCGCTTCGGCCCGACCCAAGCCAGTGGCTAGTGACCGAGGATTGTGGTTGGGATTGGACTGGTTGCCGTACGTGTTGACTTCGTACATCAGTCGCTCTTCGTCGTGGCTCTCGGGGTACGAAACCAGACTCGGCTGCGACCATCCGCGCGAACCGTGATAGGCCCATGAGAAGTTGCTCTGACTATGGCCAGCGCCAGCTTGGTGAAAATTGTAGGTCTGATTACCCCAAAGCATAAAGCCGTAGTCCGAAAGAATCTTCTCTTCGTTGTTGTTGCACCAATGCTCCAAAATCAGATGCGCATTGGGGTTAATCGCCCAAATTGTGTCACCCATTCGCTTAATTAAATTCTGGCGGATCGCAGAAAAATCGGTCTGAGCATTGACAAATCCCTTGGTGAAGTCAAAGCGAATTCCATCAATACGGTACTCCTCAAGCCAAAAAGTGGTTACCCGATCCACGAAGTCCTTCGTCGCCTGCGACTCATGGTTGAAGTCGTACCCCCAGCAGTACGCCGGGTGCGGACATACCGCATTAAACCATGGATTGTTGGCCGCGGGACGGTTGTTGGCGGAATCCCAGTACATCGCGAGCAGGGGGCTCTGACCAAAGGCGTGGTTGAATACCATATCAGCAATTACTGCTATGCCCTTGCTGTGGCACGAATCCACGAACTCTTTAAACTTCTCGGGGGTGCCGTAGTACTTGTCTAGCGCCATGTGAAAGCTCGGATTGTAGCCCCAGCTCTCATTGTTCTCAAACTCGTTGTTGGGCATAAGTTCGATGGCATTGATTCCGAGGCGCTGCAAATAACCTAGCGTGTCGATGAGCGCTTGGTAGTTGCGGGCTGCGATGAAATCTCGAACGAGCAACTCATAGATGATGAGGTCCGCCTTACCGGGAGGGGCGAAGTTGGTATTCTTCCACACATACTCGGTTTTACCCGGGCGCATTAGTGAACAAAATCCTGTGGTCTTACCCGTCGGATAGGGATGCAGGCCCGGCCAGGTGCCCGCTGGAATACCCGCATCTGCACCCGGATCAAGCACCAGTTCAGCAAACGGATCCGCAATTTTGATCGCCCCGTCAATCCAATACTGGTACGCGTAGGTTTGGCCCGGAGTCACTGAAATCTGAATCCAAAACCGTTGACCGTCCACACTCTTATTCATGAAGTGCGCGGTGTTGGGCAAAAAATTATTGAAATCCCCAAGGAGGTAGACAAACTCTTTACCGGGAGCTCGAAGAACCAAACCCACCGTGCTATCGTTCAAATAGTTAGCCCCGTCCACCCAACCTTGAGGGACCGATGCAACCATCTGAATCGGATTACTCACGTAAGTCAACGTATCATAGGCAGTAGACGTCCCAGAAGTCGCCTCGAGCACCACCGTATGCTGGCCAGACTGCGTCACTAACAAATCGTAACTCAATGAGGTTGCATTCAAGACCGTGGTCTTAAGCGCCCCGTTGTCATAAATCTTGAGCGTTGCGCTTTGGTTCGATGCCGCCACCAGCGAAATCGTATCGCCAATTTCGGCAATCTGAGGGCCTGAGGGCGCAAAAAATGCCGCGAGCAACCCGGCATTCGCGGGATATATTGGGTAGTAGATGTCTGAACCGTCGGCATTGCGCCCCACCACGGTTCCGGCGGCGTTTCGAAACACAAACGCCAGCTCCTGCACCTGAGTTCCCGTCGGAAACCCATAAAACGTCGGAATATGGTACTTAATCCGGTGCTGGTTGCTTCCCAAATCGGTCATCAGCACCTTTGCGGTAGGCTGCCCCCAGGTTCCCTGCACAAACTGCCAGTTGGTGGGCGACGTAGAGGTCGAAGTAATCAACCCGGCGTGGGCGTATACGGGAGTGGTTCCGACCAATGCCCCATTGCCCTGAGCCGCATTGTACACGATGGTAACGGTATCGTTTTGGGTCGGAAAAGCCGGCGTTACGCTCAAAATTTGCGCGGAACCTGCGGTCGCGCCGACCAAAGCCAAACCTAGGAGTAGTTTTCTCATAGCCTAAAAGTAGTAAGCGTACTGCGTACACTTAATAAAAAATCTTCGAAATCCCCGTAGATTTCACTTATGAAATCGTTTTTAACCGCAATTCTTGCCATACTTACCCTTGGTGCGCATCAACTTTCGGCCCAAACGCCGCGGATCGAATTCGAGCTCGGCTACTTGCGCACCTGGCACGGTGACGACGTGGTGACTCGCCGCGACTGGATTCAGGTTCCCGGAACCTGGCGCGACCCCAGCACCCTTCCCGGCCAGAGCCAGTACGCCTTCACCTTTCGCGATACCGCGTGGGCCTACCGCTTCAACCACAACCATCCGATGTTCGCGACGCGCATTCGCCTCGGAACACGTCCCGAGGCCCCCTGGCAGTTCTTTCTGATTCAATCAGCGATGTGGAACTCGTGGCACCAGCTCTCATTCATGCTCGGGGCCGAAGCCAGCTACCGCCCCAACGACCGGTGGCGATTCGCACTCCAGGCTGGAGGCCTTTCTGGCTACCACCTCGTCCATACACTCCAAAATTCCGCGCTGCTTGCCGTCGACGGTCCCGACGGCGGAGTCTTTGCCGGCGCCAACCTCACTGCGGACTACCAAATCACGAAGCATTGGCGCGCCCGACTCGTGGGCAACCACTTGATCGCTGGCCTCGGACTGTACTATGCCTGGTCCCCTAAAGCGGATCCAGCACCACGTAGCGAACCCAGGTAACCGACGGCTGCACACTGCGGTCCGCCACGTCGTACCAGGCGCGAATGCGCAGCGAAGCCAAACCTTCCCACGCCAATCCTAAGCCCAGCAACTGAGGTTGCTCCCGGTACCACGTGCTTGGATCCTCAGGATTCCGGCTCTGAAAAATCCCTTGCCCAAGCGGAGCCCTAAAATTCTCAGCCTGCCAGTAGCTAGCCTCCACGCGAAGCTTAGGGCTTGCCGTCACCGACACCTCGGCAGAGGTTCCGAAGCCCTGAGCCTCAGGACCAAAGCGCTCCAGCGGATCCGCATAGCGCACATGTGCCGCGCGCAGCTCAACAGCACCTAATGAGGCCTGCCCCATCAGCCCGTAGTTCAAGCGATTGCCATCCGCCTCTGGCGACGAATCAATTTGCCCACCCACGTGGTGGTACTGAAGCACCCCCTCGAGGCGCGCATGTTCGCCGACCCATCCGGCAATAGCACCACCGTGAATTTGCTCTTTGAACGGACTTCCGTAATCAATGGCCTTCAACCATTCCGCCCAATAGTGGGCGCGGAACCGCTTAAAATCACTGGTTCCGCTCAACCCGTACACCACCGGAACGGCGTAGCGCAAATCCGGATTCAACAGCTGCCGCGGA
>Ga0102921_1000648_pt1 | contig 12078 bp, 14 predicted proteins | sample Colrivmeta156802_FD_78205 | JGI IMG/M metagenome (GOLD analysis project Ga0102921, IMG submission 78205) | Estuarine microbial communities from the Columbia River estuary - metaG 1568-02 | ecosystem: Environmental > Aquatic > Marine > Intertidal zone > Estuary | place: USA: Columbia River...
CAATGAGGAACGCGTGGATTATGTGGTGGTTGGAGGATTCGCCGCCGTGGTCAGAGGTTCGTCACTTCCCACCAGGGACATTGACATTGTTCCTTCGCGCGTTCCCGAGAATCTTGATCATCTTGCACGTGCGCTCACACGGATGAATGCAGAGATTCGTATTGACGGTGATTCCGTTCCCACGAAAATTGATGGAGCGATTCTTGCGAACATGCCGTTCATGTTGAATCTTGTCACTGACTTTGGAGAAATGGACCTGACATTCACGCCGGCTGGACGGGCTGGGGGTACGACGGATGGCGAGCTGGCGCAACACTAGAGACAATCAGTGACGGTTTGATGGTTCTTGTGGCATCACTCGACGATGTCATTGATTCGAAACAGACTGCCAACAGGGCAAAGGACCTGGCAGCTTTGCCATACCTTGAATCTCTGCGTGATGAGTTACGCCGTCGGAGCGGAGAGATCCCAAATGCCATCACGATGTATCAGGCTGCGCATGATCGTCGAGATGTGGACACTGCGCTCGCCCAGTTCACGCACGAAGCAACTGTGGTTGATGATGGCCGCAGGTACGAAGGTGTCAATGGGATTGAACAGTTTCTAACGAAGGCGGGTTCGGAGTACACGTACACCCGCACGCTGATTTCTGCTGAAGAAGTCGCAGCAAATTGTTGGCGAGTGACGAACCGCTTAGAAGGAAATTTCCCTGGTGGTCAAGTTGACTTGACTTACGAGTTTCAGCTCGAAGGCGAACTCATTGCGCGCCTCATCATCGCCCCTAAGTGAGTGTCACTAATCGGTGACCAGTTGCACTCAGCCAAGTAGCAAACAGCAGACTTTAGAACTCGAAAAGATCGCCCAACATGCCCGACATTTTCTTTTTCTTTGGTGACTTCATCAGCTGAGTGCGCTCAATTTCATCACTGTCGTCGCGACGCGTTGAGCGAGTTTGGCTTCCACTGGAAGATGGCACTTCGTTGTTCGCGCGCTCAATAATTTTGTCTAACTCACCACGGTCGAGCCATACGCCCCGGCAATCTGGACAGTAGTCAATCTCGATTCCTTGACGATCTGACATCACAAGGTTGATGGAACAGTTGGGGCATTTCATCGCTGACCTTCCTGATTGTTAAGCATGTGAGAAACTTACTGACCGATATTTAAGCCACTGCATTGATGATGACACATTCTGCAGAAATTTTCTACTCATTCGACACGTGCGCAGAAGTGTCAAAGTGCTTGTAGTCAGCAACGAGTAATGAATTCCACCTGCGACTGGTGGGCTGTTCATGCTCGTAGTTAGGCAAGTGCTGCGCGAAGGCCGCGTGTAGCGGTATCACCAATTTTGTTAAACACTTTTCCCAGCACAAGATTCACGCCGGCAATTATCCAATTTGCTGTGAGCGTTGCATCGTAAATGACTTCGCACCCGGTTGCTGTCTTGTTAATCGTGATGCGATCAACCGAGGTGAAGAGAGTATTAACGCCTCGCACCAAGATATTTGAGAACTCGTCGTATTCGGTAGTGGTGTAACGCAGTGTTGAGGTGGATTTTCCAAGACCCTTAACCGTCACGTCAAAAATAGTTCCAAGGCCTGCACCAGTGCCTTCAACTTGAACAACCTTGACAACACCTTTGTCCCACTTGGCAAAGTTATGAAGGTCTGCCATATAAGCAAACGCCTCTTCTTGAGTCAGCGAACTCGGAATTGTTGTGACGTATCTGGCCATGAGTGCACCGTACAGCAATAGATGGGTCTATTGCTGTACGAAGTGCTCATCTTGAGTATTCGTTGACCAGCCTTGTTATGGAATGAGAACTATCACAACGCGACGATTTTTATCTTGAGCTGCTTGAGTTTTCAATGTGGTGGCTGGGTCAAGTGCACCAACACTTGCGATCGAGAAGGGACCTTTGGCTCCACGAGCTTTGAGTTCCTTCACAGCGGCGTTGGCGCGATCACTGGCAAGCTTGATGTTCTCAGGTGTGTTGCCTAAAAGAATTCCCGAGTGGCCTGCGACGAGCACTGAACCCGCGCTGGTGATTCGGTCTTTCAGTTTTGCAAGGCGAGCTAATGACTGTGGCTTGAATTCAAATGATCCGGCCACGAAATAAAGAGGGGAGAGAACCGCCACTTCATTGCCCACTTTCAACTCGGAAATATCATCTTTCACCACTGTTGTGCGCAGTGTGCGTAGCGCGTTACGTGTCTTTGCGTTTACTACTTCAGCAATGCACTTGCCTTCGTCGATAAAAACAAGATCGTCGTCGCTAGGAAGGCACACACTTGGTGTTTTACTGACGATGTCTAGAACTTTGTTCTGGAGTGGTGTAAGCAAGATGATTGCCGAGTTGCCAGCAACTTCTTTAGGTGCGGAGCGATACACCGTCGGGTCTGTGACTGTGATGCCCGGAACTGCGTTGGTGTAGTCACCTACAAGCGGAGCACTTGTGGTGTTGCTTGGAGTCGTCGTTTTTGGTGAGCCAGGGGCTCGCGGCGTTGTTCCTGTTGAGGGCGTTGACCCAGGAGTTGTTGCAGAGCCGACAGGGGTGCCAGACACATAAGTAGAGGCATCTCCAGAACCGGCGCTATTCGCTGCGCGAATTTCAACTTCGTATGACTGCCCATTAATGAGGCCAGTGATTTCAATGGGCCCAAGAGTAGATGCGGGGAATCTTGGTGTCCAGAGTGCATCGCCACGGAATCGATGCTCGTAGTTGGTAATTTCCGCTCCGCCGTTTGATGTAGGAGCAGAGAAGTTGACTGTTAATTTGCGGTCGCCACCAACAATTGAAGTAATTGTTGGTGCAGTAGGCGCTGTTATTGGTACTGCAGGTGTTGCTGACTCCGGGGATGAAGCGGATCCACCACCAGCAGCATTGACGGCGCGAAGTTGAACTGAGTACAGAGTTCCATTCGTCAGGCCAGTGATTTCAATTGGTCCAGTAGTCGACGCAGGATTCCGTGCAATCCATGAACCACTATTAAGTCGATATTCGTAGTTGGTAATAGCTGAACCACCATTTGACGATGGGCTGTTGAAGTTGACGGTTAACTTTGCATCCCCGGGGAAAATGAGATCAATGGTTGGTGCTGATGGTGGTGTAATTGCAGTAACGCCAACGTTGCTGAGCGGCGATCCACCACTGAGAACAGTTACTGGGTTGATTCTTTGTGTTGTAGTGCCATCACCAAGTTGTCCGGATGTGTTATTTCCCCAGCAACTGAGTTGCTTACTCACAAGTATGGCGCAGGTGTGGTTGATTGCCGCTGCGATGGCGGTGACATTGGTGAGTGCAACAGGGCTGGAAGCTGCTGTTCCGCTAGTAAGTACGGCTACAGGGTTTCCTTTAAACATCACGGTTCCGTCGCCAAGTCGACCATTTGCATTGTCTCCCCAACATTTTGCTTCTTTGGAAGTCAGGAGAACGCATGTGTGGGCTTGACCCATGGAGATCGCGGTGACATTGGTGAGTGCAACAGGGCTGGAAGCTGCTGTTCCGCTGGCAAGAACGGTCACTGGGTTTGCTCTTCTAACGCTACTTCCATCACATATTTGTTGGTCGCCGTTGTAACCCCAACACCTTGCTTCGGTGTTAGTCAGCATGGCACACGTAGAACTACCCTCAGCAGAAATTGCAGTGATATCGGTGAGCGCGACCGGGCTGCTTGATTCTGTTCCGCTGGCGAGTACCCGCACTGGGTTTAATGCCGTGGCACTGAAAACTCCAACTCCGAGAGCTCCGTCAGATCCGCTACCCCAGCATTTCGCTTCTTTGGATGTGAGCAGTGCGCAAGTGTGTTGACCTCCAGCTGAGATTGTGGTGACATCGGTGAGCACGACGGGGCTGGACGCTGCTGTTCCGCTGGCAAGCACTGCTACGGCATTTGCAGAGTCATCTAGTCCATCGCCGTTGCCGAGTCGACCAGCTTGTCCCCAGCATCTGGCTTGTTTCGAAATGAGCAGTGCGCAAGTGTGTCCTGATCCTGCGGAGATGGCGGTGACATCGGTGAGGGCAACCGGACTATTTGCACCCGTACCGCCGTTGACTCCACTTACCAAAACAGTTTCTGGATTGGATGCTGTTGAGTATGGGTCACCGTTGCCAAGGCGACCTTGGAATCCATTTCCCCAACAGCGCACTTGCTTCGACGTCAACAATGCACAGGTATGTTCGTAGCCAGCCGAAACTGCAGTAACACCGGTGAGGGCAACAGGGCTACTGCTAGCTGTTCCGCTAGCTAATACGGTGACAGGGACGGAAGAGTCTGTTGTGGTTCCATCGCCGAGTTGGCCGCGATTATTTTTTCCCCAGCATTTTATTTCACCAATTGAAAGTACGACACATGTGTAATCACCGCCTAAGGCAATTGATGACTGCGCAGAATAGTTAGCGTCTGTCGGCGCAGTTTCGTTTTGATCTGCGAGCGCGGTTGGCGACCCGGTGAAAGTTGGTACAAGAAGGGTCACTGCAATGAGGATGGAAGTCCTTCTTTTAAGAAAATCGCGAAGAATGTGACTGAATTGCACGGTGACCTCTTTTGGTAGGCGGGAAGCTGATGCAGGAACTTTAACAAACAAAATGTATGTTTGCTATAAGTCCCTGCATTCTCGGGGTTTTGAGGCGCAATACTGCTCGGGTCATCCTTCGAGCCCTAGGTTTGTTATCTGAAGGGAGATTCATGGTTGTTCGGCGAACACAGGAAATGCGAAGAGACGGCGCGGTGCATCCCACCCAGGCACTCATTGTGGATTGCGCAGTGCAACTCGTGAAGAAAAAGGGCGTCAACGAGTTTCATATTGACGATCTTCTTGAGGCAACTGGGCTTACCCGTGGTGCGATATACCACCATTTTGAAAACGTTGAACGAGTTCTCGAAAGTGCGCTGTTAGCAATCTACGTCGAAGGTATCAACACAAACATCACGCAGGTACGTCAGACGCTGGCCGTGGCCACAACATTCAATGACTTTCGTAATGGCGTTGTTGAAGCGAATCGTCTTTATGTCAAGAACGCGAAGCTGCGCGAAATGCGAAAGCTGCGTGCGCATGCCATGGCTAAAACAGCAACATCAGTAGAGCTGTCCTCAGCCCTCGCCGTAGAGCAACAGAAACTTACGGATGAATATGTTGCAGTCATCACTGAAGCACAACGCCGCGGCTGGGTTCAAGAAGATCTTGATGTGAGTTCGCTAGCTGTTTTTATCCAGGCCTACAGTTTCGGAATCATCATTGATGACGTATCAGAAGCCCATATCAAGCAAGACTCTTGGGCACTTCTCATTGAGAATTTCTTTGAGAAATGCGTCTATGCGCCACAACCACGTAGCGCTAAGCGGTCTAACTAATTAGCTCGCTTTGCCTGCGGCGGTAGCTGCTGGCACTTCAACAAGGCGACCGCTGCGCACGTCGTAGATGTATCCATAAATTGGAATATTTTTTGGCACGAGAGGGTGGTTGCGAATACGCGCAACATCTTCCACAACACTGCCTTCAGCATCGGCGATAGTTAGCCAGTTGATGTATCGACCCTCGGTGGAGCCAGGGCCCTTACCAATGTCGGTGAAACCATTTGCACCAAGTGCAGCGGTTTCCAAACTTGAAGCTAAGAGACCACTCATTACTTCATTCGTAAAGAATTCCATTCCGCAATCGGTGTGGTGAATAACAAACCATTCGGCAGTTCCGAGAAGCTTGTAAGAAATAACGAGTGAGCGAATGGCATCGTCGCTTGCACGGCCACCGGCATTGCGAATGACGTGTGCATCACCTTCAGCGAGGCCCGCATATTTTGCTGGGTCGAGGCGAGCGTCCATGCAGGTCAAAATGGCGAAACGGCGTGCAGGTGGGAGGGCGAGTGAGCCTTTGCTTCCGAAGTTCTCGGCGTATGCGGTATTGGCTGCAATGACTTCTGGGCGAACGGACATGGGGTCTCCTTCAAGGTAAGTACGATTCCCGATAATTATGACTGGATTAGTCGGGAATTGCAAATAGTGCCTATTCATTACTGCCTCAGCCCCACCCCTGAGCACGGGTATTGAATTCCCTTGCATTTAATACACCCTTCAGATTGACTGAAAACATGTCCGCAGATGCACGAAATCAGGTTGAACTGACTGCTGTGCTCTGGGCTGCCACCGAAGGCGGCTTTACAGCATTGAACCCTGAAACCGGAACTGTTTCAGAAGGTGAAACCGAAGCGGAAGCTCTCGCGAATCTGACCGAGGCCACAGAGCTCTATCTAGAAGAGTTTCCGTTGCCCGAATTTCTTAAAAACCTTGTCTAACCCGCGAGCGCGCCGACAAAGCGAGTTTGGCCTGCAAGGTTTTAGTTATCTGACCATTTGGTGCCGGGCAAGAAATAGCGCTTGGCCCACACCCCACGAGGATCTTCACCCGACACTGGCATCCGCCACGTGACAATTTTTGTTGACGGTGCAGAGAGCGACACCGCACACAATGCGCGAGGTTGGTCATCGGTCCCATCAACGTATCCATTTGCAAAATCATCAGACACATAGCGCTTTGCAATACTGCGATATACCTCACGCCATGCTTCATCGTTACCTGGTTGATGCTTGATGACCACATTCCCTTGAATAGACACTTTGCGCATGGGCATAGTTTCTTCGTCTATTGAAATTCCAACGCGGGGATCACGTTCAATATTTTTCCAAATAACGGCGAGGGATCGGGGAGTAAATAAAAGTTCATCATCTTGGATAATGAACCACAGCGGTAGCACTCTTGGCATTCCATCGGAATCGACAGTTCCAATTCGTGCCAAGTGTTCGCGCTCACTGAGAAACTGCTGGACTTCATCTGGTGATAATTTTGCCATTTTTCATTCTCACTCTAAAAAATAACTATTTGGGAAAAGCAACTAACTAACCCGCAAGTGCTCCAGCGAAGACCTGCCAGGCAAGTAGTGACTTCGCCACAAAGCTGAGAATGATGTAGCGACGCTCACCGTGCAAGTAGTCGGCCCACTTGCCCTTGCCACGGTATTGAAGCCACTGCACAATTGCGAAGCAGTTGAACAAGATGAACAGCGACACCACAATTCCGTAGACGAATCCAGGAACCACAGTGTCGTTTGGTCCTTTAATGGAGAACATGTTGATGGTGATGGCAATCCAGGGCACTGCTCCTGCGATGCAACCAAACCAAAATGGGCGAAGGTCGCCGTCGCCCGGGGTGGTGTAACGCTCTTGTAGCCAACCAAAGAGAATCATGCTTGCGTTGACTCCGAAGATTGCGAGCAAGGCGATGTAGTCAGCAACACCATTGAGTTGCAAGATGACGATGATCATGATTGATGATGAGAGCGAGTACTCAACCCAGCGGTACACGTTGATGTGTCGAGTAAGACCATCGACATATTTCGGGAATACCTTGGGCGAACTCACAAAGAAGTGGAAGAACGCCGACAACGCCATGAATGCGGCAACCGCGTAGCCAATGTTCAAGTTGAACAAGTTGATGGGGTCAGAGAAGTTTCCAGAGCCAGGTGCTTCAGTGAGATAAATCGCTCGCACAGGGAGCGAAAAGTCATTGGCTAGCAACAAGATCGCAACGAACGACACAAGGTGAAGACAACCGGCAAGTACATTCATTTTCTTCAATGCAAGAAAGCGTGATTCCATAAACGGAGAGTACTGCTATACGTGTTAACGGTGTGCGATGCCGTGAGATGGTCTGAAACTAAGCATTCCCATGAGGCGATGCTGAAGAATGACTACGAAATGGGCCATGGCCACGCGAATGCCATCGTTGCTCACTTCCGTGCGGAGCAAGAGTCATAACACTTTTACGAATGCAGCCAAGGAGTAATGCACAGCCCAACGAGTAAACCTTCTGGCCCGAGTAAGCGTGCAATAGTTTGGCCCCACGGTTCAACGCGAGTGTCGTGAATGAGCACATGTCCTTCTGCGCGAAGTTCTGCAACGGCAGCTTCAACATCGGCTACTTCAAATTCAATGGTTGCTTGTGGAATGGGAATGTGTGCAGGCCATTCAGGTTCCCCAAAGCACGACTGTGCTGCATCGGCAAGTGGCCACACGCCTAAGTGCTTGCTTCCCTCGAATCCATCGACCGCTAGGTAATCGCCAGACACTGTTTTCAAAGGAAGCCCAAGAGTGTCGCGATAGAAGGCAGCTCCTTCGGATGGAATAGGAACGATTGGTGCAAAGCCAGCAACGAAGAGAATTTCCATGTGGTATTTCTAGCAGGAGCGATTTCTGTAGGAATCTCTCGAAGGCGGAATTGCTTCACCCACCTACGAGAGAAGATTTGCCATACCTATATATGTAGGTATGCCGATGGTGAGGTTGAAGGGGAAAGTAATTCCCAGCGATGCCGTCACATAGATGCCTGGGCTCGCAGAGGGGAGTGCAGCTTTCACGGCTGCAGGAGCTGCAATGTATGAAGCACTTCCGGCAAGGGTTGCCATGATGGCAACACCTCCCGTGGACAAACCAGCAAGTGAGCCAGCTGCGGCGCCGATGAAGCCATTGCAGAGCGGTATTGCAATGCCGAGAAGCACGAGGCGGATGCCAGATTCTTTGACGTCGCGCATTCTTTCTGCGGCAACTACACCTAACTCGAGAAGAAAGAGTGTGAGTGCGCCGGTAAACAAGCCAACAAACACGGGGTCGACTGGCATGAGTCGTTCTTTTCCGACGACAGCACCAATGATGAGCCCGGCAACAAGCAAGGTGATGCTTTTGCCACGGATCACTTCACCGAGCCCCGATTTCCATGAGCCAGATTGCGTTGCGTTGCGTGCAAGAAAGAGAGCAACGATGATGCCGACAATTTCCAAAATGGCGAGTAACCCTGCAGCAAAGCTTTCATAAGTCATCCCACGAGATTCAAGTGAGGTGAGCAATACCGTAAATGTCACGGCAGACACAGATCCATAGTGAGCAGCTAGCGCTGCTGCATTGATGACATTGAACTTGGTGATGAGCCGAAAGAGATAAAACGCAATGAGTGGCGTGATAAATCCCAGAACGAGGGAGGCAATCAGGGGCTTCCACATATCTGCTGGAGAGGTTTCAGAAAGTGCCTTTCCTCCTTTGATTCCAATTGCGAGGAGAAGAAATGACGACAGAACTGGGTAGAGAGAATCGGGAAGTCGAATATCGAAACGCAGGAATGTTGCCAGCATGGCAACGAGAAATGCAATGACGGGTGCAGTTAAAACTCCATTGACAAGGGCCGAAGAGATCACTTTTTGTTACTCGGCTTCTTGAGAAGCGGAGTAATGATTTCTTGAATGTTGTGATGTGATTCAAGTGGGTGGCGCAGCGGCTTATTGAGATGAATTTTGTACACGTTGTTACGGCCCTCTTTTGTCACCGAGAGATAGCCGGAGTCAGACAACTCATGCACGATGCGGTGTACGGCTCGCTCTCCAATACCTACGAGTTGAGCAACTTCAGCAAGACGAACATCGGGCTGTTGAGCAATGCAGATGAGTACGTGGGCATGGTTGGAAAGAAAGGTCCAATCGGGCCGGTCTTCGCTATAAATAAGTGGCATGAAAAACATGATATAGAAATCATGTATTAAATGTCAAGTTTTAGTTTTCCTGTGTGAGTCTTCCGTTTTCCATGGTGATGGTGCGGGTGATGCGCACCGATTCCAACAACGACCTGTCGTGGGTCACAAGTAAAACCGTGCCGCCGAAAGTGTCGAGAGCTTGCTCGAGTTGCTCAATGGCGGGAAGGTCTAAATGGTTGGTGGGTTCGTCAAGTACAAGGCAGTTGGCACCATTCGCCATGAGCAGTGCAAGAACTCCTCGTGTGCGTTCGCCAGGAGAGAGTGAAGCGGCAGTGCGATTGACGTGTTCTGCTACGAGCCCAAATTTTGCAAGAAGCGTGCGGGCATCGGGCACAAGCAACCCTGTTGCTTCCATGAAGACTTCGAGCAAAGTGTCGTTGGTGAGTTCGCCTTCAGTGTTGCGGCCTGATAGTTGGTACCGAGCCTGTTCGAGTTCTCCCACAACAACACCAGGCCCGAGCCACTGTTCGCCACCGGTGAGAGTGCTGCGGCCTAGGAGAGTGTTGATGAGAGTGCTCTTGCCGCTGCCATTGTGGCCAACAATTGCGATGCGATCACCAAAAGTAATTTGTAGGTTGACCGGACCAAAGTGAAATGAACCATGGTCAATTTCCGCATTGGTGAGTCGAGCAACAACATCGCCGCCACGTTCACGCAAGGGAATGGAGAGCTGTAATTGCCAGGCCTCTCGCGGCTTCTCTACAACGGCAAGGCGCTCCATTGCCTTGTCGGTGCGAGCGGCCTTACCAGCAAGCTGTTCTGACGAATTCATTTTCAAGTTCTTGCTGATTTTGTCGCCGTCGTTAGGTTTTTTCTTTGCTTTTGCAACACCTTGAGTTGCCCATTCACGTTCACGTTGCGAGCGGCCAGCAAGGTTGGCACGTTTGGCATCGTAGGTTTCAAAATCTTCCCAAGCTTGTTCCTTTGCAATAGCGCGTTCGGAGAGAAATGTTTTCCAGCCGCCTGCTGTTACTTTTGCTTGGTGTGTGAATTCATCTATTTCTAAAACGTGTGTGATGGTGTGTTCCAGAAATGTGCGGTCGTGGCTCACAAGAACAACACCACCTGGTATTCCTTTAACGAATTCTTCCAAGCGTGCAAGACCGTCAAGGTCGAGGTCGTTAGTTGGTTCATCAAGTAGATAAATATCGAAGCGCGATAAAATGAGTGCAGCTAAACCAGCGCGTGCTGCCTCGCCGCCGCTCAGCACAGTCATTTGTCGGTCAAGAAGTGCCTCGGGAAGTTCAAGGTCGGCCCAAGTTTTGCCAATACGCGCATCGAGGTCGGCTCCGCCCAGCGCAAGCCATGTATCAAGAGCAGTGGAATACGCATCGTCAGCACCGTCGGTTCCTTCGGCAAGTGCCATGGTTGCTGCATCGAGTGCAGTATTCGCTGCCGTCACCCCAGTGCGCCGTGCGAGGTATGCACGCACATCTTCACCTACTTGGCGATCTGGTTCTTGTGAAAGGTAACCCACCGTTGATGAACTCGGGGTCACAACGACTTTTCCTGAATCGGGAACAACAAGACCCGACAAAGTTTTCATGAGGGTGCTTTTTCCCACGCCGTTAGGGCCAACAATTCCCCAACATTGGCCTGGGTCAACGGAAAAGCTCACTTTGTCGAGAAGCATTCGGGGACCGAAGCTGACATTGAGCAGTTCAGTACGAAGAGAACTTGCCACGCAGTGACTCTACGCCAAATGAGTAAGTGTGACGGAGTAATAGAGTGTTGCAATGACCAACATCGCAGAGCAAGTACTCGTCGTCACAGGTGGAACTAGTGGAATTGGCGAAGCATTTGCGCGAAGCTTTGGTGCTGAAGGTGCTTCGGTAGTAATTGCCGGTCGTAATGGTGAAAAAGCGCAACGTATTGCGAGCGACATTGTGAAAGCTGGTGGCAAAGCAATTGGTGTTACTTGTGATGTCACACAACAAAGTGACTGCTATGCACTTATTGCCGCAACGCTGGCCGAATATGGTCGCCTCGATACCGTTTTTGCAAACCATGGCGCAGCCGGAGAAATTGGCCCGTTGGTGCGCTGGAGCGATGAAGATGTGCAACAAACGGTCAATGTCAACTTGCTCGGTACGTTGTATCTTGCGCGTGCAGCTCATGCAGCTTTGAAAGATGGCGGTGGGCGCTTCATTGTTACTGGCTCAGCAGCTGGCCGACAAAACATGCTGGGCAATGGAATGTATGGCATTTCAAAAGCAGCGGTTTCACACCTCGTACGCCAATTCGCTCTTGAGTGGCGTCGGTCGAATATTGCGGTGAATGAAATTCTTCCTGGCCCAGTGCGTACGCCAATGGCTGGATTCCCCACACTCGACGCAAACCCTTCCTCACAATTCCTTGATTACATCGAAAAGATGGGTGACTGGTTGAAAGACCCCAGCGATGTTGTGCCCATTGCGCGCTTCATTGCCACCATGCCAGTGAATGGCCCCACCGGGCAGAGCTACAACTTAGGTGGACGCCTGGCAGGGAACTAGCCACACGTGAA
>Ga0102921_1000660_pt1 | contig 11980 bp, 12 predicted proteins | sample Colrivmeta156802_FD_78205 | JGI IMG/M metagenome (GOLD analysis project Ga0102921, IMG submission 78205) | Estuarine microbial communities from the Columbia River estuary - metaG 1568-02 | ecosystem: Environmental > Aquatic > Marine > Intertidal zone > Estuary | place: USA: Columbia River...
CGTTCAATCTGCGCAGCATCACAACATAGGGTATCCGGATTAATATCCACATATATCGGAATTGCCCCTAAATATAGAATGGCGTTCGGTACTACAACACAAGTAAATGCCGGCAGTATCACCTCATCTCCCGGACCTACACCCATCGCCTTCAACACGGTATATAGGGCCACCCGTCCTTTCCAATATAGTGAAACTTGCTCCGGAGCAATGTGTAGATATTCGGCTATCCTCGATTGATATGTCAACTCAAGATTCATCTCGTTCTAGCGGTAAAGGGTAAACTAAGCAAGCCCAAAAAGGAACCAAGTCCGTATGAAAAATGAAGAAGCTTAAAGCCAATAAGCACCATTATTACTTTGTTTTTTCCATTACGTACTTGCCATGCTACGGCCGTTAATACTCCGGTATAACCAATGAGCACCCCGAATGAAACCAATGACCAAATGGGATTCCATGTGATTAAGGAAAGTAGCAGCGGAAGTGTCCATGAACCAAGAAATAGCATGGGGATAAAATGACGCAAACTTAGGGAGGAAAATGTTCGAGTGATATACACAGTTTTCAAATTCCACTTGCCATTATTGAAGTTATTCTTTGCCATGGCCCTAAACGTTTCCCGTGCATAATAGGTGCATCGTGCCTTCGGCGTTAGATATATCTTGCCTCCGTTTCGAAGTAAGCGTTTTGATAATTCCATGTCATGATTACGAATTAGTCGTTCATCATAGCCACCAACAGCTTTTAGTTCCTGAGCACGGTATAATCCAAAGGGTACGGTATCCACAGCAATCACATCTGAAACCCCTGTTCTAAATTTAGCATTACCCACCCCGACTGGATGCATAAGTACGGTGCGAATAGACTCAGACATCGCGGTACTGTTTTTCACCTTAGTTTCCATCACTCCACCCAACGCAATTGCATCAGAATGATCGTTCATCGTTGAAATAAGGGTACTTATATATCCGTAATCAAACGATGCATGCGCACTCGAAATCAAAATGTAGATTCCTTGAGCGGCATGAACACCAATATTTAGTGCCCGCGGTGTAATTCGATCCGGATTGCTCAATACCTTCACTTGGGGATGAATTTGTGCGAGCTCATTCAATAATGATAGCGTTCCATCAATAGATCCTCCATCAATTACCAGCAATTCCATGCGTGAAGGGTCTGTGCCATTCGACAACAACGAGTCTATGCAATCCCGTATGTATCGTACTTCATTATAGCACGGTATAACAACAGAAATCTCAGGATTCATTGGGTTGATTTTTAAATGCCGGATGAATACCAAGAAACATACAACTCCATAATAACCAGAACACGATGCCTGATTGTCGCTCCAACATAGATTCAAACAAGGAATTAAAAGCAAATGCGCATACCACGAGGATTAATATCCCTTGTTTATTCTTCCACCCATACCACAGCATGGAGATTAACAAGCCAAGCAACCAAATCAAACCAATCCAACCAGATTCCACTGCTGTGTGAAAAAATTGATTGTGCGGATTTAGGTGTTCCTTAGCTAAATTAACCTGACCATATTCAAGAAGTTTAGCCTCCATTGTGGTTGGAAGATTACCCACCCCCACTCCATTCGGGTGTTCGTGCAAAATTTCTGCAGAGGCAGTCCACAAAATCAATCGCGCATCGTTGCCACGAATTTCCCCACGGGGAAGATGCGTATAGGCATAAGGGTCCTTCAGATAATTAGTGACAAAAGAAACGGAATCTGACACATTACTGAGTAAGGAAGGAATGAAATAAATCCCAAGGTAAATAACTAACATACCAAGGGTAAAAACTCCAATGAGTACAGTCCAACCTTGCTTTTTAAATAACCAATATCCAACTAAACATGCCATGAGTATTACAGCGAATAATAAGCCAGATAAACTTTCTAAATGTACATGGGTATAGAGTAAAAAAAGTATACCGACCGCCGAGAATAGATGTTCCCTCATGGTCATCGGGGCTTCCCAACGCCTAAACAACAAGAATATCCCTAAGGCGCAGAAAACGGACACATAGGTTGGGTGATGAAACAATCCAGAAAAATGGGAGGAGAATAAGTAGGCAGCATCATAATTATGCTCTTCATAATTGAAAAATGCGCCCAAATAACATAGGAAAAGCATGAGGAATAAGGAAATTAAAAAACCATTTTCCAAGAAACGTTTGTTTAGATAAAACGTAGGAACAAAAGAAAATACGAGAGGGAACAGAACAAATGATAGTTTTTTTTCAATTCCAAACATGGCTTCTTGTGGGTCTATCGCATTCATCGCATACAAGGAATAAAACGGAAGAAATAAGGCTACCCCCAGGAGAATCATATTGAATTTAAAGGTGAGTTCTTTCTTCACTATACCGGTTATCACGACCACCAAGAATAATAAACAAAATAGCCCGGTAAGACCAGGGAATAACATCCATGCGGCTAATAACAGCAATAAGGCCCATTCATACACCTTTGGATAGTTGACTTTCATTCGTTCAATATTTCAGTATAACATCCCACCAATTTTTCTTCTTCTACATTCCAATTAAATGTATCCTGAACGAGTTTTTTCCCACGTGCACCCATCGTTTTTGCGATTTCCGGATTGGTTCTAAGGTATTCAATCGCTTCGCCAATGGCCTTCGAATCTTCAGGGTCTACACAGAGTCCAACGTGCTGCGCTTCAATAAGTAGTTTCCACATCGGGAAATCAGAACCGATTACAGGAATCCCTGAAGCCATATATTCAAATATTTTATTGGGCTGGGCATTGACGTGGTTCGGAAAAGGAAGAAAAGTAACGATTCCTGCGAACGATTTTTGTTTAATGGCCAGGGCTTCTTTACGATTCACATGACCACATGAAACCACCTTGCTCCACCCCGCACTTTCTGATAAGTTACTTTGAAAAACATCGTCTAGGGCTCCCGCTAATTGCAAGGTCGTTTGGGTATACTGCATGGCATCAACAAGTTGTGCTATTCCACGAATGGGTGTTAACCCTCCAATGTAACAAACATGCGTGCGCTCTTCATTCGACTCATCAAACGCTAATTCGGAAAATAAAGGATAGTTGTTTATATCAATTACTCGAGGATGAATTTTTTGAAAGCGATCTCGAATAAAAGGTGTAGCAGTGATTACGGCATCCAAACTTTTAACCACGTAATTCTCGTAAAACTCAAAAATCCTTGAGACCATCCCTCTCATAGGCAAATAACTCTTGCCTAGTAACTGCCGTGGTAAATCCTCATGGGCATCATAGATCACCCGTTTCCCTTTTCGTTTCAATTTGAGAGCAATTCGCAAGAGTTCGGGATCATGCAAATGATAAATGGTACCATCCAAGGCTAAGGCCTTTTGGTAGACTTGATTGACCGTTTGCCACATGCGCTTTATTCGACTTCCCGATCGCGCCTCTACGGAATGGATATGAACCTGATCCTCCACCCGTTCCTCCACTCCTGCTAAAATCAAGTGAACTTCTGCATTTGGAAACCTTTTAGCCAAGGAACGACACTCCTTCAAAAATATCCGAACATCAAGGTCTGGATGTGCACTGCTTAGGTGTATGATTTTCAAGGGAGAAATCGACATGAAACAAAAGTATCAGAAAGGGAGCAACAAAAAACACCCCAAGGATTGAGTTTTCCCCATAAGATGTTGAATAAAGCGCTTTTAGTATCTTTGATGCAAGATGCTAGGCAAACCCAGTTTATTGAAACGAATTCTTCGAAGGATTTTCCCGACGGTTAGTCCCTATATGATCACGCGGATTAAAGACAAGGACGGAAAAAAAATACCTGGAACGCGTATTTCATCACACACATTTATTGATCACCCCGGCTCCCTTTCACTGGCTCAAGGTGTTTATATTGGACATTTTAATGTGGTAGAGGCCAGCCATGGATTAACAATTGAGGAAGGAGTTCAAATTACTACACATTGCGTTATCACAACCCATTCAAGCCATCAATCGATTCGATTATATGGGGCATCCTATGCGGGAAAGGAAATGATTGGATATGTTAAAGGGAGTGTAACCGTTGGTAAATATTCCTTTATTGGGCCGCACAGTACCGTGATGCCTGGAACGATCATCGGAAAGGGAAGTTTAGTACATGCATACAGTTACGTAAGGGGAGAATTTCCAGATTTTTCGATAATTGGCGGGAATCCAGCCAAGGTCCTTGGTGATACCCGAACGATAGACCGTGCGTTGCTTGAACAGTATCCTGAATTGAATTCGTTGTATAATGAGTGGACGAACTAATTGGCTTGCCTATGGGTGTGCTATCCTTGTATTACTCGATGCCTTTTTTATTCCTGATATTCGGATTTCAAGCCAATTGCCAGCATTTCAATTAACCGATTTCTTACTTCCATTAATCGGTATTCTTTTATACCCCAAGTTACCCCAAGTTAGAAAGGAATGGTGGTTTCTTTGGATTGCATTATTTGCAGGCTACATGTTGCTTCCAATTCTGATTAATGGTCGGATTAACCAATGGAATGACTATTTCGAACTATACAGATTTATAAAATTAGGGGTAATTTTCTTGTTATTTAGGTTTACCCAAAACAAACAACTGCACCCCTTGATTGTAGGAAGCTTTATGTTATTAGTGCTCATTAATATGCTTCATTTATATAATGTATTTAATATTAATGAACTCTTAACCTACACCTATGGTGATAGTATTCATTTTAAACTTTTTGGAAGGGACTCTCTTGGAAATCCAGCGGTTAAGCGAATGTTAGGCACCATGGGGAATCCCAATACCAATGCCTTGTTATTTTTGTTTTTTACCGTTTATTTTTTACCTGTAGAAAAAAACCAAGCCCACTGGAAGCTATATTATGCCTCACTATTCATGGTATTTCTTTGTCAATCTAGAACTTCCCTACTTGCTGCAGGTATTGTGGTTGGAGCGATGTTAATTCTCACAAAAAAGGACGGTGTAAAGGCTGCAGTATGGAAGGTTGTTTCAAGCATCGGGTTATACATTTTAGCCACCATGATCGCAACATCATTTTTCCAATATACAAGTTACAGTAATAGTTTAATGGATGGTTCCGCTCTATATTCTACGTCATTGCGCAGTAGATGGGAATCATGGTCTATTCTTTGGGATATGATAAAAACTAAGCCGCTCTTTGGTTTTGCTCCATATAAATCATATTTCACCGCGCACAACTTATATGCAGAAAATGAATATTTACTCATTTGGTGGCGGTATGGGATCTTTGGTCTGTTATTTTATTTAGGTATATTCCTATTGCCTTTCTGGGAAATGTTTAGACGGAAATTTGATACTCACGCGGGAAAAGCGATGTTAATGATTATTGTAATGTTAATCGCTGCATTAACAAACAACCCGCTTACGGAACGCTCTATCAGTGTGCTTTTTATCTTTTTACTCGCTTCAGGATTACCAAAATCAAAAGAACATGAAAAAACTCTTGCTCATTGGTAGTAATACCGGAAACGCACACCTAAAAAACTATTTGGAATTAATTCGTGATTACTTCGATGAGGTATTGGTGGTGAGTGATTACCCTGTTGAATATGCCTCGTCTAAATCGGTTTCATTTTCTCTTAAGAATCCCTTAAAAATTAGGAATTCAATTGAAAAACTAAGACAGATAATCCAAGAATTCAACCCAAGTATTATTCATGTGCACCAAGCAAACAGCTATGCATTTATCGCAGGCAAAGCCAATAATGGAAATAAACCCCTGGTACTTACTGCATGGGGAAGCGATGTGCTCCTTTTACCCAAAAAATCGATCATTCATCGGTGGTTAGTAAAGCAGGGGTTAACGTATGCAGACGTCGTTACAGCAGACTCCGCACAAATGTTAGAAGAAATACAAACCTTGTGCCCGGGGAAAGACGTAGTAAATGCAAACTTCGGAGTCGATATTGACTTACCTGTGGCATTAAATACCAACCGTGAACTCATTCTTTACTCAAATAGGATGCATGAACCGCTCTATCGAATCGAAGATATCCTCAACGAATTTAACGCGATGTGTAAGGATTCAGATGGGCAACTTATTCTTGCGGGAAAGGGAAGTTTAACAGAAAAACTGAAGAGATTTACCATGCTACACGAACTTACCAATCAGGTTACATTCACTGGGTTTGTTACTAAAACTCAAAATATGTCGAACTATCTCAAGAGTAAATTTTTTATTTCGATTCCAACAAGCGACGGCACCTCCATTTCCTTACTGGAAGCATTAGCCTATGGGTGTATTCCGTTGTTATCTGATATCCCTGCGAATAGAGAGTGGGTTAAAGATGGGGAAAATGGTATAATAATCGGTCGAACAGAACCATTGAATAAGGCAATTCAACGAGGGCTCGAATTAGATATAGAAAAGGTTCAACTTTACAATCGTGAACTCATTAATCAACGGGCAACAAAACGCGCTAATGCAGCACTATTTAAGGGGATTTACGCTCGTATCTTAGCGTCTGACGCCAAGGCAAATCGATAATACAGGTATAAGGTAAAAATCAACCAAATGGCTTGAACATAAGATACCGATTGTAAGGTTAAAATAAACACCGATTCTGTTTTACCGTAAAGCAAAGGAAAGATCCAAAAAGGAAGTACTTGTATTAACGAACTTACTATGCCCATAATTAACGCATACCGTTGTTTATTAAGAAGCAGAGGCAATGCGGAAACAGGTGATAATACAAAATTCACCATCAACCAAAAGGACATCGTTTCAGAATATGTCCCAGCTATTCCCCAAGTTTTACCAAAAATAAAACCAAAAATTTCGGTCCCGAAGAAAAAAAGAATGGTGAATGGGACAATAGAAATCAACGTTAACGTAAGTATTGTTTTAGACAAGATTGGCGTTATGGGTTTATGCTTGTGCATAGCCTCTGAGGAACGGTTATAAAAAAGCTGACCTATAGAAACTCCCACCAACATTAATGGAATTCGAAGCATTTGATAGGCATGGCCATAAGAACCATAAACCGCTTCACCAAAATACGCTAAAATCAATGTAGCGAGCACGATATCTCTTCCATTGTCAATTAATACATGGGGAAGATTTAAAAGCGGAAACTCCCGATGCTCTTTAAGTACAACACGCGTTTTACCTCGTGAAAACAACTCACGGAACCGATGATGCGTTTTTCGAAAATCCCAAACAAATTCAAGTGCAGATATAAGGAAGCCTAATAAGGTGGCTAAAATAAGTCCGAAAGATTTCCAATTCAAGAAAAAGAAACCCCATTTGAGTGCATTTGAAATCAACGAGTTGGTGATTTTCTGTCGTGAAATAATACCATATGACCCGGTACGTACTGCCCAACTTGTTCCCACATTAATAATAATCATTGCCGCCGCTCCGAGAATTACACTCAAAATAAACCAGGGCTTGAGGTTTATAAAACCAAAAACCAAAGTAAAAACCAATAGAAAACAAGCTATAAAAACCAAGACCCAAAACGAAAACAAATACACAAAGCGATACATCAAATAGGAATGATCATCCCGTTTTGGTAAAGGTAAAGCTGCTTCGTAGCGCAAGGTAGCTATGGAGGAAATGAATGCGATGAGGCGCATGTAATATAGCATTTCACCCATTTCCGCATTGGAATATAATCGTGTTAAAATTGGTGCTATGGCATACCCAATAACCTGAGCCATTAAGGTCCCTGAAAAAAGCACGGTGAACGATTTAAACACATCGCTCGTGGTGAACTGTCTAATTCTATTTAATGGCATTCATTACAAAGATACTATGATTATATTTGTCGGACTAATTCAGAAATGTATGAAACACGTAGCAGTTATTGGAGCAGGAACCATGGGAAATGGGATTGCACACGTATTTGCCCAATTTGGACATCAAGTAAACATCATTGATATATCGCAAACTGCGCTTGATAAAGCGATTGCAACCATCAGTAAAAATCTTGACCGACAAGTAAGTAAAGGCGCACTAAGCGAAGCAGAGAAAGAAGCAACCTTAGCCAATTTAACTACGCATACAGATATGAAGTCTGGGGTTGAAGGGGTATCGTTAGTGGTGGAAGCAGCAACGGAGAACGTAGACTTGAAACTTAAGATATTTAAAGAGTTGGATGCGCTTACCGATCCTTCTGTAATATTAGCTACAAATACATCTTCCATTTCCATTACTCAAATAGCCGCGGTAACAGGACGTCCGGACAAGGTTATTGGAATGCATTTCATGAACCCAGTACCTGTAATGAAGTTGGTTGAAATAATTCGTGGGTATTCTACTTCAGATGAGGTAACGAACGCGATTATGGACATGTCTAAAAAACTGAATAAAGTTCCTGTTGAGGTGAATGACTATCCTGGATTTGTTGCCAATCGCATATTAATGCCCATGATTAATGAAGCAATTTACACCTTATATGAGGGAGTTGCTGGCGTTACGGAAATTGATACCGTAATGAAGTTAGGGATGGCTCATCCGATGGGTCCCTTACAACTCGCGGATTTTATTGGATTGGATGTGTGTCTTGCGATTTTACGTGTATTGCATGAAGGATTTGGAAATCCAAAATACGCTCCATGTCCATTATTAGTAAACATGGTAATGGCAGGAAAAAAAGGAGTAAAATCAGGGGAAGGATTTTACGCTTGGACCCATGGTACCAAAGATCTAATGGTAGCTGAAAATTTTAAATAAGAATATTACTACACTTTATGCTTTCGTGGAGTATACGATTGCTCTAGTTTTTCGTAATCAAAAGGGAAATCAAAAAGATTTGCCATAGAACATTTCAATGCGGAAGCAATTTTGACATACGTCAATAGCTGAGGATTTGACTTTCCATTCTCGATCACCGAGAGGTTTGAGGGTTCCATACCAACAGCTTGTGCCAAATCTTTTAGCGCCATCCCTTGTTTCTTGCGGATAATTCTAATTTGTTTTCCAACACCTACTAATAAATCTTTGTCTGTATTTGATGCCATGGTTTAAGTTAGTTCATGTATTTGTCAAAAGTACATAGAAATTTTATAGTGCATCCATTGAATACTAACAAAAAAATATAAAAACGCTCAAATCAATAACGAATTGAGTATTATAGTAACAACGTTTTTATCAATAGGAAAGGTGACCGAATGTTGAGATAGCTCATTCAAAGGAATCCATGCAACTCGTTCAAAATCAGTGGAATCCACAGCATCTAACGGTAATTGAATTAACTCCGTATCAATCTTGTTTAAATCCAAGGTTACGATGTAGTAAAATGAAAGAAGCTGATCGGTTGAGTTGAAGGCTGAAGCTTGAAAATAATCGTTCACATAAAAGAAGGTACTTGACTCGATTTGCACACCGAGTTCCTCCATAAACTCCCTTTGCAGCGCCTCTTGAATCCCCTCTCCCAGCTTAACTCCACCGCCAGGAAATTTAGTGAACTCGTAGCCATTTCGGCGTTCATATGACAAAAGGACTTCACGATGATCGTTAATTACGATACCATAAACCCTAACATTGAACCTGGCTGACAACTATTTAAGGAACTTAAATGATTTTCCTGGGTACACGGCCTCATCGCCAAGTTCTTCCTCGATGCGAAGTAATTGATTGTATTTAGCCATTCGATCGCTTCTCGATGCAGAACCTGTTTTAATTTGACCGGTATTCAAGGCAACCGCTAAATCAGCGATTGTACTATCTTCTGTTTCACCAGAACGATGACTCATAACAGACGTATACCCATTAGAAGTTGCCATTTGAACGGCTTGAATTGTTTCCGTTAATGAACCAATTTGATTGACTTTAACTAGAATAGAATTGGCAATTCCTTCAGAAATTCCTCGAGACAAACGTTCCGTATTCGTTACGAACAAATCATCACCAACTAATTGTGTTGTCTTTCCAAGTTCGTCCGTTGCCAATTTCCAACCAGCCCAATCATCCTCAGCCAATCCATCTTCGATTGAAATTAATGGGTACTTCTGACACCAATCTTTCCAATAATCAACCATTTCGGACGACGTCCTTTTTTCACCTGTAGATTCAAATTCGTATAGTCCCGTTGCTGCGTTATAAAACTCTGAAGAGGCTGCATCAAGCGCAATATACATATCATGTCCGGGTTTAAACCCTGCTTTTTCCACTGCTTCTATTACTACTTGAATGGCTTCCTCATTGGAACCTAAATTAGGTGCAAATCCCCCTTCATCCCCTACATTGGTAGACATCCCACGTTTTTTTAATACACTTTTCAATTGATGGAAAACCTCTGTTCCCCAGCGTAATCCTTCAGAAAAAGAAGATGCACCAAAAGGCATCACCATAAATTCTTGAATGTCTATCTTATTATCAGCATGAGAGCCCCCATTAAGGATATTCATCATGGGAACGGGCATTGTAACCGCTCCTACTCCACCAATATATCGATACAAACTTAAATCTGCTTCTATGGCTGCGGCTTTTGCAACGGCCAAAGAAGTACCAAGAATGGCATTAGCTCCTAAATGCGCTTTATTCGGGGTACCATCTAATTTAATAAGAAGCGAGTCTATGCCTTTCTGGTTAAATACATCTGCACCTTGTAATGCCTCATTAATTACAGTATTAACATGGGATACTGCCTTCAACACGCCTTTACCTAAATACACAGCTGCATCCTGATCTCTTAATTCCACTGCCTCATGAGCCCCAGTTGATGCACCTGAAGGAACAGCAGCCCTTCCTAACACACCAGACGAGGTAATTACATCCACCTCAATGGTTGGATTCCCACGAGAATCTAAAATTTGACGGGCAAATACATTGGCTATAAAACTCATGACATGGATTGGTTAATATGATTAATAAACTGATCAAATAAATATCTGGCATCATGCGGTCCAGCAGATGCTTCTGGATGGTATTGAACTGAAAATACAGGTTTACTTTTCAATGCAATACCAGCAATTGTGTTATCATTTAGGTGAACATGTGTAACCTCGATTTCAGATTGTGCATCGATACTTTCTCTGGTAATTACAAATCCGTGATTTTGCGAAGTAATTTCACCTTTACCCGTTAACAAGTTCTTGATTGGGTGATTAATTCCACGGTGCCCGTTAAACATTTTCTCAGTTTTCAATCCCTGACTAAGTCCCAAGATTTGATGACCTAAACAAATACCAAAAACTGGTCGATTTAGCGATACAACTTCCTTAACTAAGGCAATAGAACGTGGCATTGCTGATGGATCTCCAGGTCCATTTGAAAGCATATATCCATGTGGATTGAACGAATTAATCTCAGCTAAGGTAGCGTTTATCGGGAATACCCTCACATGACATCCTCGTTCCGTTAAGCAACGAATAATATTCTTTTTAACACCAAAGTCAAGTAAGGCAACACGATACTTAGACTCAACATGTTCAGGGAATACGTCAAACACTTCAGTAGTAGCTACTTTCGAGGACAATTCAAGACCGTTCATATCGGGAATTGTAGACAATTGCGCCTTCAACGAGTCTACATCCAAATTTTCCGACGAAATTATTGCATTCATAGCCCCCTTACTTCTAATATGGCGCACTAATGCACGTGTATCAACATCGGCTATCCCTACTTTATTTTGAGTTTCGAATAAGTGCTGAAGTGAAGAAATTCCAGAGGGTCTAGAATACCCATTGGAGAACTTTTTGGTAATTAAACCTGAAATCATCACTTGATCTGATTCTACTTCAGTTTCATGCACCCCATAATTACCGATATGTGCGGTGGTCATAACCAATAGTTGACCAAAATATGAAGGATCAGTAAATACCTCTTGGTATCCTGTCATGCCTGTATTAAAAGCAATCTCACCGCTTGCTGTTCCTTTAGCACCAATAGAAGTTCCTTTGAATACTGTACCGTCTTGTAGTACTAAAATTGCGGGTTGTGAATCTGTCATGAAATTATTTTGACAAAATTAATAGCTTCCAACGAAGCAGCACCTGCATAAAA
>Ga0102921_1000661_pt1 | contig 11977 bp, 8 predicted proteins | sample Colrivmeta156802_FD_78205 | JGI IMG/M metagenome (GOLD analysis project Ga0102921, IMG submission 78205) | Estuarine microbial communities from the Columbia River estuary - metaG 1568-02 | ecosystem: Environmental > Aquatic > Marine > Intertidal zone > Estuary | place: USA: Columbia River Estuary...
CCCGAATCTGCGTCCGACCGTCCTTGGGCGGAGCTGCAAAAGGCATTGGAGCATTTGCGTCAAAAAAACTGCTGGGTACTGCTCTTTCCGGTATTTGGTCCGTCGGAGCGCTCGTTGTCTGGCTTGGATTGGGGCTCAAGTTGGACCGAATTGGTGGATTCCGAGTCTGGTGAACCTTTGATTTTATTGCCCAGCGAGGCCCAAAAACGCTATTCAGAAGTGTTTGAGCGTCGTTTACAGGCATTAAAAAGTCTCCAGCAACCTCCACAAATTCAGATCAATGAATGCATAACCAACGACCATCCGTTGCATGCTTTGCTGCCCTTTTTCCTGGCACACCAAAAAATGAAATAGGATTTGTGTCGCTTATAATTCTTCGTATATTTGCAACCCCAATGAACAATTTGGTGCGGTAGTTCAGTCGGTTAGAATATCGGCCTGTCACGCCGAGGGTCGCGGGTTCGAGTCCCGTCCGCACCGCAAGCCTCTCCCAACGGAGAGGCTTTTTTTGTACCTTTACCCCATGCGTTTTGCCCTGCGTGTTTTACTGCTCTGGACGGCCGGCCTGTTGCTTTTTGCGCATTCGGTGGTTCCGCACGCGCACGATTCCGACTACCCAGGCGTTTCTGGAAAAGGCAACTGGGTAGCTGCGCCCGCTTCCGGGGAACCCTTGCCCATTGAGGTAGATTTGGGTTCCGATCATTTGGAGCATTTCCGCCTGGACGATGAAGACAACACGGCGCTCGGTGCCTTCGTGTCGGCTGCAGCGGTACCCCGTGGACTTAAATACGTTTGCGGCTACGTACCAGAGGACTGCATGGCGCAATTGGGCTTATTTCCGCCCCTCCCGGAGCTTCGTACGCTTCCTTTTGCCGCTTGTGCCGGCATCCGCCCCCCTCCCGCCCTTCTGTAAATTCATCGTCCGCCAGCCCGGACGCCGCAGCTGTTACCTGTAATCGCACTCCAAAGTGCGCAGGTTGCGCCGCTTGATTTTTCCATTTCAATTTTCATTTATTATTGGTTGCTCATGCTGCATGCCATTATTCGCTTTTCGGTACGCCAAAAAGCACTCGTCTTTGCGTTGACCGGGGTCGTTGCCCTTTGGGGACTGATCAGTGCCTTGAATCTTCCGGTTGACGCCGTTCCGGACATCACCAACAACCAGGTGCAGGTGGTGACGAGCGCACCCGCCTTGGCCCCGCAAGAAGTGGAGCAATTCATTACGTATCCGGTGGAATTGGTCATGGCCAATTTACCCGGTGTAATGGAAGTGCGCAGTGTTTCGCGGTCCGGACTTTCCATCGTCACGGTGGTCTTTGAAGACGGTATAGAAACGGCTTTGGCAAGGCAGCGGGTCAACGAGCAGATTCAAGTGGCGCAAGCCAACATTCCCAGCGAATACGGCTCTCCCGCATTGATGCCCATCACCACGGGCTTGGGCGAGGTGTACCAGTATACCCTGGAGGTGGAGGAAGCGTATCGGTCTGATTATTCGCTGGAAGACTTGCGGAGTTTGCACGACTGGCAGGTCAAACGTCAGTTGGCAGGTATCCCGGGCGTTGTGGAAGTCAGTTCGTTTGGTGGCAAAGTGAAGCAGTACGAGGTGGCCGTGCATCCGGACCGCTTGCAGCAATCCGGCCTAACGTTGTCTGATGTATTTGACGCCGTTGGAGCGGGGAACCGCAATGCCGGGGGCGCGTACATTGAGAAAGGCGAGGAAGCTTGGTACATCCGGATGGAAGGTCTTTACCGAAATTTGGACGACATCCGTTTGGTGGCCCTCCCAACCCATTCCGGTCTCCCCTTGACGGTAGGCGACGTCGCCACGGTTCGGTACGGGTTTGCCCCGCGGTACGGAGCGTTGACGAAAGATGGCCATGGTGAGGTGGTTGGCGGAATCTGTTTGATGTTGAAAGGAGCCAACAGCAACGAAGTGACCCAGGCCATTGACCAACGCGTGCAATCCATCCAGTCCACCTTGCCCCCAGGAATTCGCATAGCTCCTTACCTGAATCGGTCCGAACTGGTGGGCCGAACTTTGGGGACGGTGCAGCGCAATTTGTTGGAAGGGGCCTTGGTGGTGGGCTTGTTGCTCTTCTTCTTATTGGGCAACTGGCGCGCCGCCCTGGTGGTGACGAGCGTCATTCCCCTGTCCTTGCTTTTTGCTTTGGGGTGCATGCATTATTTTGGCGTTTCCGCCAACCTGATGTCCTTGGGTGCCATAGACTTTGGCATTGTGGTGGACGGCGCGGTCATTGTGGTGGAGGCTACCTTGATGGCCTTTCACCGCGGCGGCTTGTTGAGCGCTAAAGACCGAGACGAAACCGTGATCGAAAGTGCCCGATCCATTTACGGCTCCGCTGTCTTTGGGGTGTTGATCATTTTGGTGGTCTTCTTGCCCATTCTTACCCTGAGCGGAATTGAGGGTAAAATGTTCAAACCCATGGCCCAAACCGTGGTTTTCGCCTTGTTGGGCGCTTTATTGTTCAGCACCACCTACGTCCCGGCACTGGTGGCGTTGGTACTGCGTCCGGAGGTTAAAGAAAATCGGTCCGAACGGTTCTTTCATCGGCTTCGGGTGCGGTATGCCCGGAGCCTGGATTGGACTTTGCAGCGAGGCCGCGCGGTATTGGCCGGGGTGGTTGGCGCCTTTGCACTCGCAGTTTGGGGATTCACCCAACTGGGCAGCGTCTTTTTGCCCAGCTTGGAGGAAGGCGATTTGGCGATGCAGGTTTCCATCCCCACCGGGAGCAATTTGCAAGAAATGATTCGGGTGACCACTTCGGCCGAAAAAAAGTTGAAAGAACATTTTCCCGAAGTGCGGCACGTGGTGAGTAAAATTGGCACCGCTGAAGTTCCCACGGACCCCATGCCCGTGGAGGCCGCAGACGTCATGGTCTTGTTGGAGCCCAAAGAAAACTGGACTTCCGCGTCCACACGCGAAGAACTGGTTGCCCAAATGGAAGCGGTACTGGCAGGTGTTTGGGGCGCTCAGTTTGAATTTACACAGCCCATTCAACTCCGTTTCAACGAATTGATCAGCGGCTCTAAGTCCGACATCGCTTTGCTGGTGTACGGGGATCACTTGGATACCTTGGCCAACGTGGCGCAAGAAATGGCGGCGGCGGTTCGGGGCATTCCCGGGGCGGAAGACATCAAGGTGGAAGCCACCCAAGGAATGAAGTTTCACCGCTGGGTACCCAACCGCCAAGCGCTGGCGTACCACGGTGTTTCCGCACAGCAAGTAGGTGAAGTTTTGGAAATGGCCTATGCCGGGCAACTGGCAGGAAGTGTTTTTGAAGACCAAAAGAGATTTGAGGTGGCGGTGCGTCTTTCCCCCCAGGAGCGACTGGACGGCAGCGGACAAGCACTGTACGTGCGCAACCACAACGGGGACCGCGTACCGCTCACCGCCGTGGCAGATCGGTTAGAGACTTTAGGACCGTCGCAAATCAGCCGTTCCAAGGCCAGCCGGCGAATTTCAGTAGGAATCAACGTGCGGGGACGCGACGTAGCCTCCGTTGTGGCGGATATTGAAAAGTCCTTAGGCGAAAAAGTTGCGCTGCCACCCGGCTACTCGTTGCACATTGGCGGCGATTACGAAAACCTGCAGCAAGCCCTAAACCGATTAAAAATAGCCGTACCGGTGGCATTGGCCCTCATTTTTGCTTTGCTCTACTTGGCTTTCCGCAGTGCCGCCTTTGCTGCCTTGGTGTTCAGTGCCATCCCGTTATCTGCCCTGGGCGGAATTGCGGCTTTGGCGCTTCGCGGCATGCCGTTCAGCATTTCTGCAGGAATTGGTTTCATTGCGTTATTTGGCGTCGCGGTCTTGAACGGTCTCGTTCTGGTGGCACGCGTGCGGCAGTTGGAATCCACCGGGGTGCCTTGGACCAAGGCGGTGGTGGACGGCAGTGCGGACCGGCTCCGTCCTGTTTTGGTTACGGCTACGGTTGCTGCCCTGGGATTCGTGCCCATGGCCTTCTCCTCTTCCGCCGGCGCTGAGGTTCAAAAGCCGTTGGCTACGGTAGTCATTGGCGGGTTGGTTTCTGCCACCGTACTCACCCTAGGGGTGTTGCCCATTTTACTGATCCGGTTGAATAAGTGGTTGCCGGCGTTTCGCGTAACCGGGATTGCAGGAACGACGGGCGTGCTGTTGCTGCTGCTGGCGCCTGCGCGCACTGCTTGGGCGCAAACGAGTCCCTGGCCCTCCTTGGCTGCTGTGCAAGAACAAGCATTGCGCGTACACGCCGATGTGGCCACCGCCCAAGGAAACCAACGCATTGCGCAATTGAAGCCCAACGTGCTGCTGGGTGCCGCCCAAGGCACCGTACAATACGGCCAAATGAACGCCGAGCCGCGGGATTACTACTTCAGCTTGGAACAACCGCTGGGTTCGCTGGCGGAACACGTGCGTCGATGGCGTCGAAACGAGTCTGAGATTGGCTTGCGGTCTACCGAACTGGAATTGACGCAGCAGGCCGTATCCCTGGCGGCTGCGCTGGCCTATGCGGACTACTGGCGCTGGGGGCGCGAATGTGCGTGGCGCAGCCAATGGGCGACGCGTTTGAATCAAGATGCCGATCGGGTTGACACCCGAGTTGCACAAGGCGACTGGAGTGTGGCGGACGGAGCGGCTTTTCGATTGTTGCGCAACCGCTGGCAGTCCGATTTGGTGGCGGCACAAGCAAAATGGGCAGAAAGCGCATCGCTGCTCGCCGCATTGACGCACCAAAGGTGGACCGCCGTTCTGGAATTAACCCCAGCACTTCCGGAACGCCTAACGATGGAACCGTCGGCCGATACCGCTCTTGCCCCCCGTTTCCGACGTTGGGCCCAAGAATCCGCCCACTTGGCGCAAGCTGAAGCGATGCTGACCAAAACGCAGTGGGCTCCGCAGTGGAGCGTGGGTGGTTTTCAACAACAATTGGAGCGGATAAACGGATTCAACGGCGTCTATTTGGGCGTCGCCCTTCCCTTGGCCGCTCACGTACCGTTCAAAAACAGCGCTATAGCCACGGTTCAACAAGCCACTGCCGAAGCCCAGTCCGAACAAGCGCTCGTGGATTGGCACGCAAAGAAAGAGGCCGCTCTGCACCAATGGACGTTTTGGAACGCTGCCTCCGCACAGGCCATTACCGCTCAAAAAGACGCCGACCTTTTGCTCCGGGTGTTGACCTCCCAATTGGAATTGGGGGAACTTTCTTTTTCCGATTTCTTCTTGCAATCCAATGCCGCACTAGACGGTGGCGTTTCCGCCCTCCAACAAACTACCGAGCACTTCAGAAGCGCTGCTTTACTTCACTTTTATACCGTCAAATAATGAACACTATTCGTTTTTATTCCGCCCTTTTGGTTGTAGGTACCTTGTGGGCTTGCCAATCCACCCCCAGCGGTCCGGAATCCAAGGTCCTCTTTTCCAAAAACGGATTGCGCCTGTGGAACGATTCCGCCATGGCCGCAAACGGCGTGGAAGTTGGTGCTCCCACGGAATACACGTTTGGCAATGGACTCCATGCCAACGGACGCGTGGACATTCCACCGCAAAGCAGGGCCTCCCTGACAGCTCCCTTGGGCGGTTTTATCCGGTACTTGGGTCCGTACGAGGGTTCCTTCGTTCGCAAAGGGGAAGTTTTGGTTCGGTTGGACGACCCCATCTATGTGGAAAAGCAAAAGGAGTTGCTCTCTTCGGCAGCCGCGTACGAATTGGCTAATGAATCGTACCGTCGTGCGGAAAAACTGAATGCAGCCTCTGCCAGCAGTGCTCGCGAATGGCAGCTGGCGCTTGCCAACCAAGAGGAGGCGCACGCTCGGTGGACCGCAGCCCGTGAAGTGGTGCGTCAATTGGGATTTAATCCGGGACAAATCCAACAAAACGGCATCCAAAGAAGCTTATCCTTGGTGGCCCCCTTTGCCGGATACGTCCGCGCCGTTCGCGGAAATTTAGGTCAGTACGTTTCCGCCCAGCAAGAAATCATCACCTTGGAAGATCCACAGCACATGCACCTGGAATTGGCGGTTTTTCAAAACGACATTGCCACGCTCAAACGCGGACAACGTTTTGTCTACCAAGTGGGTTCGGACCCCACCCCATTCAGCGGAATCATTCAAGAAATTGGCCAAGCGCAGTCTTCGGAAGGTCATTTTGTGGTGCACGGACACCCCGAGCAACTTCCTGAATCAGGTCTGCGCACCGGACAGTTCATTCGCGCAACCATCCAAACGCAACAGGCAGTGCGGTGGGCATTGCCCGAAGATGCTTTGGTGTACAAAGACAACCAGCCGTTCGTCTTGCGCAAAACCAAAGACGGTTTGGAATTTCAATCCGTGCGCATCAGCCACCAGGAAAACGGTTGGGTGGGTTTTGAAGATTTGGCCGGCGGTACGTACGTTCTTAAACAGGCGCACCTCTTGCTGCAACCGGAAGAGACGGAATAAAGTGTGCTTCTGAGGCTGATTTTGCTCTCTACGACCTTGGATTCTAAAGGACGGTACCCGTTTCCAATAATTGCAGCGGAGAGCCGTACGCCAAGCATCGTGCTTTCCACTGGGATTCCATATGTTCGGGAATGTCCACCTCCAGAACGCACCGGCTGTCTACGCGTTGTGATCGAACCGTCCCTTCCACCGCTTGAACCCAACGCAGGGCCGTTGACAAGTGGGGATAATCGCAGTGAACCCACCAGGTTTGAACGGGAACAAAGGGCATCCAGACTCCCGCCGCCAGCGCCAACTCCGCTGCTCCACGGTACGCGCGAATAAGCCCGGGCACCCCCAGCAAGGTTCCGCCAAAGTAGCGCACCACACCTACCGCAGTACGCACCGCCTCAGCAGATTGCAGGGCGTGTAGGATGGGGCGTCCGGTACTGCCCGACGGTTCTCCATCGTCGTCCCAACGTTCCCATTCTAGGTCCCAACGAACGGCTGAACCTACGTGCCGGGCCTTGGGATGCAGCGCGCGAATCGATTGAATCCAAGGCGGCGCTGCTTCCGGTTCCGACAACGGTGCAGCATAGGCAATAAACTTACTGCCTTTTACCACCCACTGTGCCTCTGTCGGTTCCACCAATGCGTTTGCCATACCACAAACCTACGGGCGCAAACTGAAATGTTCAGTACCTTTGCACAAACAAATACAAGCTGCTATGGCTTTAGAACTGAACGACACGAACTTCGAAGAATTGGTACTGAAATCCGATAAGCCCGTATTGGTGGATTTTTGGGCAGAATGGTGTGGACCTTGCCGCATGGTGGGCCCCATTGTTGAAGAATTGGCAGCTGATTTTGAAGGCCGCGCCGTTGTAGGCAAAGTAAACGTGGACCAGCACCAAGGCATTGCCATGGAGTATGGCATCCGCAACATTCCCACCCTTTTGATCTTCAAGGGCGGACAAATTGTAGACAAGCAAGTGGGGGTTGCCCCCAAGCCCGCTTTGGCTCAAAAATTAGAAGCGGCGCTTTAAGCGTTGCCTGTGGTTAAACAAGCTGTTATCCTGGCCGGTGGACGCGGAACGCGTTTGGCGGTAGCATTTCCGGGAGTACCCAAGCCCTTGGTTCCCGTTGCGGGAATTCCGTTGGCGGAACGATTGGTTCGTCAACTGGTGGAGCAGGGAATTGAACGCATTACGCTCACTGTTTTTCACGACGCCGAACAGATCCGTACCCATTTTGGGGACGGATCTGCTTTTTTGTGCCAAATAGACTACCTCCTGGAGCCCGCTCCCATGGGCTCAGCCGGTATTTTGCATCAAATGGCCAGCCGAACGAACGAAACGGTTTTGGTGGTGTACGGAGACGTTTTGGCGGATGTAGACTGGCAGCGGTTTGCGCAGTTTCACCACCAACTCCAAGCGGACGCCACCCTCTTGGTTCACCCCAATGACCACCCGCACGATTCCGATCTGGTTGAATTGGAGGGGGATCAACGCGTTTCCGCCGTATTGTCTAAGCCGCATCCGCCCGGACGAATGGCCCGCAACGTGGTCAATGCCGGCGCGTACTTGTTTGAACCCGTTTGTTGGAAACACATACCGTCGGACCGTCCCGTGGATTTTGGCAGGGATCTTTTGCCGCATTGGTGTACTTTCTTGCGTGTTTTTGGGTACAATACCCCGGAATACATCAAGGACATGGGTACTCCAGAACGCATTGTACAGGGAGAAGCGGCTTTGGCCTCCGGGAAAGTGGCGGCACGCTCCCTGCGAAATGTTCAGACGGCAATCTTCCTGGACCGCGATGGGGTTTTGAACGAGGACACGGATCTCATTCATCGGCCCGAAGACCTGCACTTGTTTCCTTGGACGGCTGAAGCGGTGCGCACCGTAAATAAGAGTTCCTATTTGAGCGTTGTAGTCACCAACCAAAGCGTGGTGGCCCGTGGACTCACGGACGAGGCAGGTCTCAACCGAATTCACGCCAAACTGGATACGGAATTGGGGGCCGGCGGCGCTTACTTAGATGCCCTCTACTACTGCCCGCACCATCCCGACGGTGGATTTCCCGGAGAGGTTGCAGCGTATAAGATTCCCTGTACGTGCCGCAAACCGCAAGCCGGAATGCTCTTGGCAGCAGCCGAACGTTTTCAAATCAACCTGAGCGCCAGCTGGATGGTGGGCGATTCTGCTCGAGATATGGGCGCCGCCCTCGCCGCCGGCGTTGAACCGGTGGGCGTACGCACCGGACACGGATTAAAAGGCAGCGCTCTGCGCCCGGATTTCCTTTTTGACAACTTGCTGGATGCCGTACACTACCTAGTGGAACAACCCTTCACAGATTTGTTTAATGAAGGATTGGAACGGCTTAAAAATCAAATCACTGTATCCAAAAAACCATTCGTCATTGCCCTGGGCGGCCCGGCGCGGTCGGGAAAATCTACAGCCGCAGCGGGCTTGGCGCGCGCTTTCCGGCAAAAAGGCTACACCGTGGAACTGGTGCATCTGGACGACTGGTTGCTCCCCGCGGAGCAACGAAAGCAGTCGGAAATGGGGCTGTGGCGGGCCTATCCCCAAGCGGTTTTGAATGAGGCGCTCCACGATCTTTTGGTGGAAGGCAAGACCATTACCGCGCCGGGTTATTCCGTACGACCGGATTGGCCCGCACGCGAAACGCGCTACGCTTCCGCAGAGGTGGTGTTGGTGGAGGGTGTGGTGGCTTTGGGATTGGAGTCTATGCGTCAAGCAGCCCATTGGACGGTAGGCGTAACCGCTCCCGAATCCACCCGCAAATTGCGCTACGAGCGCTACCAAAATTGGCGCGGCTTGCCCGCTGACGAAGCCGAATGGGCTCGTCGGGAACAGCACGAGGTGTCTGCAGTAGAAAAGGACCTTATCTTCGTACAAACGCTCGTTTCGCTGTGATCCTAACCCGTACCCCATTCCGCGTCAGTTTTGTTGGCGGAGGCTCTGATTTGCCCGCGTACTACGAACGGCGTGCGGGCGCGGTGCTTTCCACCACCATCAATCGGTACATGTACGTTCAAAGCCATCCGTTTTTTGAACCGAACCAAGTGCGTTTGAAGTACGCGCAAACCGAAACCGTTTCGGGGTTGTCGGAGATTCAACACCCCATTTTCAGAACCGTACTGGAAAAATACGGCCTGCCGTTGGGACGCGAATGGTCCTCCATTGCGGACGTTCCCGCGGGGACCGGCATGGGATCCAGCTCCAGTTTTACCGTTGGGCTGCTGCACAACGTGTTGGCGCAATTGGGTCGGGCCGACGAGGCTACGAAGGCGCATTTGGCGGAAATGGCTTGCCGTGTTGAGTTGGAAGATTTGGGCGAACCCATTGGAAAACAGGACCAATACGCTGCGGCCTACGGGGGCTTAAACGTGTTTCGTTTTTTACCCGACGGAACGGTACAAGCGGACCCCTTAGATTTGGGCACGGAGGGTCGTGCGGAATTGGAATCGCATTTGGTGTTGTACTACACCGGGGACCAGCGTTCGGCATCGTCCATCCTGGCGGAACAATCCAAACGAACGGCGACGGAGCAAGACAAACAACGTGTTTTGGACCAAATGGTGGATTTGGTAGATCCTTTGGCATCAGCATTGCGCAACGGACGGTGGTCTGAAATGGGCAATTTGCTCCACGAGAACTGGCAATTGAAGCAATCCTTGGCGTCCGGAATTACCAACCCCAACCTGCAAAGTTTGTACGCCACCGCTTTGGCCAACGGGGCCACAGGGGGCAAATTATTGGGTGCCGGCGGAGGTGGATTCCTGCTGTTTGCGTGCCCGCCTTCGCAACAATCCAGGCTCACCCAAGCCCTGGGCAGCATTCGTCGCTTCCCTTTTTCGCTGGAGACCGATGGCTCTAAGGTGCTGTACGCAGATTCGGAAAACGGCTGAGGCCGGAGCGCACCACGCCCCAAAAAAACCTAAAGAAAACCGGTACCTTTGCAGTGGATGCTTTGCTCCGCTCACCTAAATTCATTTCTTGCCATGCAGCCTCTAGAATACCGCGCGCTTCTTTTGGAAACGTTGAATCGCCTGGACATGAGCCGGGTACAAGCCTTGGCAGACGCTTTTTCTGCGGCATACGAGGGGGGTCACACCATCTACACCATGGGCAACGGCGGATCTGCCGCTAGCGCCTCCCACGCGGCAGGCGATTTCCTCAAAGGCGCTTCATTTGGGCTGGACAAGCGGTTCAAAATGATTTGCCTGAACGACAACCTTCCTTCCCTCATGGCCATCGCCAACGACATCGGATGGGAAGCCATTTTTGAGGAACCGTTAAAAAACTACTTGCAACCCGGTGATTTGGTCGTGGGGCTCAGCGGCAGCGGCAACAGCGAAAACGTGCTGCGCGCCATGCAGTGGGCCAAGGCCAACGGAGCTACCACAGCCGGTTTAACGGGATACAGCGGTGGCAAATTGGCCCAACTGGTGGACATCCACGTACACTCGGACGCCAACGACATGGAGGTTGCAGAAGATGTTCATATGGCCGTATTCAACATGGTCAAAAAGAGCATGATGGCCAAGTACATGGGCGACACCCCAAGCATGGGCGCCACCTACGACGCACGCGTCAAGTAAACCCGGCTGGATTTTTAGGAAGGCACCTGTTTGGGTGAAGCCCGCTTTGTGCAAGAAGTTGCGTTAAACCGTTCGGGCCGACGCACTCAATTTGTTTGAACGGAACGTGACGTCCAGGACGCACCGCCAAAATTGACGCGCCAATAATGCACCCCGGCACCGCGCTCGTTGGGGTTTTGCTGCACGCGCCAGGCACCGTTTTCCACCTTTTCCTCCCAATACCCCAGCAACCGTCCGTCCGCGCCTACGGCACTGATGTAGGCGGTTCCGCTGGCGTTGGTGGGCAATTGACCGATCCAAAATTCCGAATCAGACCACAGGGCAAACTGGGGCTGCTCCCATTCCATGCGTCCCAACAGGGTGCTGGCCAGGGCGAGGTTAGGAATACCGTGGCCGTACAAGGTATCCGGCATCAAACCCTGGGAAGCGGAGAGTCGCACCGAATAGAGCAAATCCTGCGCTGTGCGCGTCGGGTGTTTTTGCCACAAACACGCCATAATGCCGGCCATTACGGGACCGCTGAAGCTGGTTCCGTTCCCGGTGCTGGGAATGCCGCCGTTGTTGATGATTCCGCACCCCTGGCCCAAGGCCATCACGTCCGGTTTGATGCGGCCGTCCGCCGTGGGGCCTTGGCTGCTGAAACCGGCCCGCACCCCCAAGGCATTCACGGCGCCAACGGTCAAGACGCTGTCCGCGTCCGCCGGGGCCGTGATGTATTTCCAGGCGCCGTTCCCTTCGTTCCCCGCGGAAACCACCAGAAGCAAACCCGTGCGGGCCAAAGCCACTGCTGCGCGGGAAATGGGGGTAGTTCGTCCGTCCATGTCTGCATACGTGTGGCTGTCCAACGGATCATCAAACGTGCTGTAGCCCAACGAGGTATTCAATACGTCCGCCCCCAAACTGTCCGCCATTTCGGCGCCGCGTATCCAATGCAAC
>Ga0102921_1000666_pt1 | contig 11947 bp, 9 predicted proteins | sample Colrivmeta156802_FD_78205 | JGI IMG/M metagenome (GOLD analysis project Ga0102921, IMG submission 78205) | Estuarine microbial communities from the Columbia River estuary - metaG 1568-02 | ecosystem: Environmental > Aquatic > Marine > Intertidal zone > Estuary | place: USA: Columbia River Estuary...
GAAGCCCGCTGCACGCCAAACGATGTTCGAACGCCTGCGGGCCGGCAATCCGAACCCGACGACGGAGCTCGAGTACTCCACACCGTTCGAGTTGCTGGTCGCGGTGATCCTTTCGGCGCAAGCGACCGATCGCAGCGTCAACATCGCTACGCGCAAACTGTTCCCAGTTGCCAACACGCCGGCGGCGATTCTGGCACTCGGCGATGACCTCGCCGGTTACGTGAAGAGCATCGGGCTCTACAAGGGTAAGGCGAAGAACATCCTCGCCACCTGCCGCATCATTCTCGAGCAGCACGAGAGCGAGGTGCCGCGCACGCGAGAGGCGCTCGAAGCGCTGCCTGGCGTCGGTCGAAAAACCGCAAACGTGGTGCTCAACACGGCCTTCGGCGAGCCGACCATGGCCGTCGATACCCATATCTTCCGCGTGGCGAATCGGACTGGGCTGGCTCCCGGCAAGACGGTGCTCGCGGTCGAGAAAAAACTTCTCAAGAACATTCCCGAGGAGTTCTTGAAGGACGCCCATCACTGGCTGATCCTGCACGGCCGATACGTGTGCAAGGCGCGCAAGCCCGCCTGCCCCGCATGCGGCATCGCGGACCTCTGCACTTTTCGTCGCAAGACGCGGGCGGACTCGTGAGTCTGTTGTTCGGTGGCTCGCGTGACGAACTGCGCCGCGGCTGGCTGCAGGCCTGGCAGCAAGCCCGTGCGGGTGCCTTGCTGACGCCACTCGAGACGCAGCTTGCCGCCATCGTCGGCGAGCACCCGGAGTATCACCTGTGGCTGGAACAAGGCGATGCCGCGCTGCAAGCGGACTTCGGTCCTGAGAGCGGTCGTACGAACCCGTTTCTGCATTTGTCGATGCACATGGCGCTGCGCGAGCAAGTCGGCACCGATCGGCCGACCGGCATTCGCCGCATCCACTCGGGCCTTAGCCGCCAGCACGGGGCGCACGACGCCGAGCACCGCATGATGGAGGCGCTCGGGCGAGCGCTTTGGGAGGCGCAGCGTGCCGGCACGGCGCCCGATGAGCGCCGTTACCTAGAGGATCTCGAACGACTGATCAGCACTCGCCGCTGAGGCTATTTTTTCTTTGGCACGTAAAGATCAGTGAGCGTGCCCTCGAACGCTTCGGCCGAGAACGCGATCGATTCGGACAACGTCGGATGCGGATGGATCGTCAAGCCGACATCCGATGCGTCCGCACCCATCTCGATGGCCAGTGCAATCTCACCGATCAATTCGCCCGCATTCGGGCCGACGATCCCGCCACCAAGAACCCGGTGAGTCTGCGGATCGAAAAGCAACTTGGTGAAGCCTTCGTCACGCCCCTGCGCGAGTGAGCGACCGCTCGCCGCCCAAGGGAACATGCCCTTTTGCACGGCAATGCCCTTGGACTTGGCTTCGGCTTCGGTCAGGCCTACCCAAGCCACTTCGGGATCGGTATAGGCCACCGACGGGATGACCCGCGCGTCGAAGGCGCGCTTCTCACCGGCGATCACCTCCGCGGCGACCTTGCCCTCGTGGCTGGCCTTGTGCGCGAGCATCGGCTGGCCCACCAGATCGCCGATGGCGAAAATGTGCGACACGTTGGTGCGCATCTGCTTGTCGACGGCGATGAAGCCGCGCTCGTCGACTCGGACGCCCGCCTTGCCCGCATCGAGCAGCGCGCCGTTCGGCTTGCGTCCCACGGCGACGAGCACGCGGTCGTAGAGTTGCGGCTCAGGCGCGCCCTCGCCCTCGAAACTCACGCGAATTCCGCCCGCCTCGGCGACCACGGACTTCACCTTGATGCCGAGCAGCACCTGCTCGTAACGCTTGCGCAAACGCTTCTCGAGTGGCTTGACGAGATCGGGGTCTGCGCCCGGCATCAACTGGCGCATCAACTCGACCACGCTCACCTTGCTGCCGAGCGCCTCGTAAACACAACCCATCTCAAGACCGATGATGCCGCCGCCGATGACCAGCATCCGCGCCGGAATGTCCTCGAGCTCGAGTGCTGCGGTCGAATCCATGATCCGGGGGTCATCGGGCAATCCCGGCAAGCGCACCGGCATCGAACCCGCAGCGATGATGCAGTGATCGAAGCTCACCGTGCGCACGCCCTGCGGACCGTGAACCTCCAGCACCCGCGGACCCACGAAACGGGCCTCACCCTGCAGCACCGTGACCTTGCGCTGACGTGCGAGCGACGACAGTCCGCCGGTCAGCTTACCCACCACCGAGGACTTCCAGGCGCGCAGCTTTGGCACATCGATCTGCGGAGCGCCAAACACGATGCCGTGCTCGGCCATGGCATGCGCCTCGTCGATGACCTTGGCCGCATGCAGCAACGCCTTGGAGGGGATGCACCCGACGTTCAGACAGACACCACCGAGCGTCGCGCCACGCTCAACGAGCGTGACTTCGAGGCCAAGATCCGCCGCACGAAACGCCGCGGTGTATCCGCCGGGACCGGCTCCAAGCACGAGCAGTCGCGCATGCTGATCGGTGCCCGGCACGGGGCCCGTCTCGATGCGATGATCTGCCGCAGTCGCGACAGAGGCCGCAGCGGGTGCGGGAGCCAACGGCGCTGCAACTGCAGCAGGTGCGACCGCCGAAGGTGCGACCGCCGAAGCGGCAATGCCACTCGACACGGCCGCTCCATCGGCCACAGTGATGCGCGCGATGACGCTGCCCTTGGATACGCGCTCACCTTTGCCGACGCAGACTTCAGCGATCGTGCCGCCCACCGGGGTTGGTACGTCCATCGAGGCCTTATCGGTTTCGAGCGTGATCAGTGGTGCCTCCGCCTCGACGCTATCGCCGACTTTCACGAGCACGTCGATCACCGGCACATCGGCAAAGTTGCCAAGGTCAGGAACGCGGATGTCTTGTGTAGTCATGACCCGCCTCAGCTACGCAGGGCCGGCACGAGAGCGGCGGGCTTGGCGAGTGCCGCGGCCAGCCACGTGGTGAAGCGGACGCCCTCGGCGCCGTCGATCACGCGATGGTCATACGACAGCGACAACGGCAGGATCAATCGCGGCACGAAACTGCCGTCGCGATATACGGGCTTGGTCACCGAGCGCGAAACCCCAAGAATGGCGACCTCCGGCGCGTTGATGATCGGCGTGAACGCCGTGCCACCGATGCCGCCAAGACTCGAGACGGTAAAGCAGCCGCCTTGCATGTCGGTGCCGGCAAGTTTGCCCGCGCGCGCGCGCTCGGAGAGCGTCGCGAGATCACGGGCGATCGCGAACACGTCCTTGCGCTCGACGTCGCGGATCACAGGCACAAGCAGACCATTCGGAGTGTCAGCCGCGAAACCGAGATTGAAGTACCGCTTGTAGATCAGGCTCTGCCCGCTCTCATCGAGCGAGGTGTTGAAGTTCGGAAACTCGGCCAGGGCACGCACGCACGCCGCGATGATGAACGCGAGCGGCGTGAGCTTGACGCCCTGAGCGGCGGCGTCGGCTTTCAGCGACACACGCAGCGCCTCAAGCTCGGTGATGTCCGCCTCGTCAAACTGCGTGACGTGAGGGATATTGATCCAGGAGGCGTGCAGACGCGGCCCGGAAATCCGCCGCACTCGACTGAGCGGTTGCGTTTCGATCGCGCCAAACGCCGCATGATCGACAACGGGTACCTTCGGCAGCGCCGGCGCGGCCGGTGCAAGCCCCCCCTGCAGCGCGCGCTTGACCCAGGCCTTCACGTCCTCGTGAGTGATGCGTCCCTTGGGTCCAGACCCTGTGACCCGTGCGAGATCAACGCCCAACTCGCGCGCCAGGCGGCGCACCGAGGGGCCCGCGTGAGCGTTGGTGAATCCGGCCTCCTGGATCGGCGGCAGATCGACGCGGGACGCCGCCACAGCCCCTGCAGGCGCCGCAGCGACCACCGGTGCTACAGACGCCGGTGCAACGACCACGTTCGTGGGCGCCGCCACCACGGCTGCAGCCGGTGCTGCGTTCACCGCAGCGGCTTGCGGGGCCGCCGCAGGCGCAACCGCCGCGCTGCCTTCGAGGGTCGCCACAAGGTCACCGGAATTCACCGTGCCGCCGCGCGCAATGTGCAATGCCTTGACGATGCCTGCAGCAGAGGACGGCACGTCCATCGTCGCCTTCTCGGTTTCGAGGGTGGCGATCGGTGTATCCACCTCGACTTGATCGCCTGGCTTGACCAGCAGGTCGATAACGATGACGTCCTTGAAACTGCCGAGATCGGGAACCTTGATGTCGATGCTTGCCATGAGTCGTTCCGTCACGCCGCGAGCGGGTTGGGTTTGGAGATGTCGATGCCGAGCGCACTGATGGCGCGCTGCACCTCCGCGGCCGGCAATTGCCCCTCGTCAGCCAGAGCACGCAGCGTGGCGAGCACGATGAATCGGCGGTCCACCTCGAAGTGGTGACGCAGCGCCTCGCGGGCATCGGAGCGACCGTAGCCATCGGTGCCGAGCACAACGAATCGGCCGGGCACCCACTGACGGATTTGCTCCGGCACGTTGCGCACGTAGTCGCTCGCCGCGACGAAAGGCCCGACGCGGGAGGCGAGCAATTCGGCCACGTACGGCGTGCGCTGCGGCTCCGACGGGTTCAGCAGGTTCCAACGCTCGACGTCGAGGGCCTCACGACGCAGCTCGCTATAGCTCGTGGCCGAGAGGATCTCGCAGTGCACACCGTAGTCACGCGCCAGCATCTGCGCGGCGGCATCGACCTCGCGCAGGATGGTGCCTGAGCCCAGCAATGTCGCACGCAGCCCTGCAGTCGCTGCGCTCGGTACGTGCTCTTTGAGCGAATACAGTCCGCGCAAGATGCCCTGCTCGGCGCCCGCAGGCATGGCCGGCATGGCGTAGTTTTCGTTCATGACCGTGACGTAGTAGAAGATGCTCTCGCCTTCGGTGTACATGCGCCGCAAGCCATCCTGGATGATCACGGCGAGTTCGTAGGCATACGTCGGATCGTAGGCTCGGCAGTTTGGAACCATGGTGGCGAGCAGCTGGCTATGGCCATCCTGATGTTGCAAGCCCTCGCCTGCGAGCGTGGTGCGCCCAGCGGTCGCACCGAGCAAAAAGCCGCGCGTCTGCAGATCGCCCGCGGCCCAGATGAAATCCCCCACCCGCTGGAAACCGAACATCGAGTAGAAGATGTAGAACGGCACCATGTTGACCGAGTGGTTCGCATACGCCGTGCCCGCGGCCATCCACGAGCACATCGCACCCGCTTCGTTGATACCTTCCTCGAGAATCTGGCCTTTCTTGTCCTCGCGATACGACATCAACTGGTCAGCGTCCTGCGGCGTGTAGAGCTGACCCACCGATGAATAGATGCCGACCTGACGAAACAGGCCCTCCATGCCGAAAGTGCGCGCCTCGTCAGGGACGATGGGCACGATATGTTTGCCGATCTGTTTGTCCTTCAACAGCGTCGTCAGGATGCGCACGAAGGCCATGGTGGTGGAAATCTCGCGCCCTTCGCTGCTCTCAAGCAGCGGTTTGAACGCCTCGAGCGCGGGCGTCACGAGTGGCGGCGCCGCACGTCGACGCGACGGCAGATAGCCGCCGAGCGACACGCGCCTTGTGCGCAGATAGCGCATTTCTTCGCTGTCCGCCTCCGGCTTGCAGAACGGCAGACGCGCGATCTCCTCGTCGGAGACGGGAATGTTGAAACGGTCCCGGAACGCACGCAGGTCATCGTCCGAGAGTTTCTTCTGCTGGTGAGTCACCATCTGACCCTCACCCGCTTTGCCCATGCCGAAGCCCTTGACGGTCTTGGCGAGAATCACCGTAGGCTGCCCACGGTGCTGACTCGCTGCAGCGTACGCCGCGTAGACCTTGCGTGGATCATGGCCGCCGCGATTGAGACGCCAAATCTCCTCGTCGGACATGTTGGCGACCATCGCCTTGAGTTCGGCGTACTTGCCGAAGAAGTGCTCGCGCGTATACGCGCCGCCCTTCGCCTTGAAGTTCTGGTACTCGCCGTCGACCGAGTCTTCCATCACGCGACGCAGCAGTCCCTGGTTGTCCTTGGCGAGCAGCGGATCCCAGCGTGATCCCCACAACACCTTGATGACGTTCCAACCCGCGCCGAGGAAGGCGGCCTCGAGCTCCTGAATGATCTTGCCATTGCCACGCACGGGCCCATCGAGCCGCTGCAAATTGCAATTGATCACGAACACGAGGTTGTCGAGCTTTTCGCGCACCGGCATGGTGAGCGCACCCATCGACTCGGGTTCGTCCATCTCGCCATCGCCAAGGAACGCCCAGATCTTGCGATCCGACGCGGGTACGAGTCCGCGGTGTTCGAGATACCGCTGGAACCTCGCCTGGAATATGGCCTGCATCGGCCCAAGCCCCATCGACACCGTCGGGAACTGCCAGAAGTCCGGCATCAACCACGGATGCGGATAGGACGACAAACCGTCACCGGCGACTTCCTGTCGGAAATGTCGCAACTGGTCTTCCGTGAGCCGCCCTTCGAGATACGCGCGGGCATAAATGCCGGGCGACGCATGACCCTGGACAAAAATCATGTCGCCAGGGTGCGTTGCCGTCGATGCGCGCCAGAAATGGTTGAAGCCGACCTCGTACAGAGTCGCCGCCGACGCGTAGGTCGCGATGTGACCGCCGTACTCGGAGGAGATGCGGTTTGCCTGCACCACCATGGCCATCGCGTTCCAGCGGATGTAGGCCTCGAGGCGTCGCTCGACCTCGCGATTACCCGGGTAGTCTGGCTGTTGTCCGGTGGAAATCGTGTTCAGGTAGGCCGTGTTGGGTTTGAACGGCAGATACGCGCCCGAGCGGCGCGTGTGGTCGATGAGTCGCTCGAGCAGAAAATGCGCGCGCTCGGGCCCATGTGCCTTGAGCACGGAGTCGATCGACTCCAGCCACTCACGAGTTTCGCCCGGATCGAGATCCTGATGCTGCGTGTCGGACATAACCCCCGTCCTATCCATCGTCTCGCAACGATCGAGTTTGTGAAAACCGTAATGTTAACTTTTTTACGCCCCCCGGCCTACCGGGTTCGCTGTGCTAGCATCTCGCACTCGCATGCACGATCACCTGACCCTGCTCCGCCCGGATGACTGGCACCTGCATCTGCGCGACGGCGAAGCGCTGCGTGCAGTCCTGCCGCATACAGCCCGACAATTTGCCCGGGCCGTCGTGATGCCGAATCTCAAGCCGCCGGTCACCACCACGGCCCTGGCCGCGCAATACCGGCAGCGCATCCTGGCAGCACGTCCAGCGGGCTCGGATTTCGAGCCTTTAATGACGCTCTACCTCACTGACCGCACCTCCCCCGAGGAGATCGACCGGGCCTGCGACAGCGGTTTCGTGATCGGGTGCAAGCTCTACCCGGCGGGCGCCACGACCCACAGCGATGCGGGCGTGACCGACATCAGCCGGATCGACGCGGTACTCGCGCGCATGGCCGAACGCAACCTGCCGTTGCAGATTCACGGTGAGGTCACCGCCGATGAGGTCGACGTGTTCGACCGGGAGCGCGAGTTCATCGAGCGAACCCTGCGCCCTCTGGCGGCGCGACACGCTGGATTACGAGTGATTTTCGAGCACATCACCACCGCCGCAGCCGTGGAGTTCGTGCAGAGCGCACGCGAGGGCATTGCGGCGACGATCACGCCACAGCACCTGCTCTACAACCGCAACGAGATGTTCCGCGGCGGCATCCGCCCGCACTTCTACTGTCTGCCGGTGCTCAAGACTGAACCCGATCGGCAGGCGTTGCTCGAGGCGGCGACCAGCGGCCATCGGCGATTTTTCCTCGGCACGGACTCCGCGCCGCACGAGCGACACACCAAGGAAGCCGCCTGTGGTTGCGCAGGCATCTACTCGGCGCATGCCGCACTGGAACTCTACGCCGAAGCCTTCGAGCGCATGGGTCGACTCGATCGTCTCGAGGCCTTTGCGAGTCTGAACGGCCCCGATTTCTACCGACTGCCGCGCAATACGACGACCGTCACCCTGCGACGCACGAATTGGCAGGTACCGCAGGCCTATGCCTTCGGTTCGGGCACGGTCGTCCCGATGCGCGCCGGTGAAACCTTGTCCTGGCAGCTCGTCGAATCGTGAGCGAGTCCGCACCGACCATCCCCGCGGCAGAATCACCGCTGGCGCGCCGCTTTCGGGGCTTCTTGCCGGTGGTGGTCGACGTCGAGACCGGCGGACTGAACTGCGCAACGGACGCACTACTCGAGATCGCCGCCGTCATCGTCGAGATCGCGCCCGACGGGACCCTGCAACGGGGTGCGACGCACTCGTATCACGTCAAGCCATTCGAGGGTTCCAAAATCGTGCCGGCATCACTCGCCGTCACTGGAATCGATCCATTCCACCCGCTGCGCCCCGCCATCGACGAAAAGGACGCCCTCGGTCGCATCTTCAAGGAAGTGCGCGAGGCCGTGCGTCGCCACGGTTGCAAGCGCGCGATTCTGGTCGGTCACAACGCATCGTTTGATCTGGGCTTTCTGAACGCGGCCGTGGCGCGTGCCGACATCAAGCGCAATCCGTTTCACCCGTTTTCGAGCTTCGACACCGTGACGCTGGCGGGAGCTGCGCTCGGCCAGACGGTGCTCGCCAAAGCGACCCTGGCAAGCGGACTCCAGTGGGACTCATCGGCCGCACATGCGGCGGCCTACGACGCCGAGCGCACGGCGGACCTCTTTTGCAAGGTCTGCAACTTCTGCCTGCCGAGCTATCTCGAAGCCGAGAAACGAGTACGCGAGTTGGGCTGGATCGAGGAGCCTGCCGCCCCATCGAACGGCGTTGATCCGACGTCCCCCGTCGCGGCCGAGTCGCCTTAACTGACGGCGCCCGCCTCGGCGAGGGCCTTTTGCAGCTCGCCGCTGCGGAACATCTCGAGCGTGATGTCGCAGCCACCGAGCAGTTCGCCCTTGACGTACAACTGCGGATAAGTCGGCCAGTTCGACATCCGCTTCAGCGCTTCGCGCAACTCCGGATCCTCGAAAATATTGACGGTGTGGAAGCTCGCACCGCAGGCCCGCAGGGCACTCACTGCCTGCGCCGAGAACCCGCACTGCGGAAAGTCGGGCGTGCCCTTCATGAACAGCACGACCGGAGCGGCTGACAGTTGAGACTGTATACGTTCATTGACATCCATCGAATTAACCTCCTGCACCGCGCGAGCGCTGCTGGCGCGCCGCCCGTCGCTGATCAAGTTCGCTCAACAACGCCCACTGCTCGTCGGCTGAAAGTCTGATCCACCGGGAGATTTCGTCGCGGGTGCGCATGCACCCGGCGCAATACCCACTGGCATCGAGCGCACACACACTGATACACGGCGACATCGGCCGCGCTCGCTGATCTGTTCCGGTGAACGACATCGCCCTTCCTTAGGTCTGTCGCAAGCAATGAGACGCGTTGAATTATGGGGGTTGCTCGCCTATTCTTCAAATCGTTCGGAACCTCTTCAGAACATCTCGGAGCTCAATCTCATCATGAAGAACCCTTTGGATAGCGTCGGCACCACCGTCACGCTCGGCGTGTTGTTCGCCATCGTCGTCATGGTCCTGCCGAATACACCCGGTGGCGAATTCAGCCACCTCTCGCTCGGTCGCTGGGCACACATCGTCACCGGCATTTTCTGGATCGGTCTGCTCTACTACTTCAACGTCGCGCAGATCCCCGCACTTGCGGCGGCCAACGCCGACAAGGGCGGCCCCGGTGGCGCAGGCATCGTCAAGTACGTCGCGCCGCGCGCGCTGCTGTGGTTCCGCTGGGCTGCCGTGGCGACCTGGCTCACGGGCGGATGGCTGCTCGGTGGACGCTTCATGGATGCATTCACGCTGCAACCCGGCAGCGAAGTGATCGGCATCGGCGTGTGGCTCGGCACCATTATGCTGTTCAACGTGTGGGTACTGATCTGGCCGAACCAGAAGAAAGTCATCGGGGTCGTGCCGGCCACCGACGAGGAGAAGGCCAAGGCGCGTCGCACCGCCACGCTCACCTCACGCGTGAACTTCCTGCTCTCCTTCCCCATGCTGCTGTGCATGGGCGGCTCGGCGCACGGCCTGCCGTTCTAACGATCGTTTGATCGAACCCGCGACGCTTCGCTGCCTTGGCGAAGCGTCGCGGGGCGATTCGCGGGTCACGCCAGACCCAGTAAATCCCCCACTCGCCTGACGACCGCTGCCGGATCCGCATCGCTGGCGGCAAGACCCTCGCTGCCACGACCGTAGGGCGCGTAGACCGAAGGGTCGGTCACCTTGAAGAGCCCCAGCACCTGAGTGCCTGCGCCACTGCCGAGGTGCATGACGCCGCAATCGCCCGAAACGAATAACCGGCTCTGACCGATCACGGCCGCAAGTTCGCGAATGCGCGTTGAATACAGGGTGGGCACCGCACCCTGCAGGCGCGATCTGCCGTCGCCAGGAACAATTTCGACGACGTCGATACGGGGTGACAGCGCGCGCACGCCCTCGGCCACTCGCAGCCACCACTGCTCCGGGTAGTTTTTCGCTGCGGTGGCGAAGGGGTAGAGGCTCACCAGCATCCGCCCACCATCGCCTGCCGTTGTGCTTGAGGCTGAGCGAGCTGTAGCCGCCAGCACCCGAGCAACGAGCGCACTCGCCTCGGCACGCTCACCCGAGGAGACCCGCACATCGAGCAATGGCGGAGCCTCGTTCGACGCCGGCAGCGACAACTCGTGACCCAAGGCGGCACGCACCAAATGCGCTGCCGTCAGTGCCATGTGCGGCGGCTCGCCACCGCGCGATACGGCATGACTCAAGCAGCGATCGCGCCACCCGCTGCCCCACGCATAGCCGATGCGATAACGCGCGGTGACAAGACCGAGTAGGAATCGGCCGCTGCGCGATCTCACCGAAGCATCGATGGCGAGGTCGTAACGCGTCTTGCGAATTCGTTGCAGGATAGCCAGGACCGTGTGCGGTCGGATGAAACTCCAATTCGGAAAAGCGTGCACCGTCGTGACCCGCTTGAACCCGGCGAACACGAACCTCGCGGCGCCACCGCCCGTCAACACCTCGACCTCGGCACCCGGAAAGAGAGTCTCGAGTTCCGCCAGCAAGGGCGTGAGCAGCACGTTGTTGCCGAGCCGGTGGTTGGGCCGGATCACGAGAATGCGGCAAACGGCTCGGGCTCTGTGGTTGGGGTCGCTCACGGTGCGGCGGATTCTGCGGAATCGTCGTCGCGCGGGCAAGCCGGCGCAGCGTCCGGGCTCAGCCGCCAGCGCTTGTAGGACCAGGGCCAGTCCGCCGGACTCTCGCGGATCTGCTGCTCGACGCGGCGGGCATAACGCTCGGTGAACTCACCCGGTTGCAGCGCCTCCCCGGGTTGCCACAACGACTCGAAGCACACTTCGTAGGCACCGCGACTGGTACGACGGATCGCGACGAAAAACGCCGGATAGCCAAACGAGGTGACGAGCACGTCAGGACCCATGAAGAACGCCGTGTCGCGATTCAGGAACCGTGTCCAGTGACGCCGCTCACTCGACACGGGCTCTTGATCGGCCACCAAGGCCACCACGCGCGGCACGCGGCGTCGCGCGATCATGTCGCGCATCAGCACGCCGGAGGCGACCATCCGCGCTCCGAAGCGACTGCGCAAGGCCAGCATCGCGCGGTCGGCCCAACCGTTGACCAGCGGCTTGTAGGCCGCATCGAGCGGTACGCCGAGCTGACGCGAAAGGCCGAGCAGGATCCATTCCCAATTGCATTGGTGCGCCGCAACGATGAGCACCGGAGTACCCGCACGAGCCGGCCCACGCAGTGCGTCCAGATTGACGAAGCGCATACGCGCATCCAGATCCTCACCGGCGATGGCGGCCGACTTGACGATCTCCACGAGCACATCGGCGAAGCTTCGATAGTGCGCGGCGCGCAAACGCTCGAGAGCCGCGGCGTCGAGTTGCGGAAAGGCAATGCGCAGGCTGTCGCGGATCCTCTTCGGCTGGTACGGAAACACGTGCATCGC
>Ga0102921_1000667_pt1 | contig 11916 bp, 8 predicted proteins | sample Colrivmeta156802_FD_78205 | JGI IMG/M metagenome (GOLD analysis project Ga0102921, IMG submission 78205) | Estuarine microbial communities from the Columbia River estuary - metaG 1568-02 | ecosystem: Environmental > Aquatic > Marine > Intertidal zone > Estuary | place: USA: Columbia River Estuary...
CCCACCTACGCACCCTTTAAACCCAGTGAATCCGGATAACGCTTGCACCCTCCGTATTACCGCGGCTGCTGGCACGGAGTTAGCCGGTGCTTATTCATATGGTACCGTCAGGTGACCTAGAAAGGCCTTTTTTCGTCCCATATAAAAGAAGTTTACAATCCAGAGGACCTTCATCCTTCACGCGGCATGGCTGGTTCAGACTTTCGTCCATTGACCAATATTCCTTACTGCTGCCTCCCGTAGGAGTCGGGCCCGTGTCTCAGTGCCCGTGTGACTGGTCGTGCTCTCACACCAGTTACTGATCGTAGGCTTGGTGGGCCGTTACCCCGCCAACTACCTAATCAGCCGCACAGCCATCTTCAAGTGATAAATCTTTAATCCCAAAGAGATGCCTCTCTGGGATACTATGGGGTATTAATCCAAATTTCTCTGGGCTATTCCCCGCTCGAAGGAAGGTTCTGTACGTGTTCCGCACCCGTTTGCCGGTCGCCATCAGTGTATTGCTACACCATGCTGCCCCTCGACTTGCATGTATTAAGCCTGCCGCTAGCGTTCATCCTGAGCCAGGATCAAACTCTCCATTGTAAATGTTGTTTGATACTGACATGTATAATTCTCAAGAATCAACGTGTCAAATCGAAATTGTATTCGCTTGACTTACCTTTAGTTCCATTCCGATTCACATCGGAACGGAGTGCTATTGTTTCCCTACTTTCAAAGATCTTTCGCGTTTTTCGCGCGCCCGTTTTATCAACGGGAGTGCAAAACTAAGCGCGGTATATTTCTGACCAAATTTTTTGATGTTGAATTATCAACAAACTCAAAAAAAGGTTTTGAAAATCAATTTCTTGCTGAAGAACTTCCACTCAGTTTTTTTGAGCGGACGGCAAAGATAAGGGGTTATTCCTCAACTCACCAAAGAAGTTCAATTATTTATCAGCTTTTCGAAGAACGACCGCCGTTTTTCAACAGCGGGTCGCAAAGATAGGGCGGAACGGATTACCCACAAAGAAAATTTGAAAAAACCGCTCAAAATCAATGAACTACCTCCATTCAAAGTTCAGTATTCCACGCTCATAGTTGGCTGAAACCGCGTGCAGATAAGAGTTTGGACAGTTTGGATAGTTTGGCAGTTTGGGAGTCGGTATTCAACTGTTCAAGCTCTCAAACTAAGCAGTTAGTAGTTAGTAGTTAGTAGTTTGAAACGCAGTTGGTTAGCAGTTCGCTTGGGTAGTGTACAGCCTCCAGAAATAGGCCGTGCGGCGGGGCGGCAAAACTGGCGAGTTCGCAATTCCTCGCCTCTATAATTTGTTGAAATTCAGCTAGCCCGATCTTTCCGCGTCCAACCAGCAATTGCGTGGAGGTTAATGCGCGCACCATCCCCCGTAAAAACCGATTGGCCCGCACCCGATAAATCAAGGTCTCCCCATGCTGAACCCACTCACTTTGTTGAATCTTGCACTGAAAGGTTTTTACCTGTGTATTGCGCTTTGAAAAAGAAGTAAAGTCGTTGTAATCCATCAGCATTTTTGCAGCTGCTTGCATACGGTCCAAGTCAATCGTATACGGGAAATAAAAAGCCCGGTCGGCCAAGAAGGGGTCCTTGGATCGATATACATAATATGCATAAGAACGGGCCACCGCATCAAACCGGCAGTGCGCCTCCGCAGGCACTTCATAAAACCGCTTCACCACTACATCACCGGGCAAGATTGCATTCAGCTTGTACACCGCTTGCGGATGCAAGGCCTCCGTCCGATCGAAATGAAAAAAATTCTGGTTCGCATGTACCCCGGCATCCGTTCTTGAAGAGCCGGTGAGCTCAAACTTCTCCCGATGCAATATCTCCAATGCCCGCTCCAAGGCGGCTTGAATGGTTGGTGCATTCTCTTGCGCCTGGTACCCACTGTAATTCGTACCCCGATAAGCTACTTCTAGAAAATAACGCGCCATGTCCACAAATGTAGGGAACCCGATCAGCGTTCGAGTAACGCTCGAAAGCGTTGCTGGTAAACCGGATCGCTGAGATAGGCAGCCAACTCCGGAAAATTGGCCGGATCCGTGACGTGCCCATGCACCGCATCATAGAACCGATATCGCGTCTCATCGTATAAAAAAACATTCGATAAACGACGGATCTGCGAAACCGACAAACACTCTGTACGTACGACGCGCTGCACCATCAACACCATCTCATCCTCGTCCTGCGCCGCTGCCATCCGCGCTCTCAATTGCAAAAACGCAGGTTCCTCCAGTTCCAAAACACACCCTCCTCGAAGCGCATTGATCGGCTTACCAATGACCGTATCGGGTGCGCGCACTAAATCCGATAATTCCAGACGAACCGTATCCACTCGTTGCCCTTCCGTTACCAAATAGATCGCCTCCCAAGTCCCCTTATTATCTACCGCGCTCAGCAAGCGAACTGCCTCCAAGGGAGTCGCCGAAATTACCCGACTTGAAACCGTGTCCAACCTCGGCGGATCGATGTTTATAGCCACCGACGGACTCGATGTCTTTACCGAAGCGATCGCCACCGTGTCTTTCCCCTTGGAATGATCCACTTGAACACGATCCAACTCAACCTTGTTTGTTCGACGATTAGACAACAATCCCGGATCCTGTACCGCTTTTGATAAAAGCTGTGCAAAGGGTGATGCCGTTGAACTATCGGCATAGGCTTCCACAACCGTGGCAACCATTGGTATTATCTCTTGACCACTCTTCAGGTCAACCAAAAACCATTCATCCATTTTCTTTCTCAAACCCAACCCTTTGTCGCCTTGCGACAAATCAATGCGATAGGTACGGTCCGCCTCCAGGCGCAAAATGAACTCAACAGACGCTGCCGGCAACCCCGGCAAGATCAAATAACCCATCGTTGATGCTTCTTTGACCACTCCGGCATGCACCAATTCAAAGTGACGAACCGGCTCCGATTGTACATACAAATAGCGCGCATCCCCTTGAGCAAACAAAGCGGATACCGACAACCATCCCACCACAAAAAAACATATGATTATTAACCGGTTCATGTACGATTCGATGATCTACCACTTTCCACCGGCTCCACCCCCACCAAAACTACCCCCTCCAAAGCCGCCAAAGCCACCACCGCCACCGGACCAGCCACCGCCACCGGACGACCAGCCGCCACCTCCCCAGGTCAAAGGACCACCCCACATCATTCCCCCCCCATGACCACCGCCATGTCCTCTTCGTCCAAAAATCATGATCAGAAAAACAAGGATCATGGTTAACACCCCCGCCCACGATCCAACTGCCTTTTTCCGCTTATAGCCGCGGGGGATTTTATACTCGCCCGCTGCCGCTTTCATCAACGCATCGGTGGTTCGATCCAAGGCGCGATATTTTTCCCCCTGCTTCAAATTCGAGATCAACTCCAGGTCGGTAATTGCCTTCGCCGTTGCATCCGGAATCGCTCCCTCCAATCCATAACCCGTAGCGATGTACGCATCGCGCTGTCCATCACCACCTCCTGTAGAGATCAAGACCACCACTCCGTTGTTCTTCTCCTTCCCCCCCACGCCCCAAGCACGACCCAACGCCGTGGCAAATTCATTGGCCGAATACCCCTCCAGCGTTTCAACAATCACCACGGCAATCTGATTCGAGGTCGAATCATCAAAAGCCACCAGCTTCTTCTCCAAGGCAACTTGTTGCTCGTTCGTCAAAAACCCACCTTCCGTTAGGTCATTCACCAGCCGAGACGGCGACGGGCGCTTCGGCACATGGTCCTCCACTTGCGCAAACAAGCCTGCCTGTATCAGCAGCAAAAAACCTATGAAAAAAAATGGCTTCATCGTCCGATCAGCATGGTATCCGACAACTCATTGCGGTCGCTGTTCGGATCATATGGAAAATGTTTTTGTAATGAGGCCCCTACCTCCATGACGCATCCCTCCAAGGCAGCAGCTGCATCGGCCGAGCGGAAATGGGGCAACATGCGCTGTACACATTCGTTCCAAAAGGACTGCCCCAACTTGGCATGAATCCCTTCATCGGCAAAAATCGCAACCTGCCGATCCAGCACCGCCCAGTAAATCAATACCGCATTGCGTTGCTTGGTTTGATGCATTCCGAGTTGCGCGAATAACTCTGCGGCCCGGTCAACGGCGTCTACATAGGAGCACCGACGCTCCGTGAACACCCGGATTTCCCCGCTGGTCATTTTTTCAGCAGCGCGTACAGACGCTTCTACCCGACCCGAAACGAGCGGATCCAACCAGGGACGCGACGGAGTAAATAATTTGAATATCACGATTAGCTTCCGAAATCGATCTTGGTATCGTTGGATCCTTCCGGCGCTTTGTAATTTTCCTTTTCCTTAAAGCCAAACAACGAAGCCAAAATTTTCGTCGGGAAGGTGACGATCCGAGTGTTGAATGCGGTAATTTCTTGGTTCCAATCACGGATGGCCGTCGATATGCGATTCTCCGTTCCCTCGATCTGCGCCTGCAAATCGCGGAACATATCTTGGGTTTTGAGCACCGGATAATTCTCGAAATTGATGTTCATGATGGAACGACCGAGATTGGCGTACTGCTGTCCTACCTCTGCCAATTGCTTCGGATTGTTCGGATCGGGTTTGATATCCGGAATGCGCGAACGCATTTGAACAATGCGGATCAACGTCGTGTCTTCATTTTTCGCAGCCCCCTTGATCGCGTTCACGATGTCGGTGTACATCTTCGCTTTGCGATTGAATTGAACTTCCACATCTCCCCATTTACCCTGGATCTTCTTTTCAGCGGTGGCCATGCCATTGTACGCATTGCATCCCCAAAAAAACAACAGGGCCAAAATGCCCACTACGATCAGTCCGGTACGATTTCCAAAATTCATCGAATTGAGTTTAGAGTATAAAATTAGTTGATTCTATCATCCGTGCATGCAGGACAATGGTCAGCTACCAAATATTAACAAGCTGCTTAGGCCGTAACCGCCGCGATTCCGGGCAACACCTTCCCCTCAAAATACTCCAGCATCGCGCCACCACCGGTTGATACATAGCTCACTTTTTCGTTGAATCCGAACTGGTTCACCGCCGCCACGGAATCACCGCCACCCACCAACGAAAACGCCCCGTTCTGGGTTGCCTCGGCCACGGCCTCGGCGATGGCTTTGGTGCCGGCTTGGAATTTCTCCATTTCAAACACCCCCATCGGACCGTTCCATAAAATCGTTTGGCTCATTAAGATCACGGCGCGAAAATCGGCACGTGCCTGAACCCCGATATCCAACCCCATCCAGCCACTCGGTATCCCATAGCTTTCACAGTTGGTCGTGGTGGCATCGGCCGCGAATTTATCGGCGATGGTGCTATCCATCGGCAAATGGATCTTCACCCCTTTGGCTTCCGCTTTTTTCAACAGCTCCAACGCAAGCGGCAATCGATCTTCCTCGCAAAGCGAGTTTCCAATCAGTTTTCCCTGAGCTTTCCAAAACGTATAGGCCATCCCGCCACCTATGATGATGTCGGTAGCGCGCTCCAACAGGTTCTCTATGATCAGGATCTTATCACTCACTTTGGCCCCGCCAATGATGGCCACAAAAGGTTTTTTTGATTGATGCAATACGCGCTCCGCACTGCTCACTTCACCATCCATCAACAAGCCGAAGTATCGATTCTCTTTCGAAAAATACGCGGCGATCACCGCGGTGGAGGCATGGGCTCGGTGCGCGGTTCCAAAAGCATCATTCACCCATACATCGCCCAACTTCGCCAGTTTCTCTGCAAAAACAGCGTCGCCTTTCTCTTCCTCTTTGTAAAAACGAAGATTCTCCAGCAGCAATACAGATCCTGGTTGCAGGTTTGCTGCGGCTTCCTGTGCAGCGGCTCCGATGCAATCGTCGGCGAATTGTACCGGGCGGCCTATGAGCTGGCTTAAATGAGACACCAAATGAGTCAGCGAATATTTATTCGTCGGACCGTCTTTAGGTCGGCCCAAATGGCTCATCAAGATCACCGAACCCCCATCCATCAAAATCTTTTGGATCGTGGGTAAAGCGGCGCGCATCCGCGTATCGTCGGTGATCTGAAATTGGTCGTTCAACGGCACATTGAAATCGACGCGGATCAAGGCGCGTTGGCCCTTAAATGAATGTTGTTGGAATCGGCTCATGACGAATGGATTGGTGCAAACATAAAAAAGCCCGACATCGGTCGGGCTATAAAATTCAGCAGGATTATTTCTGGATCAGTTTGGCCAGGTAGTTCACGGTGCGTACCAACTGACTCACATAGCTCATTTCGTTGTCGTACCAGCTAACGGTCTTCACCAATTGAACATCACCTACGGTCATTACTTTGGTTTGTGTGGCATCAAACAACGATCCATAATGGATGCCGATGATGTCGCTGCTTACGATCTCATCTTCCGTGTATCCAAACGATTCGTTGGAGGCGGCTTTCATCGCAGCGTTCACTTCCTCAGCGGTCACTTTCTTGGAAAGGATCGAGGTCAATTCAGTGAGCGACCCGGTGATGGTAGGCACCCGTTGTGCACCACCATCCAGTTTCCCTTTCAACTCAGGCATTACCAAACCGATGGCCTTGGCCGCTCCGGTGGAGTTCGGAACGATGTTGGCAGCTGCAGCGCGCGCTCGACGCAAATCTCCTTTCGGATGCGGGGCATCCAGTGTGTTTTGGTCGTTGGTGTAGGCGTGAATGGTGGTCATGATACCGGTGAGGATACCATATTGATCGTTCAACACCTTGGCCATGGGCGCCAAACAGTTGGTGGTGCAAGAAGCACAGGAGATGATGGTCTCGCTGCCATCCAAAATATGATGATTCACATTGAACACAACGGTCTTCAGATCACCGGTAGCGGGCGCAGAGATAACCACGCGCTTGGCACCAGCCGTCAAGTGAGCCGATGCTTTGTCTTTATCGGTAAAGAAACCAGTACATTCCAATACTACGTCCACATCATGCAAACCCCAGGGAATTTGAGCGGGGTCTTTTTGAGCATAGATCTTGAGTACATCGCCATTAACCGCGATCGAATCTTCGGTTGAGGTAACCTCGGCATTGAAGCGACCTTGGGCGCTGTCGTATTTAAGCAAATGGGCCAATACTTTCGGGCTGGTGAGGTCGTTGATGGCGACAACATCGATCCCGGGCATATTGTAGATCTGACGATAGGCCAGCCGGCCGATCCGGCCAAAACCATTGATAGCGACTTTGATGGTACTCATTGATACGTTTTTTTTTGCGGTGCGAAATTACGAAAAGTTGAGGGATAGGGGATGATAAATGAGCAATAACCCCCTAAATCATCAGCGATGGGTAATAACAACTTCCTCGTAGGGAACCCGCTTTCTTTCGCCCCAAGTACCGGCCGGGGTACCCATACCCACACCAATGATCATGTTGATCTCGGCACCTCGAGGTAAGCCCAATGCTTTGCGTACGCGGAGACGGTCGAAGCCTTCCATCGGACAACTGTCAAATCCCTCAGCCGCAATCGAAAGCATGAAGGTTTGTGCGGCCAGGGCACAAGATTTGTGCACCATGATGCGCTGATCGGCGGTACCACTGGCCCGATAGAAAGGCTTTCTCAGGCCGAGGAAAAAACTCACTGTTCGACGAGCCAACGTAGCCAGTCCCAACCAATCTTTTCTATAGATGAGCGGCATGAGTTTTCCGTAATAATCCAATCCTCGTTTTTCCAGTTTAGTTGGCTCCCGGTCTCCCAGGGCCTCCCGGATCTGTTGGTAGTTCCACTGAGCCCGTTTTTTCCACAGATCCTGACGGGTCACGAAGACGACCATTTGCTGGGCGGTTCGGGCGGCGCCTTGTCCTAAGCAGTATTTGGTCAATTCGGCCTTCAGGGCTGCCGACTGGATCCAATGAAACTCCCAAAGCTGCATGTTGCTGCTGTTGGGAGATAGAATCGAATTGCGGAGACTTCGCTCGATTACGGCATCCGGAACAGGGACTTGCGGGTCAAAATTCCGGTTGGAACGGCGGCGTTGAATGATCTGTTCGTATGTTTCGCGGTGCATAGTGCAGTTAAAACAAGTACAGGGCTAGATAGTTCGACCGAAAAACTTTTGGTCTAAAAATGCCCCCAACCTATCTTTGCACCCCCTAAACGGCCCGTTCGTCTAAGGGCTAGGACACCACCCTTTCACGGTGGTGATACGGGTTCGAATCCCGTACGGGCTACGAAAAAATCCCACCGAGAGGTGGGATTTTTAGTTTGGGCAATTTGGAGAGTTTGGGAGTTTGGTGAGTTTAGGCCAACATCACTTTTGCCAGTTGATGGTTACCCGCTGTACATCTTCTGAGCTGGCACCCACCATGATCTCAAATTCACCCGGCTCCCACACAAACTTCAGGTCACTATTGTAAAACTTCAGTTCCTCCGGGGTGATCCGGAACGTAACAGTCCGGATCTCATTCGGCGCCAACTGGATCTTTTTAAATCCTTTCAGCTCTTTCACCGGACGAGTAACCGATCCCACTACATCGCGGATATAGAGTTGAACCACTTCTTTCCCTTCCGACTTCCCGGTGTTTTGAACATCCACCGAAACGGTCAGGAGTTGGTTGCCTTTTAACTGAGTGGCACTCAATTTCATCGGACCATACTTGAACGTCGTGTAGCCAAGTCCGTATCCAAATGGATAGAGCGGCTCATTGGAAACATCCAGATAATTCGATTGAAACTTCTGAAACCAAGGACCATTCAACGGTCGACCCGTGCGTTTAGCTGCATAATAGATCGGAACCTGCCCGACGTGTTGCGGAAAGGTCGCCGTCAATTTGCCCGACGGATATTGATCGCCGAATAATACATCCGCGATGGCATAACCAGCCTCGCTACCGGCAAACCAAACATTCAGAATCGACGGCACATTTTTCGCTTCCCAAGGCAGGGTCAAGGGCCGTCCGGTAAACAACACCAGTACCACTGGCTTTCCGGTTTTTACCAACGCTTCCAACAGATCACGCTGTGCTTGGGGGATACTAAGGTCAGTTCGACTGCTGCTCTCCCCGGTCATCTCGGATGATTCTCCCAACGCAGCCACGATCACATCCGACTGCGCGGCAACGGCCAGTGCTTCCTGGATCAATACTTCTTTGGGGCGAGGATCGCGACGGAGGGATTTCCCGAACATACCCGCCCGGTCTTCAAAACTGCTGTCGTAATCCAGATTGGATCCACGGGCATGCAACAGGCGTACGGTTGAACCCGCTACTTCCTTCATACCGGCCATCAAGGAGATGGCCTGATCGAGCTTGGCGGCTACACTCCAAGTACCCGACATATTTTCTTTATTATCGGCCAGGGGGCCAACCAAGGCAATCGTACCGCTTTTTTTCAGCGGGAGCAATCCTTCCTGATTCTTTAACAGCACAAAGGTTTCCGGAGCCATTTTACGGGCCTCGGCGCGATGCGCCACCGAAAAGACATCTGTTTTGGCGCGTTGAACATCGCAATACCGATACGGGTCCTCAAACAATCCCAAGTGATATTTTGCCTCGAGGATCCGACGACAGGCCTCATCAATGCGTGCCAGCGTGATTTGTCCACGGCTCAGCACCTTGGGCATCTCCTTGATGAAATACTCACTCACCATGTCCATGTCGACCCCAGCCCGCATCGCTAACGTAGCAACGGTTGTTGCATCGCCCATTCCATGATTGACCATTTCTGAAATACCGGTATAATCCGACACCAACAGCCCTTTAAACTTCCATTGATTTCTCAACACATCGGTCATGAGCCATTTGTTTCCGGTTGCCGGTATGCCATCCACCTCATTGAACGAGGCCATAACGGATCCGACACCAGCATCAATCGCCGCTTTATAAGGTGGGAAATACTCATTGTACATTCGAATCCGACTCATGTCCGTGGTATTGTAATCACGGCCTGACTCCGAGGCTCCATACAACGCATAATGCTTCACACAGGAAAGGATGGTATTGTTCTTGCTGAGATCATCCCCCTGATATCCGTGAACCATCGCCATGGCGATCTGTGAACCCAAATAAGGATCCTCGCCACTCCCTTCGGCAATGCGTCCCCAACGCGGATCACGAGCAACATCGACCATGGGAGAGAACGTCCAGTTGATGCCATCGGCACTGGCTTCAATAGCCGCAATGCGGGCAGATCGTTCAATCAACTTCATGTTCCAACTGCTGCTCAATGCCAAGGGTATCGGGAATATTGTTTCATATCCATGGATCACATCCATTCCAAAGAGCAGTGGAATTTTCAGACGCCCCTGCTCAACCGCTACTTGTTGCACATCCCGGATTTTAGCCACCGATTTGATATTGAATAGTCCGCCGATCTGTCCCTGACGAATCTTATTGGCGATATCAGAATTGGAGGCTTGTCCGGTCACAAAATCTCCCAGTGAAGGAAGATTCAATTGTCCCAATTTCTCGCTCAGCGTCATCTTCTTCATCAAGGCCGTAACAAAGGCATTCATCTTGGCATCGGCTGGCGTCTGGGCCTGTACGGAAAGAGTAGCAGCAACGATAAGCAAAAGCAAGAAACGTTTCATGGGAAAGAATTTATTATACATATAAAAGTGATGGCCCTGAAAAAATGATAGGGGCTTTGACCATTTTAAAATGTATGCTATGTAAAATTTTCAACCCTGCAAGTATACTGCATATCCAGGGCGAGAAGCGATAAAAAATCAACTATCACCGGGGGAATCAATAAAAAAGTCTCCCGAAGGAGACTGCACAAACAATCGTTAATAATGCTCAGCGCCAACGCCCAGGGATCCAGCTATAACCCCGGCGACTTTGCTTCCAGTGACCGGGAACCCAGATGGCGCCAAGCCGCTTGGGTTTGGCCCAATAGCCCGGAACATGTACGTAGCGACCTTGTTGCCAGCGCCATTCGGGGCCAATCCAGACAGCGCCACGATAGGGTGCGTTGCCCAGGGGACGAACTGAAGCTCCACCCGGAAAATCCAACCGTACCCGAATGTGTTGAGCGTTTGAAACATTCATTGAAAAAACTGCGATCACGACGAGTAGTATAATTCTGCGCATATGCATTGATTTGTATCTGAGATGAATCGATGTGCGCGGAGTTTAACTGCACGCGAGAAATCATTTCAAAAAAAATGTTAAGAAAGCCTGTTCAATCCAAAAGATTCCCGACCCTACCAGCTTTAAACGATGAACCACCGCTTGAGCAGGTTTAGTAACTTGGGGCGATGAACCGATTGGCTCCTTTAGCAGAACGCATGCGCCCGCAACGGATCGAGGAGATCGTGGGACAAGCCCATTTGGTCGGGCCCCAACAAGTCATCCGGATGAGTGTCGAATCGGGTCGGATTCCTTCGATGATTCTCTGGGGACCTCCCGGCACTGGCAAAACCACCTTAGCCGGCGTAATCAGTCAATCTCTGCACCGCCCCTTTTATACATTAAGTGCCATCTCGGCCGGCGTCAAAGACATTCGGGAGGTAATCGAACGATCCAAAGGGATGCCGGGCTCGATCCTATTCATTGACGAAATACACCGCTTCACTAAATCGCAACAGGATGCACTGCTTGGAGCCGTTGAACGCGGCTTAATTACCTTGATCGGCGCTACCACTGAAAATCCTTCCTTCGAGGTCAATGCGGCCTTGCTTAGTCGCTGCCAGGTCTATACACTTAAGCCACTCGAAGCAGCACAACTGCATCAATTGCTGAAAATCGCACAAGAAAAAGATGAATGGGTGGCTTCTCGACAAGCCACGATTGAAGAATCCGAAGCCTTGATTCGTTTATCGGGCGGCGATGCCCGAAAACTGCTCAATCTTTTTGAACTCTGTCTGGAACAAATTCAAATTGGCGGAACCATCACCGATCATTTGGTGATGGATACCGCACGGCAATTCATTGCGCGATATGATAAAGAC
>Ga0102921_1000668_pt1 | contig 11887 bp, 7 predicted proteins | sample Colrivmeta156802_FD_78205 | JGI IMG/M metagenome (GOLD analysis project Ga0102921, IMG submission 78205) | Estuarine microbial communities from the Columbia River estuary - metaG 1568-02 | ecosystem: Environmental > Aquatic > Marine > Intertidal zone > Estuary | place: USA: Columbia River Estuary...
ATGATCAAGCCCGACGCGATGGCCGACGGGCATATGGGCAAAATTTTGGCCCACATTCAGGCAGCGGGTTTCCGCTTCAAGGCCCTCAAAATGACCCGCCTAAGCCAGGCTCAAGCCGAGGCTTTTTATGCGGTTCATGCCGCCCGTCCTTTTTACGGGGAGTTGGTCGCCTTCATGTCTTCCGGACCTGTCCTGGCTGCTGTCCTCGAAAAAGATCAGGCCGTCGCCGATTTTCGGACCCTGATTGGGGCGACCAATCCCGAACAAGCCGCCGAAGGCACCATTCGTAAACTCTATGCCCGGAGCATTGGCGAAAACGCCGTTCACGGGAGCGATAGCGACGAAAACGCAGCCATCGAAGCAGCGTTTTTCTTTTCGGGTCTGGAGCAGGCCTAAGCCTTGGACAGCCGGTCCGTTGTCGTTGTAGGCGCCGGGTTGGCAGGCACCGTGCTTGGCAGGACCCTGCAAAGGCGCGGTTGGTCGGTTCAGATTTTTCAGCATGCCAGGCCCGGCGCAGCCACCCCGGTGGCGGCGGGTTTATGGAATCCCATCAATTTTTTTCGTTTAATCCCTGGTTGGCGGGTGGAAGAAGCCCTGCCCGCTATGTTGGATTTTTTTGAATCCGAAGAAAGGGATCTGGGCCAACCCTTTTTGAATCACCGACCCTATGTACAGCCCATCCTCCACCAAGAGCATAAGCTTCAATGGGATGCTGCTGCTGCCAATTACCCGCGTTGGTTGGAAGCCAACTGGCAGGGGGCGGGGGCTGCCGGACTCCATGACTATGAACGCACTTGGGGTGTCCTGGCTTGGGGTTTGGTACGCGAGGCGGGTTGGTTGGATGTCGAAGGGTATATCCAGGCTTGTCGCCTACGCTGGCAATCCCAAGGTCGATGGGTGGATGCCTTGTGGACCGAAGCGGAACAGGTTGAGCGGAGCAGCGTGGTGGATGCTCGAGGCGTCTTTGCCCACAGTCGTAGCGAATTCTTGGCCCGTTTAAAGCCAACAAAGGGGGAATTGGTTGAATTTACCCTCCCTAACGGCCCCGCTTCGGTCATGATCAAACGGGATCTTTTCTTGCAACCCCTGGGAGGGGATCGTTACCGCGCCGGGGCCACCTTTGAGTGGCATGATTTTTCGCCTAGTTCCACCGAAAAGGGCAAGGCCAAATTGCAAGCGGGTTTGGTCCAATTGTTAGGGGAGGACCTATCGGGAGCCTATGATTTTGAGTACAAAGCCGGCCTAAGACCGGCATCGCACGACCGAAGACCCTATGTGGGGGCCCATCCTGGGGGAGGTAACCGCTGGGTTTTTAACGGTTTTGGGGCCAAAGGCGTCTTGCTTGCCCCGCTTTTGGCTTCTGAATTGACCGCTGCGATGGAAGGAAAAGGGGTTTTGAATCCAGAAGCGGATACCAAACGGCTAGGACCCTTCCTTTCTGGGGAATTAGAGACCTGATTTTCCAACCAAATCGTTGAGGGCAACGTCCAAGTCGGGGAAATCATAGACAAATCCCTGGTCCTGTACTTTTTGGGAGGAGGCCAAGACCCCTTCCAGGATGAGGGTCGATCGAGGTCCCATAATCCATCGCAGGGGCCATCCAGGCAAGGCCATCCAGAGAGGTCGGTGCAGGGCTTTGGCCAAAGAGCGCATAAAGCCCAGGTGCCTGCGAGGTAACGGTGCCACGGCATTGTAGACGCCCGATGGCCATTCCGTGTCAAACAACGCATGCACGATCAAACGCACCATGTCTTTTTCGTGAATCCAGGACATCCATTGTCGCCCAGAACCAATGCAGGCACCCAGACCCAGTTGAGTGACAGGGAGGAGGGGACGCAGGAGGCCCCCACGGGCCGAAAGAACCAAACCAATGCGCAGCGTGGTAAGCGGGGCCCAGGTCCCCAATGGCGCGCTGTGTTTTTCCCATTCGCTGGTCAGTTCGGCGAGAAATCCAGATCCTTTCGGGCTTTGTTCGGTGGCCACGGCCTCCCCATTCGCGTAATACCCGATGGCCGAGGCGGTGACAATGCGCTCAACAGGGGTAGCTCCCTGTTCCGAAGCCCGTTGAAGGGCGGCCGCCAGGCAATCCGCGCTTTGGGTTCGACTCAAGAGCAAATCCTTGCGGCGGGCCGAGGTCCATGCCTTGTCCGCAATCCCTGAACCGGCCAGGTTAACAACGTGGGTGACGCCTTGGAGGGCAGCCGGGTCCATGACCGCAGATTGGGGGTCCCAGGTAACGAAACTTAGGTTGGACCCCAATGCTGGCTTGGTGGGACCCGAGCGAGTCAGGATGCGAACATGGGCACCCAGGCCCACTAGGTATTGGCTCAGTGCTGTACCGATGAGCCCGGAGCCTCCGGCAATCAGAACAACCGGCGGGTGGGAAGATTCTTTGGATGAAATGGAGGGTGATGATAAAATAGTGTTTGATGAATTTTGTTGCATATGCAATTATTTACAGCTTAAGATGGTATAATTTTGCTTTGTTCTTTCAGGTTGTCTATTTGTAACACCCAATTTCAAGGTTTCCATGCATCAGTTTTCGTTTTTGACCGCTTCCGATGCCGTAGCTATCGAAGGCTTGTACCAACAGTACAACAACGATCCGGCCTCGGTGGATTTGGAATGGGCCCGTTTTTTTGAGGGCTTTGATTTTGCCCAAGTTGAAGGAGCCCCAAGACGAGGCTCCTCCCAAGAAGTTGTCAAAGAAATTCAAGCCGCGCTCTTGCTGGAAGCCTACCGGAATCGGGCTCACCTCGTTGCCCAAACCAACCCCATCCGCCCCCGCAAAGACCGGAACCCCGGGTTGGATCCGGCGCTTTTTGGCTTAGGCCAGGAAGACCTGCCCCGCGTTTTTGCCGCTACCGGAGGCAAAACCCTGGGACAAGCCCTGGAAGATATGCAGGCCTGTTACGGGGGTAGCCTCGGCTTTGAATTTCAACACATCCGCGAGAAAGAAATTCGGGACTGGTGCCGGGATTATTTCGAGAACCGTTCCCCTGATTACGGCTTTGATTTGGACAAAAAGAAGCGTATCCTCCAAAAGTTAAACGAAGCCGTTGTTTTCGAAAATTTTTTGCACAAGAAATTTGTTGGGCAAAAGCGCTTTTCTCTCGAAGGTGGGGAGAACACCATTCCCGCCTTGGACGCCATTATACGGCGTGGATCCGAATTGGGCATTGAAGCCGTTGCAGTCGGCATGGCCCACCGAGGGCGCCTCAATGTCCTCGCCAACACCCTCGGCAAAACCTACGAATATATTTTTAATGAATTTGAAGGCATCAAGGATCCAGACCTCAGCTTTGGAGACGGAGATGTCAAATACCATTTGGGCTTTGCCTCCCAGTTGAATCTGGAGGAGGGTCGTACGGTGCATTTGGATTTAGTGCCCAATCCATCGCACTTGGAGGCTGTAGATCCTGTACTTCAAGGATTTGTAAGAGCCAAATGCGATATGCTTTATGCCAAAGACTATCGTCGAATCCTTCCGATTCTTATTCACGGTGATGCGGCCCTGGCCGGTCAAGGCGTGGCTTCGGAAGTGGCCCAAATGTCTAGGCTCAAGGGGTATCAAACCGGTGGAACCCTGCATTTTGTGATCAACAACCAAATCGGTTTTACCACCGATTTTGATGATGCCCGTTCCTCGGACTATTGTACCTCGGTGGCTTTGGGTTTGGGCTGTCCTGTCCTTCACGTGAACGGGGATGATGCCGAAGCAGTTGTTTTTGCGGTCGAAATGGCCGTTGCGTTCCGGCAGCAGTTTGGTCGAGACTTCTATGTGGATATGTTGTGTTACAGAAGGCATGGGCACAACGAATCCGATGAGCCCAAGTTTACCCAACCCACCCTTTATGGTTTGATTGAGAACCACCCGGATCCTCGCAAAGTCTATTCGACCCGGTTGGAACAGAGCGGTCAGGTGACTGCTGATCTGGCGGTTGAGATGGAGAACAGCTTCAAATCCATGCTTCAAGATCGCTTGAACAAGGTCAAACAAAACGCCGTGCCCTATGCCTTGCAGCCTTTGGAACAACAATGGGCCGTGATGCGCAAGGCGACTTACGAAGATTTTAACCAATCCCCCGCCACCGGGGTGGAGCGTTCCAAGCTGGACGCAGTCCTGGAGGCACTTACGACCGTTCCCAACGATTTCCAGGTTCTTCGCAAAGTCCAAAAACTCATGGATGAGCGCCGGGAATCTTACCAACAAGGTCAGATTAATTGGGCCTTGGCCGAGTTGCTGGCCTACGGTAGTTTGCTATCCGACGGCCGCAAAGTTCGAATTTCTGGACAGGATGTGGTGAGGGGTACCTTTTCGCATCGTCATGCCGCTGCCAGAGATGAAAAGGACAATCGCTTGCATGTTTTTTTGAACCATCTCCCGATTGAGGCCCAAGGTCCATTTTCTATTTACAATTCCCTCTTATCCGAATACGCCGTTCTGGGTTTTGAGTACGGTTATTCGATGGCCTCCCCCAATGCCTTGGTGGTTTGGGAAGCCCAGTTCGGAGATTTTTCGAACGGTGCCCAAACTGTCATTGACCAATTTCTAAGCAGCGGCGAATCCAAGTGGCGGCGCATGAACGGTTTGGTTCTTTTGTTGCCCCATGGTTACGAAGGCCAGGGTCCCGAGCATTCCAGTGCCCGCCCTGAACGCTTTTTGCAATTGGCAGCCGAAATGAACATGGTGGTGGCCAATTGTACGAGTCCGGCTAATTTCTTTCATTTGTTACGCCGGCAACAAGCGTGGGAATTCCGCAAACCATTGATCGTGATGACGCCCAAGGGATTGTTACGGCATCCGTCCTGTGTATCTGGGTTGGATGAATTGACGACCGGAGGTTTTAGGGAAATTATCGACGACGCCGAGGCCGATCCGCGCAAAGTGTTACGGGTTGTTTTTTGCACCGGAAAAATATATTACGATTTGTTAGCCTATCGCCGAGAAAACAAACGAAAGGATGTTGCTTTGGTCCGTTTCGAACAATTGTATCCGATGCCCGAGCCCCAGCTGGACGCCTTGTACCTGCGTTATCCCAAGGCCGAGTATTATTGGGTTCAGGAAGAGCCCAAGAACATGGGGGCCTGGACCTATATGTTACGATTCGAACAAAACCGTAACCTCAAACTGATATCCAGGAAGTCCAGTGCATCACCCGCAACGGGTTACGCCAAGGTTCACGAAAAAGAACAACAAAACATTGTTGTTCAAGCATTTACACTTTAGTTAACTCCATTATTTCCTCTCTGATTTTAGGCCCCAAAATTCAAAAACATTCTCATGGCGACCCTTGATGTTGTAATACCCGCGGTTGGAGAATCCATCACCGAAGTGGTGATTGGAAAGTGGTTCAAAAAGAACGGAGAGTCCGTTCGAATGGATGATATGTTATGCGAATTGGAGACCGACAAGGCGACCATGGAAGTAAACGCCGAGCAAGCAGGGATCCTCGAAATTCTCATCCCTGAAGGAACCACGGTGGCGGTGGGTGCCTTGGTGGCTCGCATCCAGACCGATGCGGCTGAAGGGGGACCTGCATCTGACGCGCCGGCTGCACCCGTCGCTTCCGCTGCTGCTGCTCCGGCGGCTGCGCCCCCCGCCCCGACCGCTGCGCCCCCCGCCCCAGCTGCTGCTGCCCTGGCGATGTCTTCGGCTCCTTCAGTTCCTGATTCCTCGGCGCCTCTTGCATCGTCATCTCTTGCGCCGGCGTCCAATCGGCCCGATCCGATTGTGCGGTCCTCCGGTCCCTCCGGTCCTCAGCGCAGAGAGCGCATGAGCCAACTCCGCAAAACCATAGCCCGCCGCTTGGTGGCCGTCAAAAACGAAACCGCCATGTTGACCACCTTCAACGAGGTGAACATGGGCCCACTCATGGAGATGCGGTCCCGTTACAAGGACTCGTTCAAAGAGCGCTACGGTGTTGGTTTGGGTTTCATGTCTTTGTTCGCCAAAGCGGTATGCTTGGCATTGCGCGAGTTTCCGGTGATTAATGCCGGGTTGGATGGCGAGGATTTGGTTTATCACGATTATGTCGATCTCAGCATCGCCGTATCGGCCCCGCGGGGTTTAATGGTGCCCGTGGTTCGTGGAGCCGATCACTTGGCCCTGCACGAAATCGAGAGGGAAATTGCTCGTTTGGCCGGCAAAGCCCGGGAAGGGACCTTGTCGGTTGATGAAATGGCAGGGGGCACCTTCACCATCACCAACGGGGGTGTTTTTGGGTCGATGCTGTCGACCCCTATCATCAACGCTCCACAGAGCGCTATTCTTGGTATGCACAATATCGTCGAGCGCCCCATCGCCCTTCAGGGTCAGGTGGTTATCCGACCTATCATGTACATCGCACTCAGTTACGACCACCGCCTGATCGACGGCAAAGATTCGGTGAGTTTCTTGGTCCGCGTCAAAGAATTTTTGGAGGACCCTTATCGCATGCTCATTGAGATTTAGGCAAGCCGAAATCATAGATAGTCAGGCCTTTACCTGACCGGAGGCCGCAGTACAAGGGTTTCGTAGGGGTTTGTTTTTGAAAAAAGTTTAGTACTTTTATCCAAAACACCCCTTTATGCAAATCCACCGAAGATTCGCCTTGTATTTGCCTGCCTTCTTGCTTTTTGGTTTAGGCCTTTCAGGTTCGCTTTTTGCTCAGTCCGGGACCTCCACGGCGGGCAAGGATTGGAGCAATGCGGGGGTTCAATGGTCCTTCACCTTGGGTCAGCCTTTCCATCTGGGACTGGGTTCGGGAACCCAAGCCCGTTTGAGTCAGGGTATTCAACAAACCTACCAGGATAACAAAGTTTTAGGGGTCCTGCGTTACGACAATACGGCGCAGTCTGTTTTGACCAATTGCCAGGTGCGTTTGGTCAACAACTTGGCGGTCGTGGTTTCTACTGCCACCACCAACGCAAGCGGTGCCTATGAAATCAGTCAGTTTCCCGACGGCAACTACACTCTTGGGGCGACATCAAACAAACCTTGGGGCGGGGTAAACGCTACGGATGCCCTACGAGTTCGTCAGTTTTTTACGGGTACCGCGCCACTGGTAGGAATAAGACTCAAAGCCGGGGATGTTAACAATACCAATTCGGTCAATTCCAACGATGCCCTCCTCATTACCCGTCGCTTCTCCAATCTTGTGACCTCGTTCAATGTGGGGGATTGGGCTTTTGAGGCGCCAACCTTGACCGCAAACGGCCAGACCCAGACCCTGGATTTCAAGGGCCTGATCTACGGGGATGTGAATGCTAGTTATGTGCCTTCCAATTTGCGCCAGCCTGTTCGTTTGATGATGGAATACAACGGTTTGGCTTCCGAGGAATCGAACGGTACGTGGATTCCGGTTACCACCGGCTTTGAGGGTGCGATTTCGGCCCTGTCTGTGGTGGCGGGCGTTCCATCGGGCCTCGAAATCCTCGATGTTCGTTCTTCCTTGCCTCCGGGTGATTTATCCTGGTCTTGCCAAGGGGGTGAATTTCGTTTGGGTTGGAGCGATGTCGAGGGGGTTGTACCGGTGACCGGGGAACCCCTCTTTGAGATCTTGGTCCGCGGTTCCTCCGCGGCACCTTGGGTCCCCCGGGATTTGAGCGAAATGGCCGGACCCGACGGCGAAGCCTACCCCATGGCCGATCTGCGTCTACCCAAAGTGGTCCCTGCTTCCGGTTCTTGGCAGGCGGGGCTTTACCCCAATCCTGCAGGGGATTTCAGTGCCTTGGACTTGCATTTTCCTACAGGTGTCGAACAATTGAGCGTGGTGGTTTACGATAGCCGGGGTCGTTTGGTTTGGTCTCAAGATCGGGACCGCCTTCCTTCCGGAAAAACACGGATTGAATTGCCGGTGGAACAATGGTCCGAGGGCCGTTACTTGGTCCGTGTAGGGGTTGTTTCAGGTTCTGGAAATACCAACAATCCCTCTGATTTTGCCCGTCAATGGCCTCTTGTAATCCGTCGCTAAGCACTCATTTGCCCATTGGCCCCACGGCTTTTATCCTCTACGATACCCCTCCAAACCAACAACTATGAAAACCAACCTTTTGCGTTCAACGGCATCAGCTTTTGCTGCGTTCGTTCTGTTTTTGATCACGGCAACGAGTGGCCTCAAGGTGGCCAACGCTCAGACGATTCAAGTCCAAGCCGGCAATGTCCAAGCCTGTGGAGGTGACACCGTTTCGGTTCCCATTAACATCCTCAATGCCAACAATTTGGGTGCGATATCCTTGTCCCTAAACTACAACGGAGGTACCTTGACTTTTGTTGGTTTTAGCAATGCACTGCCTGCGCTGGGATCCAACCTCATCGTGAATGCAACGACCCAGGGAACGCAGCCACAGGTTCGGGTCGCTTGGTTCAACTTGGTACCTGTTAGTGTAAACGGGCTTTTGTTGAACATGCGTTTTCGGGCTACCGGGAACTCAACCCTTTCCTGGGATCTTCAGAATGCTGGTAATTGTGAATTGGCCGATTCTGCGGCGAATGTTATTAACAACGTAACCTTTACCAACGGCGGTGTAGGTGCAGCCGTTGCTCCGGCCCTCACCCAGCAACCCAATCCCACGGTGCAAGCCCTGGCCGGCGGCTCGGTATCCCTTGCGGTCGTAGCCACCAACGCGGCCACCTACCAATGGCAACGCCAAAGCGGCAGTGCCTGGACCAACCTAAGTAACGGTTCCGGGGTTGCTGGCGCCACATCGGCTACTTTGCAATTGACGGGAATAACCTCTGCTTTGGATAACACCGTGTACCGGGTCCAAGTGAACGGTGCCTGCGGTGCGCCCCTCTTTTCGAATGCCTCGACCCTTCGAGTGGTGACCCCCATTGTTACCAACATTGGTTCGGTGGCCGGTTGTACGGGGGATACGGTATCCATTCCGGTATCGGTGGATCAATTGAACGGCGTAGCCGCAATTTCCATGGCCATCACCTACGATAGCACCAAATTGCAATGCCTGGGCATGGTGAGTGATGTGCATCCTTCCATCAATACGTCCGGGTTTTTGTCGAATTGCGGTATTTTCCCAGGGTTGGGTCGTCAGTTTCGGGTGGCCTGGTTTGACCTTAACCCGGTGAACCTCTCCGGTTTGCTGTTCCGCGTTAAATTCCGCATTACCGGGACTCCTTCCTCGTCTCCTTCGACGACCCTTGGTTGGGACTTGGCCACCGCCGGCAATTGCGAATACGCCGATTTTAATGCCGATGTGATTCCTTATACCCAGTTTGTTGCTGGAACGGTGAGCATTCAGGCTGCCGCCACCATAACGGCTCAGCCCGTATCCGGTTTGACGGTTCCTCGAAACACGCCCGTGAGCATTGCCGTCAGTGCCACCAATGCGCAGGCTTTCCAATGGCAACGTCTTGTTGGAACGAGTTGGAACAACCTCGTTAATGGAGGTGGTGTATCCGGTGTTAATTCAGCTACCTTGGCGATTTCCTCTGCGGATCAATCTTATAACAATGCTTCATTCCGCGTGGTCATCACCGGTTGCAGCACACCTATTGTCTCTTCGGTCTGCAGCCTTCGTGTTCGTTACGGGGCCTCGGATCGGATTTCCTATCAAGCGGTTGTTCGCAATGCGGCCGGTGAACTGGTTCGCAACCAAGCAGTCGGTGTCCGGACCGTTTTGGTACGCGATAGCATTGGCGGTGCGACGGTTTACAGCGAAACCCATGCCTTGACGACCAACGCCAACGGTTTGATATCTTTTGAATTTGGTGGTGGATTGGTCGCGACTGGAACGATGTTAGGCTTGGACTGGTCTGACGGCCCTTATTTCCTCCGCACAGAAGTTGATTTAACCGGTTCTACGAACTATCAGTTCTTGGGCGGACAACAATTGCTTTCGGTTCCCTTTGCGTTGTACGCTGCTTCGGCAGGCTCGGTTGCCGGTGGTTCAGGCCTTCGTCAAGCAGGTGCAGCCGGTGTTAGCGGAAATTTGCCCGTCCCTTCAGTGCCAGGGGCTATGGCTTATTGGAACGGTGCCGAATGGCTAAGCATCGCTCCAGGTCAAAACGGTCAAACGTTGACGTTCTGCAACGGAGTTCCAACCTGGGGCGGATGTCCAACAACGCCCAACAACAACCGTCGAACCCGGCGCTAAGGTTTGATCTTGTCCGTCAAGTCCAGGATGCGCTGAACGGCTCCTGACTCGGCGGCGATTCGATCTTTGATTTGTTGATGGAGGTCCGGTGTATAGGCCCCGGCTTTGTGCAAAAAAGCCAACATCGCATTTACGCCCTGCTTTCCTTGATGGTTGATTGGGAAGGCCATGTGTTCTTCAACCAGGGTAACCGCCTCGGGGAACGAAAGGTAGCGTGGCCCAAAGGCCACCGGAAGGCCGTAGACCGCAGCCTCCAGACTGTTGTGGATGCCCGCTCCAAAACCGCCTCCAATCCAGGCCGCTTTGCCTAACCGGTATATTCTTGATAGTAGTCCGGTTTGATCCACCACCATGATATCGGCCTCCTTGACAGCGGCTAACTGGGAGGGGTCCTTCGATGCGGTGGAATAAAAAACGAATTTGAATTCAGGCCCCTTGGTTTTTAGGGTTTGAAGGAGAGAAGCCCGGTAGGATTCATTCCATTCATGAGGTACCAGAAGGAGCTTCCACGAAAGAGCCGTCTTATTGTTCGAGGCCAAAAGACGTTGGGCCTCCAGGGTTTGCACCAATAGCCGATGATCGGCAACCCAAGTGGAGCCTGCGACCAGTACCGGTCTGGATGCCCTCTCGGGGCTGGTCGATTCTGTAAACGCCTCCAAGACCAAATCCTCAAAAGGGGTTTTGGATAGTTCCAAGACGCGGTCATAGCGGGTATCGCCCACCCAATGGACTCTCTGAAGCCCTAATGCGGTGAAAAGGTTCAAGGTAACAGGGTCTTGAACGGTGAAAAGGGTCATATCACGGGCCATTTCCAGCCAGAGCGGGCGAAACCAGGGCCTCAAGACCCCTACATTTTCATCCATGCGGGCACAAACCATGACAAGGGGAATGTTGAGTCGCTGAACCGCTCGAATATGATGGTACCAATACTCGTATTTCACAAAAAACACCCGATAGGGTTGCAGAATTTGGACCCAAAACGCTGCCTGGTCCGGTTGGTCTGCTAGCATCATGAAGCATAGATCGGCAGGCGCTGGGTTTTGGCCGGGGCGATAGGCGGACGGTGAATAGACACTAAGTACAATTCGGTCTTGGGGGTGTAGGGCTCTCCAGGCCTGCATCAAGGGCTTGGCCTGTTCTAATTCACCTGCCGATGCGGCATGGAACCAAACCGTTGGAGGGGGAGATCCTGCTTTGGATTGTGCAAGCAGCGCAAGACGCTGCCGAGTTTCCTTGCGGCCTACGACCAGGGCCATTGCTTTGGGATGGCCCAACCAAGCAGCCAAGCATACCAGGCCGCTGTAGAGGCCCATGGTTAAATCATAAACCAGAAGCAGATAGGTGATTTTCTGAGTGAAGCGATTCATGCAATTGCGATCACCGACTCTTTAGTCAAAGTACAAATCCGCCTTTTCACTGCGTTCGTAAATCGGCAAAATCCAGCTCACTTTGAGCCCTCCCAAGAGATCGTTTCGAAATTCGTGGGCCGGTAGGCCCGTATCGTATCGAACCGTTCGGCGTTCCCGCGTTCCCGCCCAGATGAATTCCAAACCTACCCGAAAATTGACTCTACGTTCAGCTGAAAGGAAATGATAACCAAGAAATTGGCTTATGCTAAGTCCATCGCAAAGGCGATCGTATCCCCTTTTGAATTCGCTGCTCATTTGGGGTGAATTGTTGTTGGGGGTTTCAATCCAAATCTTGTGCTGCAAGGCACCGACACCCCATTCACTCAAAAAGCCGGAACCACGGGGCCCTTGGGGCCAGAACAGATAACCAACCTTGCCTTCGA
>Ga0102921_1000670_pt1 | contig 11870 bp, 9 predicted proteins | sample Colrivmeta156802_FD_78205 | JGI IMG/M metagenome (GOLD analysis project Ga0102921, IMG submission 78205) | Estuarine microbial communities from the Columbia River estuary - metaG 1568-02 | ecosystem: Environmental > Aquatic > Marine > Intertidal zone > Estuary | place: USA: Columbia River Estuary...
GTAATTCCACCAGAATTACGTCCATTAGTGCCTTTGGAAGGTGGTCGTTTTGCAACATCAGATTTAAATGATTTATACCGTCGTGTAATTATCCGTAATAACCGTTTAAAACGATTGATCGAGATTAAAGCGCCAGAAGTAATTCTACGTAACGAAAAACGTATGTTACAAGAGGCTGTTGACTCTTTATTTGATAATTCACGTAAAGTAAACGCCGTTAAAACCGAAGGTAACCGGGCGTTAAAATCACTTTCAGATATTTTAAAAGGTAAACAAGGTCGTTTCCGTCAGAACTTACTAGGTAAACGTGTCGATTATTCTGCACGTTCGGTAATTGTTGTTGGCCCGAACTTGAAATTGCATGAGTGCGGTTTACCAAAAGATATGGCTGCTGAGCTATACAAACCATTCGTTATTCGTAAGATGATCGAAAGAGGTGTGGTTAAAACCGTAAAATCAGCTAAAAAGATTGTTGATCGTAAAGATCCAATTGTTTGGGATATTCTAGAAAACGTATTAAAAGGTCATCCGGTATTGTTAAACCGTGCTCCAACACTACACAGACTAGGTATTCAAGCTTTCCAACCAAAATTGGTAGAAGGTAAAGCCATTCAATTGCACCCGTTGGTATGTACGGCTTTCAACGCCGATTTTGATGGTGACCAGATGGCTGTGCATTTACCTTTAGGTAATGCCGCAATTTTGGAAGCCCAAATGTTGATGTTGGCTTCGCACAATATCTTAAACCCTGCAAATGGTACGCCAATTACCGTTCCTTCACAGGATATGGTGTTGGGCTTATATTATACTACTAAAGGCCGTAAAACAGACGAAGGCCGTGTGGTGAAAGGCCAAGACTTGTCCTTCTATTCAGCCGAAGAGGTAATTATTGCGTACAACGAGAAACAAATAGATCTGCATGCATTTATTAAGGTGAAAGCCAATGTAAAAGAAGCAGATGGAACGATTGTAAATAAATTAATTGAAACTACGGTTGGTCGTGTACTATTTAACCAAATGGTGCCGGCAGAAGTAGGCTATATCAACGAGCTATTAACCAAAAAATCATTACGTGATATTATTGGTGAAGTAGTTAAGAATACCGGTATGGCTCGTGCAGCACAATTCTTAGATGAAATCAAAGAATTAGGTTTCAAAATGGCATTCCAAGGTGGATTATCGTTCAACTTGCAAGACATTAACATCCCTGCCGAGAAAGTGCAACTTATTGATAAAGCTACCAAAGAAGTAGAAGAAGTAATGAATAACTACAATATGGGATTCATTACCAATAACGAACGTTATAACCAAATTATCGATATCTGGACACGTATAAACAACCGTTTAACTGCAAATGTAATGGATGTTTTGTCTAACGATAACCAAGGATTTAACTCGGTTTACATGATGTTAGATTCTGGTGCACGTGGTTCTAAAGAGCAGATTCGTCAGCTTTGCGGTATGCGTGGTTTGATGGCAAAACCTCAAAAATCAGGTTCAGGTGGTGAGATCATCGAAAACCCAATCTTGTCAAACTTTAAAGAAGGTTTATCGGTATTAGAGTACTTTATCTCTACCCACGGTGCCCGTAAAGGTTTGGCCGATACGGCGTTAAAAACGGCGGATGCGGGTTACTTAACCCGTCGTTTACATGATGTTGCCCAAGATATGATTGTTGGCGATGTAGATTGCGGAACCTTAAGAGGTATGTATACTACTGCTTTAAAAGACAACGAGGATATTGTAGAACCATTATACGATCGTATTTTAGGTCGTACCTCATTACACGATGTAACCAATCCATTAACTGGTGAACTATTAGTAGCTGCTGGTCAGGATATCACTGAGGAAATTGGTCAAAACATAGAAAATTCACCACTAGAAGGTATCGAAATTCGTTCGGTATTAACTTGCGAAAGCAAACGTGGTGTATGTGCCCTTTGCTACGGTCGTAACCTTTCAACCGGTAAACGTGTACAAATGGGTGAGGCAGTAGGTGTAATTGCAGCACAGTCTATTGGTGAACCGGGTACACAGTTAACCTTACGTACTTTCCACGTGGGTGGTACGGCTTCTAACATTGCGGCCGAATCTCAAATTAATGCCAAGTTTGAAGGTGTTATTGAGTTCGAAAACATCAGAACTGTAAGCTTAGATACTGAAGAAGGTAAGGTGGAAGTGGTATTGGGTCGTTCAGGCGAATTCCGTATCGTAGAACCAGGTACCAATAAAGTAATTGTAAGTAATAACATTCCATACGGTGCACATTTATTTGTAAAAGAAGGTGCTAAATTGAAAAAAGGCGATCGTATTTGTTCATGGGATCCATACAATGCGGTAATCATTTCAGAATTAGCTGGTAAAATTGCATTCGATGCAATTATTGAAGGTATTACCTTCCGTGAAGAATCTGATGAGCAAACCGGTCACCGTGAGAAAGTAATTATTGATACTCGTGATAAAACGAAAAACCCGTCTATTCAAGTAACCGATAAAAAAGGAAATCTATTGAGAGGATACAACATCCCGGTAGGTGCCCACATTGCAATTGAGGAAGGCGAAGAAGTTAAAACTGGCCAAATCTTGGTAAAAATTCCACGTTCAACCGGAAAAACCCGAGATATTACTGGTGGTTTACCACGTGTAACCGAATTATTTGAAGCACGTAACCCATCTAACCCGGCTGTTGTAACCGAAATTGATGGTGTGGTAACCTTAGGTGGTGTAAAACGTGGTAACCGAGAAATGTCTATCGAATCTAAAGATGGTCAATTGAAAAAGTACCTAGTTCCATTGTCTAAACACATCTTGGTACAAGATAACGACTTTGTAAAAGCAGGTATGCCATTGTCTGATGGTTCTATTTCTCCTGCCGATATCTTAGCCATTAAAGGCCCTGCAGCGGTTCAAGAATACTTGGTAAATGGTATTCAAGAGGTTTACCGTTTACAAGGGGTAAAAATCAACGATAAACACTTTGAAACCATCGTTCACCAAATGATGCAGAAAGTGTGGATCGAGGATCCAGGAGATACTCGTTTCTTAGAAAACGAAGCGGTAGATCGTTGGGACTTTATGGAAGAAAACGACAGTATGTTAGATAAACGTGTAGTAACCGAAGCCGGTGATTCACAAAATCTAAAACCTGGTCAGATTGTTACCTTACGTAAATTAAGAGAAGAAAATTCGAGCTTAAAACGTCAAGATGCTAAGCTAGTAGAAGTTCGCGAAGCAATTCCGGCTACTTCTAGCTCTATCTTGCAAGGTATTACGCGTGCTTCCTTAGGTACTAAATCGTTCTTCTCGGCAGCTTCTTTCCAAGAAACTACCAAAGTATTAAACGAGGCAGCTATCAGCGGAAAAGTAGACCGTTTATTGGGCTTAAAAGAAAACGTAATTGTAGGTCACTTGATTCCTTCTGGTACCGGCTTACGTAACTACGAGCGCATTATTGTAGGTTCTCAAGAAGAATACGACAAATTGTTAGCTTCTAAACAAGAAGAAGTAACAGAAGAAGTATAATCATCTTCTCTCTATTAAAGCCTCCTCGTTTTCGGGGAGGCTTTTTTTATGGATTCTATTTAAATTTCTTATTTTTAAGGTATGGAAGAGCAAAACGAACACCAATTAAATATTGAGTTAACAGAAGATATCGCTGAAGGGGTGTATTCTAATTTGGCTATTATTACCCATTCTAACACCGAGTTTGTGTTAGATTTTATTCGGGTTATGCCAGGCATTCCAAAAGCTAAGGTGAAATCGAGAATTGTATTAACGCCAGAACATGCTAAACGTTTTTTAAGTGCCTTGGCAGATAATGTAGAAAAATTTGAAGCCGTAAATGGTCACATCAAGATTAATGAAGAGCCACCTACTTTTCCTATGAATTTTGGTGGCCCAACCGCACAAGCTTAGCCCTTAAGTTTTTTGCTGATTAAAGCAGTCATTTCTGCCAATTTTTGAGGTTCAAACCAGTGAGTTTCTGTATTCTTTCTGAACCAAGTAAGTTGTCTTTTGGCAAAACGGCGGGTGTTTTGTTTAATTTCTTCCACGGCTTTATCTAGTGATTTTGTCCCATCGAAAAAATCAAAAAGTTCTTGGTAGCCCACTGTTTGTAGGGCGTTGAGTTCGCGGTAGGGTAGTAATATTTCCACTTCGGCTAGCAGGCCTTGTTCCATCATTGCATCCACCCGTTTATTAATACGATCGTATAATTGATAACGTTCGGTGTTTAAACCAATGGTCAGAACCTCAAAGGGGCGTTCGTTTGCCACATGCGTTCTGTAAGTAGAGAAAGGCTGTCCGGTGCTAATACAGACCTCTAGCGCTCTTATGAGCCGTTGGGGATTACTCGTATCTACTTCGGCATAATATGTCGGGTCAAGCGTTTCTAAACGCTTTTGTAAAACCTGAATACCTTCTTCGGTTAACTGTTTGTTCAGCTCCGCTCTAAGCTCTGGCGGTGCTTTGGGTAAGTTGTCAAACCCTTGGGTAATGGCTTGCACATAAAGCCCCGAGCCACCCACTAAAAATAGTATGGAATGTTTTTTAAATAAGTTTTCTAGAAGTAAAAGTCCGACTTTCTCAAAATCCCCAACCGAAAAAGGTTCGGTAATACAATGTGAATTAATGAAGTGATGAGGAACGGCGGCTAATTCTTCGGGCGTTGGCTTTGCCGTACCAATGCTCATTTCCTTGAAAAATTGGCGGCTATCGGCCGAAACAATTTCGGTACTGAATTGTTGAGCTAGCGTTATGGCAACATTGGTTTTCCCAACAGCAGTTGGCCCAACAATACATACCAATAGGGGCTTTTTCAAGATTGATACTCGTCGTTATCGTAGTTTTCGTTGTCTGAAAAATCATCCATAAACTCATTTTCTTCTTCTGGCTCTACTTCATCTTGATCCATGTTAGCACTTCCAGCGGTCGAAATTTCGGTATCTAAGTTTAAGTCTAATTCGTCTACATCTTCCAGGTGGATCGGGTCGAATTCCAATTCATCTAAAAAATCAATTCTTTTAGTAGAGGCAATAGCGTTAGTCCCCGGAACTACAATTGATCCTGGAATTTTAGGGGCTTCGCCTATGCTGCGAAAGGTATTTGGGTATTCTTTCCCGTTTTCTTCATCAAGTATAATTTTTATCAACTGCACATGAAAATCAAAGGGACGCTCGAAATTGTAGGTATAATAAAATTTCTGATGCGGATCGTCTATAAAGCTGCTAAGTTTAGATTTATCCATTAAGGATACACCTTGCTCTATCTTTTTTTCTAAAGGTAAAAAGGAAATTTCTTGACCCTTGTTCCAAAAGTCGTTACTTACATAAAAAGAAGAAGAAACTTCAGCAGGGTAGCCCGTACTACGGTGTAGGGCACGATGTAAATCTTCAAATGTTTGAGTTGATTTGATATCGATTTCTCGTTCAACCTCATCGTAATCTTCAAAAGAAATCTTAAATCTGTATATAGCCATTAGTTATTCGTATTGCTTACTCAAAATTAATAATAACGTAGCGAATTAAGGAAAATTTTATGTCTGCTTATGTTAGGTTTTTTACCACAGCTAAACCGAGTTCTTCACCCTTTTTCCGCATATACACTAATGCTTCATCTCTAGAGTTTCGTATTTCTCCTTCTAAAATGGCCTCCCTAATTTGATTTTTTAATACACCTACCTCTTTTCCTTCTTTTAAATTAAAGGTGTCCATAATGTCGCTGCCACTTACTGGTGGTTGCCAATTTCGTAGCGAATCTCGTTCTTCTACATCTTTTAATTTGAGTTTCACATGCTCAAAATTCTGACGATATTTTTTGAGTTTATATTCGTTTTTTGTGGTTACATCGGCATGGCAAAGCAACATCAGGGCATCAATATCTTCTCCAGCATCAACTAATAAACGCCTTACGGCCGAGTCGGTTACCTTTTCTTGTGCCAAAACAATAGGTCTAAGGTGTAATTGCACTAATTTTTGTACAAATTTCATCTTATCGTTTTGTGGCAATTTGAGTTGGGAAAATAATTTGGGTACCATGCGGGCACCTTTATCTTCGTGGCCATGAAAGGTCCATCCGTGTTTCGGATCGAAACGTTTGGTAGGTGGCTTGGCAATATCGTGTAAAATTGCTGCCCAGCGTAACCAAAGATCCTCAGTATGTTCAGTAATATTGTCTAATACCTGTAGGGTATGGTAAAAATTGTCTTTATGCGATTTTCCGTTGATGGTTTCTACCCCATATAAGGCTGCCATTTGTGGAAATATTAATTGTAATAAGCCAGTATCAAATAAATAGTTAAAGCCGATAGATGGGGTAGGCGATAAGATGATTTTGTTTAGCTCGTCGGTAATGCGCTCTTGCGATACAATGTGCATACGCTCTACGAGAGTTTTTATAGCCGTAAGGGCAGCTTCATCAATAGCAAAATTAAGCTGACTAGCAAAGCGGATGGCCCGCATCATGCGCAAGGGGTCATCGGAAAAAGTTTCGAGTGGATTTTGCGGAGTACGGATTAGTTTTTGTTCTAAATCGGCTAGGCCACCAAAAGGATCTAATAGTTCGCCAAAATTTGCTTCATTTAAGCTAATAGCTAAGGCGTTAATGGTAAAATCTCTGCGTAGTTGATCGTCCTCCAACGTACCATTTTCTACAATGGGTTTTCTAGAATCCGAGCGATAGGATTCTTTACGAGCACCTACAAATTCAATCTCTAAATCCTGGTAGCGCAACATTGCAGTGCCAAAATTTTTAAACACCGATACTTTGCACTTCAGGTGTTTTCCTACTTCTTCGGCAAAGGTAATACCCTGACCAATTACTAAAATATCGAGATCTTTAGAAGGGCGGCCCAAGAAAATATCACGTACATAGCCCCCAATTACATACGCTTCTACGCCCGATTGTTTGGCTAGTGTACTTAATTGTTTAAAAATGGGGTGTTTGAGGTGTTTTTTCATGGTAATTGAAGAGCATGTCCCTTCAGGCAAATTCTTTAAGAACGCCAAATGTAGTCCTTATCTTCTAATAAATGTAAAGAGCCCATCGGGGCTTAGTTTCATAATGGTCGAAGGTGTTTTTTCTTCGGATACTTCTTGTTCCAAATTTACCACATAATCTACTCCATCAATAATTTCTTGACTTACTTCGCTGAAATTTTTTGGAGCCGGCTCACCGCTTATATTGGCCGAAGTTGAAACGATAGGTAGGCGAAAGCGTTGGATAAGTTGTTGGCAGAAGTTATGTTTTACTACGCGAATACCTACGCTGCCATCCTCGTTAATTACACTTTTAGCCAGGTTTTTTGCATTGGAGTATACAATGGTTAAGGGATTTTCGGCATACTCTATTAAATCGTAGGCTACATCGGGTATTTCGCGAACATAGCTGGCCAATTTAGTATCGTTGTCTACTAATACAATGAGGCTTTTGGAGGCAGAACGCCCCTTCAAAGCCATTACTTTTTGTACCGCTTCTTCGTTGGTGGCATCGCAACCAATACCCCAAATGGTATCGGTAGGGTATAAGATTATGCCGCCAGCTTTTACTACTTCTAATGCTTTTTCTACTTCGTTTTTCATAGCAATTAAAGTGCTTGGTATACTTTTATGAGATTTTTTGCAATGGTTTCGTCGGTAAATTTTTGCGCATAAACGCTGCCATCTTCTCCCATTTTATGTTGAAGGGCTTTATCGCCCAAAATTTTGCGAATAGCTTCAGCAACATCATCCACACTAGTTGGGTTGATGTAGCAAGTACTAGGCCCGCCGGCTTCCGGAAAACAACTTCCGATAGACGTAATGACAGGGGTTTTGGAAAACAAGGCTTCAATAATTGGAATGCCAAATCCCTCGAACAAGGACGGGTAAATAAACAAATCGGCCAATTGGTAAAGTATGGCTAGTTCCTCGGAAGATAATCCTTCTAAGAAAATTACTTTTTGTTCTATTTTATTCTCGGCAATAAACCTTGCAATTTCTTTCGCATAAGCTGTTTTGCGTCCAACTAGTACCAAAGTGGTGTCTATATTTTTTAGGGCTTTTACCGCAACCAGAATATTTTTTCGGGCCTCTATAGTGCCCACGTTTAAAATGAACTGCTTGGGTAACTGATATTTTTTAATGAGGGCTTGTTTCTGCGCAACCGAGTACGTTTCTTTAAAGGCTTGGTGGCAGCCTTGGTACACCACGGTTATTTTATTTTCGGGTATGCCCAAATACTGCACAATATCTCTTTTAGTTTGTTCGCTAATGGCAATCACCGTGTCAGCTGCCTCGGCCGCATGCTTAAACTTGCGGTAATAAATGTTTCGATCTATAAACGAATAAAACTCGGGGTAGCGTAAAAAAAGTACATCGTGTATGGTTACTACGCTTTTAATTCCTACATTATCTAACCCAACAGGTAGTTCGCCCGACAAGCCGTGAAACAACTCAATTTGATCTCTCTTTAAATCGTTGATGATGCCGAAACGGCGCCATAGATTGGAAAAGAAGGAGTAAAACCCACCCAAAGGTCTTTTTTCTATCACCTGAGCTCCCAGTGATTCGAAAAGCGTATTCTTGGATGGCTTAGGATTGTATAAAAAATAGCGATTTTGAGGATAATAGCGATGCAGTATGCGCACCAAATCTCGGCTATAATTACCTAGTCCGGTAGTATTGTGAAATACTCGTTTAGCCTCAAACCCAATATTCATTCTTTTTGCTTAAACAGCTACTTTGTTTTCTCTTAACGCATCATTAAGAGAGGTTTTTTTGTCTGTTGATTCTTTGCGTTGGCCGATAATGAGGGCGCAAGGTACCTGAAACTCTCCTGAAGGGAATTTTTTGGTATACGAACCCGGAATTACCACCGAACGGGCCGGAACACGACCTTTGTATTCAACAGGATCGGCGCCCGTAACGTCTATAATTTTGGTTGACGCAGTAAGTACCACATTAGCTCCTAAAACAGCTTCTGCTTCTACATGCACCCCTTCTACCACTATGGCTCTAGAGCCAATAAAGCAGTTATCTTCAATAATTACCGGAGCTGCTTGTACGGGCTCTAATACGCCGCCAATGCCTACACCACCGCTTAAGTGTACATGTTTACCAATTTGCGCACAAGAGCCTACTGTTGCCCAAGTATCCACCATGGTGCCTTCATCTACATAAGCGCCAATGTTTACATACGATGGCATCATAATTACGCCTTTGGCCAAATATGCACCATAACGAGCTAGGCCGTGAGGTACAACACGCACACCTTGCTCTTTAAAATTGGTTTTCAACTTCATTTTATCGTGAAAAACAAAAGGGCCTACCTTTATTTCTTCCATTTGACGAATTGGGAAGTATAAAATAACCGCTTTTTTAACCCAATCGTTTACATGCCATCGGTTGCCAATAGGTTCTGCCACACGTATTTCGCCAAGATCTAGTTTTTGGATAACAGTTTCAATGGCGTCTGTGTATTCTGTATGGCTTAATAGCTGTCTATTGTCCCAAGCAGCTTCAATTTTTTGTTGTAATTCGGCAATCATAATTTAATTTTTAGCAAATTAACAGTTTTTTGAGGATTATTGTCTCATAGAAACGTCATGGCTGAAAAAGAAAAGTTACGTATTGATAAATATTTGTGGGCGATAAGGGCTTTTAAAACCCGTAGTTTAGCTACCGAGGCTTGTAAAGCCGGACGTGTAAAATTATGCGGACAGGCTATTAAACCCGCCTATGCGGTTAAAATAGGCGAAATTTATACAGTTCAAAAAGGTGGTTTAAAGAAAACTATTCGCGTGGTCGATATGCTCGAAAAACGTATGGATGCCAAATCTGTTATTGCCTATTACGAAGATTTAACCCCGCCCGAAGAAACGCAGGCTTTTAAATCTGCTTTTCTTTCTCCTCTGCTTGCCCGAGATCGGGGTGCCGGGCGTCCAACCAAAAAAGATCGTCGCGAAATTGACGAATTGCAAGAGGGTTGGTTTGAAGAGGATTAGTTCCTATTTTTTTTGAGATTGATGACAAGCTTGTATTCTGCTCATAAAAAAACCCCGACTGATGTCGAGGTTTTGAACGTACATGTTTTTAAATTTATTTTTTGTCTTTAGCGTAGGCTTCGTTTAAGCCCGCTACTACTTCTTTGGTAACGTCTAAGCTTTCGTCGGCAAATAATACTGTCGGATTAGCTTTAGAGTAGGTTAATACCATTTTGTATCCCTTTTCTTTAGCAAAGCCTTTTAAGAAGGCCGCTACTTTTTCGTACAATTTCTCGTTTTCGGCCGCTTCTTCGTTGGCTAATGCAGAGCTTGCATTTTGGTTATAGCTAGCCAATTCTTGTTGTTTACGTGCCAAACGATCTTCAGTGGCTGCACGTTGATCGGCACTCATAGCACCTGCCTGTTGCTGGTATTGAGCCACTTCACGTTGAAAAGCAGTTCCTTTCGCATTTAAATCAGCTTGTGCTTTTTTAGATTTTTCCTCGAATTTATCTTTAATGCTTGTAAAGTATTCGTACTTGCTTAACAAGGAATCAGAATTTACATATACAATGGCTGAAGTTCCGGCTTGTGTACTTGTGCTGGTTTGAGGTGCTGTTTTGCTGCACGATGCTACTAAAATGCTCAAGCCTAAAGCAATCATCGATACGTAGATTAGTTGTTTTTTCATGTTTAAATTTTGTTCAATAATGCACAAATATAAACTTTCATCGGCTTATTTAATAACCTTTAACTAATGTTAATAAATGCACGTTAAAAAAGGCCATTATTTATCAACATTATGGTTCAGATACAGTATTAAACCTTATTTTTGATACTTGTAGTATTTTATAAATTATGAGCGAAGAAAAGGAAAACAAATCAAATTATTCGGCCGATAATATTCAGGTTTTAGAAGGGTTAGAGGCGGTAAGAAAACGCCCGTCGATGTATATTGGCGATACCGGCGTTAAGGGTTTACACCACTTGGTATACGAAGTTGTAGATAACTCCATTGATGAAGCCTTGGCAGGATACTGTAGCGATATATTCGTTACCATACATAAAAATAATTCCATAACAGTACAAGATAACGGACGTGGTATTCCAACCGGACTGCACACCAAAGAAAATAGATCTGCCTTAGAGGTAGTTATGACTGTTTTACACGCCGGAGGTAAATTCGATAAAGACACGTATAAGGTATCTGGAGGTTTACACGGAGTGGGTGTATCTTGCGTGAATGCCCTATCAACCGATTTAAAAGTAACGGTATACCGCGAAGGAAAAATTTTCCAACAAGAATACAAATGCGGAGTACCTCAATACGATGTAAAAGTAGTAGGTGAATCTGCCATTACCGGAACTACTGTTCATTTTCAGCCAGATCAAGATATATTTAGTTTAACCACCGAGTATAAATTTGATACCCTAGCGGCTCGTTTACGTGAATTGGCTTACCTAAATAAAGGAATTCGCTTAAGTTTAACCGACGAACGTGAGGCAGTAGAAGATGGCTTTTTAACCGAAAAATTCCACTCAGAAGGCGGTTTAAAAGAATTTGTTCAATTTTTGGATGGTAACCGTCAGCCTTTAATTCCCGAACCAATTTATGTAGAAGGTATTAAGCAAGGTATTCCGGTAGAATTAGCCATGCAATACAACGATACCTATGCGGAAAATGTGCATTCCTACGTAAACAACATCAACACCATTGAAGGTGGTACGCACGTTGCCGGTTTCCGTAGAGGATTAACTCGTACCCTGAAAGCATATGCCGAGAAATCAGGTTTATTAAAAAATATGAAAATTGAAATTACTGGGGATGACTTCCGTGAAGGATTAACCGCTGTAATTTCTGTAAAAGTAGCCGAGCCTCAATTCGAAGGTCAAACCAAAACCAAATTGGGTA
>Ga0102921_1000672_pt1 | contig 11861 bp, 10 predicted proteins | sample Colrivmeta156802_FD_78205 | JGI IMG/M metagenome (GOLD analysis project Ga0102921, IMG submission 78205) | Estuarine microbial communities from the Columbia River estuary - metaG 1568-02 | ecosystem: Environmental > Aquatic > Marine > Intertidal zone > Estuary | place: USA: Columbia River...
CGCCTGCGAGGCCATCCTCGACCGGGGCATTCAAGCTACCCTGGAATCAACAGCGGAATAAATCCATTAAAAGCGGCTAGACAAATACTGAGGCAACATGTGCCGCCAGGTATTCCAATCATGTGGCCATTCCGGTCCCCAAAGATCCAATTCATAATGGATCCCCTTGTCGTATAACAGGCGAGCAAATCGTCCGGTAGCCCCGGGATCTTCATAAGCCCCTCGCCCACTTAGCAAATGTATATGCCGGCTCTCCCGGATCTTCTCCAAGATCGAATGATCAGCTAGATTGGCCATGTAATGCAACGGGCTATTGAAATAGACATCATCGTCAAAATAGCCCTTGGTGTACTCGGTAAGATCGTACACCCCGCTCATGGCGATTACGCCCTGAAACAAGTCGGGGCGCTTCAGAAATATATTCATGCTGTGCAATGCTCCAAACGAGGCGCCACATACGATGATGGGAGTTTCCTGACTGGTATGTGTCCGAATGAATGGCACGACCTCCTGAAAAACATAGTCATTCCATTGCTGATGCCGGATCGATTTATGCCGAGGGTCCATGTGGTCGTTCATCCAACTTTCCCGATTGATGCTGTCTATGGAAAAGACTTTGACTTGTCCGCCCTCGATTTGCGGAGAAATGGAATCGATCAACTGAAAACGCTCGTATTCGAGATAGTCGGCCGCTGCGGTGGGCACCAGCAACAGGGCAAAGCCATAATGGCCATAAACCGAGATCGGCATCTCTTTTTGCAAGGCCGGACTGAACCAGCTGGTAAGCCTTCTTTCCATGGAGCCGTTTGAACGAAAATAAGGTAAATTTGCCCCCTCATGGAACCGCAAAAACACTTCGATCACGTCTCTGCCGAATCCCATTGGTATGCCCACTGGCTGCAACGCCATTATTTCGAAAGTGTTCCCGATGAGCGGGAACCTTACACCATCGTCATTCCCCCGCCCAATGTGACCGGCGTGTTGCACATGGGTCACTGTCTGAATAACACCATTCAGGACGTATTGATCCGTCGCGCCCGCTTGCAGGGCCTCAACGCCTGTTGGGTGCCGGGTACCGACCATGCCTCCATCGCCACGGAAGCCAAAGTAGTTCAGATGCTGCGCGAACGCGGTATCCAAAAATCATCCCTCTCCCGCGATGAGTTTCTGAGTTACGCATGGGAATGGAAAGAAAAATACGGCGGCATCATTTTGCAACAATTGAAAAAACTCGGTTGCAGCCTGGACTGGTCACGCACCAGTTTCACGATGGACCCCGACTATTACCGCTCCGTAATCGGCGTGTTCAATGACCTCTACGAAAAAGGCTATATCTACCGTGGCAAGCGGATGATCCACTGGGATCCCAAAGCCAAGACGGCTCTCAGCGATGAAGAAGTGATCCGCAAACAAACGCAACAGAAGCTCTTTCACATCCGCTACCGGTTGGATGTGCCCGGAGAAGAATACATCGTAGTCGCTACGGTTCGCCCCGAAACCATCATGGGCGACACCGCCATTTGTGTGAATCCCAACGACGATCGATATAAGCACCTGCACGGAAAATTCGCCTTTGTCCCACTGATCAATCGCCGCATTCCCATCATCGCCGATGAATATGTAGCCATGGATTTTGGAACCGGATGCTTGAAAGTAACACCGGCCCACGACCCGAATGATTATCAACTCGGACAAAAACACAAGCTGGAGATCGTCGATGTACTGAACGACGACGGAACCCTCAGTGAAGACGCAGAACTTTACGTCGGCCTGGACCGGTTTGATGCGCGCAAGCAGATCGCCATCGAACTGCAAGAAAAAGGATTCATCGTCCAAACCGAAGAATACACCAGTGAAGTTGGATACAGTGAACGCACCGATGCCGTGGTGGAACCCAGGCTATCCTTGCAGTGGTGGGTGGATATGAAAAAAATCACCGGACCGGCCCTGAGTTCCGTGATGGAAGAAGAGATCCAGTTCTATCCCCCTAAGTTCAAGAACCTGTATCGTCACTGGATGGAGAACATCAAGGATTGGTGTATCTCCCGACAACTCTGGTGGGGCCACCGCATCCCCGCCTGGTACGATGCCGATGGAAATTTTGTCGTGGCCAACGATTCGAAAGAAGCCAACCAACGATATGAAGCTCAATTTGGGAAAGCTGCGGAGCTGCACCAGGATGAGGATTGCTTGGATACCTGGTTTTCCAGCTGGCTCTGGCCCATAGAAGTATTTAAAGGATACAGCCAACCCGGCAATGCCGAGATTAATTATTACTACCCGACTCAAACATTGGTCACTGCGCCCGAGATTATTTTCTTCTGGGTTGCCCGTATGATCATGGCCGGATTTGAGTACCAAAAAGGCAAACCCTTTCAACAGGTTTATTTCACTGGAATCGTACGCGATAAGCAAGGACGAAAAATGAGCAAGAGCTTGGGCAATTCACCCGATCTACTTGGCCTGATCGATCAGTACGGTGCAGATGCCGTTCGATTTGGCATTCTCATCGCCTCCCCCGCCGGCAACGATCTGTTGTGGGATGAATCAACCAATGAACAAGGCTTGCATTTCAACAACAAGTTGTGGAATGCCATGCGCCTGGTCAAGATGTGGGAAACCCGCACAAAAGACAACGAGGGCGATAAATCCGAATTTGCCCGCGCCTGGTTCCGCAACCGACTGAACGAAGTGCGCATTGAATTGGATACTCAATTTGCTGAATTCCGACTCAGCGAAGCCCTGAAGACGATCTATTCATTGATCTGGAATGATTTTTGCAGCTGGTACCTGGAATGGATCAAACCCGGATTTGAACAACCCATGCACCGGGACGTATACAACGAGACCGTCGGATTCTTTGATGAACTGTTGCAATTGCTTCACCCATTCATGCCATTCATCACCGAAGAGATCTATCACCAATTACAATCGCGCGAGGGCGATCTGACCGTTGGTCGCTATCCGGCGACTGCCCCCGCTGATGCTTCCATCTTACATTCCGGTGAGCGCCTCAAAGCGGCGATCACGGCCATTCGAGATGCCCGCACCAAGAATCAATTAAAACCCAAAGACCCGATTCAACTCTTCGTTCAAACAGCAAAAGCCGAAGCTTATCAACAAGCACTTCCGTTGTTGCAGAAGCAAGTGAATGCAGATTCAATCGAATTTGTTTCTGAATCGGTTGCCAAATCAATCAACGTGGTGGTGGATACCGACCGTTTCTACTTGGTATCGGAAAATTCCGGAAACACCGAATCACAGCGAGCACAATTGGAAAAAGATCTAGCCTATCTGCAAGGCTTCTTGGTCACCGTTGACAAGAAACTGAGCAATGAACGTTTTGTGCAAAATGCCAAGCCGGATGTCATCGAGATCGAGCGAAAGAAAAAAGCCGATGCCGAGGAAAAAATCAAATTGATTCAAGACACACTCGATCAACTGTGAGTTTGAAGCGTTTGAGAAGTTGGATTTCCGGGCAAAGGAAGCGGACGCTCTGCTTCATGATACTGGCTACGATGATGAGTCCATCCCTTGTTCAAGCGCAGGCAAGGTGGGAAATGGATTGGCTGCATCGATTGGCCGATCATCGTACCGCTGGAAAAAATGCATTCTTTCAAACCATTTCTGATGTAAATGTTCCACTGACGCTGGGCGTACCCATCGGCTGGTTGGCATATGGTCTACTGGATAAAAACGCAAGCGCCACCCGCGAAGGCATTACCTGGACGGCGGCCCAATTGGTTAATGGGGCCCTGACCTTATCGATGAAAGCGGCGGTGAATCGCCCCCGCCCAGCAGTATCCGATCCCACCTTGATCGCCCTGGAGGATGTGCGCATTCACTCCTTCCCTTCCGGACACACCTCTTCTGCTTTCACATTAGCTACATCCATCAGCATTGACCATCCCCAATGGTATGTGGTGGCCCCTGCTTTTTTATATGCAACGTTGATTGGTTATTCACGTTGCTATTTGGGCGTTCATTATCCCAGCGATGTGATCGCCGGGGCAATTCTAGGAAGTGGGTCTGCCTGGTTATCCGATCGGGCCGATCGTTGGATTCGGGAAGGATCCGCCAGAAAGCAAAAAAAGCAATCACTCGCCTTCATTTACTAACTGAATCATCATGGCTGAAGACCTGCATATCACATCCGGAAGTAAAGAAGAACAATACCAATCGCTGCTTCCCCAAGTTCAGGGATTACTGACCGGAGAAGCGGACCTGACCGCTAACTTGGCCAATGTGGCCGCAGCCCTCAAAGAGCAATTCGGATGGCTTTGGGTAGGATTTTATCTGGTCAAAATCAATGAGCAAGGATCCGAAGAGTTAGTACTCGGACCGTTTCAAGGGCCGGTCGCCTGCACCCGCATTCGATTTGGAAAAGGGGTATGCGGATCTGCTTGGAAAGAAGCAAACACATTGATCGTACCCGATGTGGAGCAATTCCCTGGACACATCGCCTGCAGTTCCATGTCTCGCTCAGAGATCGTTGTACCCCTGATCAAAGAAGGACGTGTTTGGGGCGTATTGGATGTAGACAGCAGTGACTTGGATCAGTTTGACTCTACAGATCAATCCTATTTGGAAGAGATCGTGGGATGGCTCAATGCTTCAATTGCATAAGCATATCGGCCGTCATGGACGCTAAATTGAATTCCTCTTTCCATCCCCAATCAGCGCGTGCCGGCGAATCATCGATGCTTTGAGGCCAACTATCGGCAATAGCCTGACGAAAATCGGGCTTACAATCCATTTTGAACGCTGGCAGGTGCGCCCGAATGGAGTCAGCGATCTCTTCGGGAGAAAAACTCATCGCGGATAGATTGTAGGAAGTCCGCACTTTGATCCGATCGGCTGGCGCTTCCATCAGCTCCATCGTGGCCCGAATCGCATCGGGCATGTACATCATGGGCAGTTGCGTATCCGAACGCAGAAAGCAGGTATACTGTCCTTTATTCAATGCTTGGTGATAGATGTCGACCGCATAATCGGTCGTGCCCCCACCCGGGGCCGATTTATAGGAGATCAGTCCGGGATAACGCAAACTCCGCACATCTACCCCATAGCGCTGGTGATAGTAGCTACACCAGAATTCGCCGGCGTATTTACTGATTCCATAAACGGTGGTCGGCTCAATAATGGTGTGTTGTGGGCAATGCTGTTTGGGAGAAGTGGGGCCAAATACGGCGATGGAAGACGGCCAATATACTTTTTGTATTTTTTCTTCCCGGGCGATCTCCAGCACATTCAGCAATCCCTGCATATTCAGATTCCAGGCCAGTGCCGGGTTCTTTTCGCCGGTTGCCGATAAGATGGCAGCCAATAGATAAATCTGGGTGATGTTCTGTCGGATCACTTGAACGTGCAACATTTCTTTGTTCATCACATCCAGGGATACATAGGGACCAGTTCCTTCCAATAGCGGATTCATTTCCCGCAGGTCGGCGGCAACCACCTGATTGTTCCCATAAACACTGCGAAGTGCCAGGGTCAATTCGACTCCGATCTGCCCGGAGGCACCGATGACTAAAATTCGTTCGTTGGCCATGCAATCTTGATTCGATGCAAAGATGTGGATTGAGGCGGAATTTCGGGTTATTTTTGGGCCATGAAGCCATTTTTGAAATCGCTGTTCGAAAGACAATCCTACGACCCGAATGCCTTTTTTCTGCTAGCCGGACCCTGTGTGGTGGAAAGCCGCGACTGCGTATTCGACGTGGCGACTTCTGTCCAAAAAACCTGCGAGGAACTGGGCATCCCCTTTGTGTTTAAATCGTCGTATCGTAAGGCCAACAGAAGCAGTGCCAGCTCCTTTACCGGACTGGGCGATGCAGAAGCTGGAGCGATCTTACAGGCCGTACGCAACGAATTGGAGCTGCCGGTGGTAACCGATATTCACGCCCCCGAAGAGGCAGCCATGGCCAGCGGATTTGCGGATATGCTTCAGATCCCCGCTTTTCTTTGTCGACAAACCGATCTGCTGATCGCAGCGGCCCAAACTGGAAAGATCATCAACATCAAAAAGGGGCAATTCCTCAGCGGCCCTTCCATGCAATTTGCCATCGATAAAGTAAAACAAGCCGGCAACGATCAAGTGATGCTAACCGAACGGGGCACAACGTTTGGATACCAAGACTTAGTGGTTGACATGCGCAACATCCCCTGGATGAAACAAACCGGGGCTCCGGTGATCATGGACGTTACGCATGCTCTTCAACAACCCAATCAAACCAGCGGCATCACCGGTGGCAACCCGGAAATGATCGAGACCATCGCCCTTTCAGCGATCGCCGCCGGAGCCGATGGACTCTTCATCGAAACGCATCCCAACCCATCTGTTGCCAAAAGTGACGGAGCCAATATGTTGATGTTGGAAAAATTGCCCGCACTATTGAAAAAAGCCATAGCCATTCGCCGGGCCATTCAGGCATAAAAAAAGGGGCGAATCGCCCCGAGTATTTTTAAAAAGACCCCGCTCAACGAAGATCCTCCACCGTCACACCGGGGAATTTCTTGGAGTCGAACTGAAACTGACCATCCAATGCGGGCACGTTGGTCTTCATGGCGCTGACCGTATACGAATAACGGCTGCCACTCTTTTCCAACACCTTGGTGCTGTATATGGATTGAGCGGTTTTGTCGATGAGCAAATAGACCGTATGAAAGTTCTTGGATTTGTCAACCGGCGTCATCTGGATCTCTTGAATCACTTTCGCCCCCACTTTTTTCTCTCCATTCAGGATATAAAAAAAATCCTTGTCGTAGAAGTTCGAAAACAGTTTTTGAGGAGTGATCATGCCACTTGATGCGTCCAGATTATTCACGGTCACCTCGTTGGCGGCCTTATCAAAATTCCAAACCGTAGTACCGTTGCAGAAAACCTCCAACCCACCGAAATCCAATTTATAGCGGGTACCTTTCATCAAAATGGTTCCGCTTTTGGATGACAAAACTTTACCCGCTGCGTTCTCTACTTTATATGCAAATGAAGCTTGTACCGACTTGTATGTCTTGAATTTAGTACTTACCGCGTCAAGGATTTTTTTGGCTTCCGGGTCGTTGGCGGCAGCTGACTTTCCCTGAGCTTGAACGGCAATGCTGAACAGCAGGGATAGCGCAAGTGTAGAGGTGAATTTCATGGCGCAAAGATAAGTTGTACCGAACTAAGATGGGAATTCCGCTCAAAACGTTTACCCGAAGTCGGTCATTTAACAGGGCACTAACGATTAACCGATTTGGTCTAGGCACTGCTGCAGCTCCATGTCGGTCTTGATCAATACTTCCCGAGCCTTACTGCCCAAGCTGGGACCAACGATGCCGGCTGCCTCCAGTTGATCCATCAAACGACCAGCGCGGTTATATCCCAACTTCATACGCCGTTGCAGCAAGGAGGTCGACCCCATTTGGTTTTGCACGATGAGTCGGGCGGCTTCCTCGAATAAGGAGTCTCTGTCGGACAGATCAAAGTCTTTACCCTCCATATCCTTTTCGTCGACGTATTCGGGCAACAGAAAAGCTTGGGGATAGCCCCGTTGCTCACTGATGAATTCAACGACCTGTTCCACTTCGGGGGTATCCACAAAAGCACACTGCAATCGGGTTAGTTCCCCATTGTATGAGATCAGCATATCCCCTTTTCCGATTAATTGCTCTGCACCGCCGGTATCCAGGATCGTGCGGGAGTCGATCTTACTCGATACCTTAAATGCGATACGGGCCGGGAAGTTGGCCTTGATGGTACCCGTTATGATGTTTACGGAAGGCCGTTGCGTAGCGATGATCAGATGGATACCGATCGCACGGGCCAATTGAGCCAAACGAGCAATGGGCATCTCGACTTCCTTTCCGGCTGTCATGATCAGGTCGGCGAACTCGTCGATGACCAACACGATGAATGGCAAGTATTGATGCCCTTTTTGCGGATTGAGCTTGCGCTTGGTGAATTTCTCGTTGTATTCTTTGATGTTACGTGCACCGGCTTCCTTGAGCAGGTCATATCGATTGTCCATCTCAATGCAAAGGGCATTCAGCGTGCAAACCACTTTCTTGGTATCTGTGATGATGGCATCCTCTTCACCGGGGAGCTTGGCCAAGAAATGACGCTCGATGTGTCGGTATATGCTGAGCTCCACTTTTTTGGGATCGATCAATACAAACTTCAGCTGCGAGGGATGCTTTTTATAGAGCAGCGAAACCAGGATCGCATTCAGCCCGACCGATTTACCTTGCCCGGTGGCACCTGCCATCAGCAAGTGCGGCATGGAAGCCAGATCAACGATGAAGTTCTCGTTGTCGATGCGCTTTCCGACCGCAATGGGTAGACTATGCGGGCTGTTTTGAAATTTTTCACTGCTCAACAAGGTCTTCATACTCACCACGGTCTTTTTCACGTTGGGAACCTCGATACCAATGGTCCCTTTTCCGGGAATCGGCGCGATGATACGAATGCCCAATGCCGCCAAACTCAGTGCAATGTCATCCTCGAGATTTTTGATCTTGGAGATCCGAACACCCGCGGCCGGAACGATCTCATAGAGCGTAACGGTGGGCCCCACTGTAGCACTGATCTTTTGGATTTCGATGGAGTAATTACGCAGCGTAGCGATGATCTGATTCTTATTGTTCTCCAACTCGTTATTGTCCTGAATAATCCGTTCGCTGCCGTGCTGTTCCAACAAGTCAAGCGTGGGGTATTTGTAATCGCGTAGATCGAGCGTGGGCTCGTATGGGGGTAGTTCGTCTTGCTTGGCGTCGATGGCCTCGGCAACCGGCTCCGGACCAGTCTTGATTTCGAGCGCCAGATCATCTTCTTCCAGAGGAGCAGGCGACTCTTCCGCTGGCGGGGGCTCGATCGGGGTTTGTCCGGTAGTAAGCACCTCTTGCATGCCGGTATTCATTTGAACAGGCATGGTAACGGACACATGCGGACTCAATTCAAGCGGTTTCACTTCCGGTACCGGATCCGGCTCGGGAATGATTTCTTCGGGCATCACGTCCGGATCCTTTTCGATCAGGATCAGCGGCATTGCCCCTTCCTCTTCGAGTGGGAATTGAACCACTACCGGGCTCTCGCCGACCAGACTGTTTCCACTGGGCTGATTGGCATAAAGCTCATTGACCGTCATGCCCGCCAGCGCTGCGGCTCCCAGCTTACTCGTTGAATCTGATTCAGCTTCTTCCGTCGTCTCACTAGTTTCTTCTTCGCCAATTTCAGGTTCACTGATTTCCTCCTTGACTTTGCGCTCGGGCAACTTGAGTTTTGGATTGAATTGCCAGATCAGATAAGCAGCTAGGGAAAGAAAAAGGATGGCGCCGGTTCCCAATTTTCCAATGGCCAAATTGAGCCGCTGATTGATCAGGTCACCTACCCCTCCTCCATATGGAAATTCCGCACCTGAGGTGATAAAAGAGAGGGTGACCGAACTGACCAACATGCCAATGGTTACGTATTTCAGGTTTCTCCAAATGGAAAAAACGCGGCGACGAAAGAGCAGATTCACGCCCACGACAAAAAAGAATGTACACACCAAGAATGAGGCGACTCCAAAACAACGGTAGAAGAAAAAATGAGCCGTTAATGCCCCCAATCGACCGGCTGCATTCGCGGCCGGAGGGTCTGTGTCAAAAAGCGACGAAAGGCCTTGCAGCGCAATGGGTTGGTCTTGTTTCCAACTGGACAAATAGGAGAACAAGGAAATCAATAGAAAAATCGAGAAGAGAATCATGGCCGTGCCGATAATCTTCCAGGTACGCTCGTCTTTGGCCAGCGCCTTCCAATCGATGGACTCTTCAGTTTCAGTTTTGAAACCGGTATCGGTTTTGGGAGAGCTTGCTTCTTTTTTGGGCTTATTTTTCAAGGACTTGGCCATCCGAACAAAGATAATCAGTTTGACCGTTCAGGGCGAAGCAAGGAATAGGCCAACCAAGCCCATCCGGCAATCAAGAGTGTGCCGCCCATCGGCGTGATGGGTCCGATCCAGGCATAGCTCCATCCGTTCAATCGAAACCATGTCAGCAAATACAAGGATCCAGAAAAAAGAAGGATCCCTACAAAAATCAGGGTTAGGGCCGATTTCCGAATAGGAACCGTAAGCACAGACGCTCCCAATAAACCGAAAATCAAAAAGGCAATGGCGTGGAACAAATGATAATCGACGCCCGTTTTGTAGCTGTTGATAATGGAAACATCATCGGTAACCTGACGCAATCCATGTGCACCGAATGCACCCAGTACAATTCCCAGCGCAATGCCGAGGCAGGCAAATGCGGTGATCTTTTTATTCATACAGTAGTTGTTTCAATAGATGATCCTCACTAAGTTCCGATTCTTGAATTTTTCGCTTGGCTTGCTGATAATACACCGAACGTTCCAGCTGCTTCTGCTCGATATAATCCATTAGCTGGTCCGCTTGCAAATTCTTTAGCAATGGACGTTTATCCAGTTCGCTCAACAGACGCGGGGCCAGCTCGGAAGCACCCGATTGAAGCCAGATAGTCAGACCCGCCGCGTTCATTTGTTCTATATTATTTAGATAGCAAGGCGTGCCGCCGCCACAGGCCATCACAAAAGATTGATCCAGCGCTGTAAATCTATGTAGTGTCTCTGATTCTCTATCACGGAAGTACGCCTCTCCTTTCTCTTCAAAGAGCTCATAAATGGAGCGGCCATTTTCAGCACGGACGATCTCCTCATCCAAATCAAAAAAAGGATAGTTGAGCGCACGGGCTAAACGGGTTCCCCAATGGGATTTTCCCACCCCCATGAATCCGATCAGGAATATTTTTTCGGGGTAAATCGGCATCCGTTATTTGAACGCGTTGAATCCGGTAATGTCCATACCGGTGATCAGCAGATGAATGTCGTGTGTCCCCTCATAGGTGATGACACTTTCCAGATTCATCATGTGGCGCATGACGGAATACTCACCGGTGATCCCCATCCCGCCCAAGATCTGACGTGCATCTCGACAGATTTGCGCGGCAATCTCACATGAGTTCCGTTTGGCCATACTCACTTGCTGCGGCGTTACTTTTCCTTCATTCATTAAAGCCCCCAATCGCCAGTTCAACAATTGCGCTTTGGTGATCTCCGTAACCATCTCCGCCAATTTTTTCTGTTGCAATTGAAAAGCACCGATGGGTTTACCGAACTGAATACGCTCTTGAGAATAACGCAGGGCCGTATCGTAGCAATCCATGGCGGCACCGACCACACCCCAGGCAATTCCGAATCGGGCTTTGGTCAAGCAACCCAGTGGACCTTTCAAGCCTTTTACATTCGGGAGAATATTCTCTTTCGGCACTTTCACTTGGTCAAATACCAGCTCGCCGGTTGCCGAAGCACGCAAACTCCATTTTCCGTGCGTGGTGGGTGTAGAAAAACCTTCCATCCCGCGTTCTACGATCACGCCGCGTATATCGCCGGCATCGTCCTTGGCCCAAACTACCGCCACTTGTGCAAAGGGGGCATTGCTGATCCACATCTTGGCACCATTCAATATAACGTGATCACCGGCATCTTGGATGGTAGTCAACATGCTGCTGGGATCGGAACCATGATTCGGTTCGGTCAATCCAAAACAACCCAACCATTCTCCACTGGCTAGTTTTGGTAGGTATTTTTTGCGCTGCGCTTCGCTGCCGTAGGCATGAATGGGGAACATGACCAGCGAGCCTTGTACCGAGGCAGTGGAACGAACACCACTATCGCCACGCTCCAGCTCCTGCATCATCAATCCGTAAGAAATATAATCGAGACCACCCCCACCGTAATTGGCAGGAACCGTGGGACCGAAACATCCCAATTCTCCCAATTGACGTACGATATGCTCCGGGAATTCAGCCCGTTGAGCATAGTC
>Ga0102921_1000680_pt1 | contig 11805 bp, 3 predicted proteins | sample Colrivmeta156802_FD_78205 | JGI IMG/M metagenome (GOLD analysis project Ga0102921, IMG submission 78205) | Estuarine microbial communities from the Columbia River estuary - metaG 1568-02 | ecosystem: Environmental > Aquatic > Marine > Intertidal zone > Estuary | place: USA: Columbia River Estuary...
AAGACCTGTTTCGCATCCGCGTCATCCGCCAAATCCGCGGTTAAAAATCGCGGAGCCCTTCGGAAGGGCCTTCCTCCTTCGCCGGGCTACGGAGGACAAGTCGGCCGGCGTGGTTTCGGCATAGGCCGGGGTCGCCGGACCCCGGCTACACCAAGGCTGGCCGGTGGCTTTCCTGTTTTGCGCCTCCGGCGCCTTTTGGCGGCCAACGCCTCGGTGGGCCGGGTCAGGATTTGAGCGCGCGGCGCGGGATTCGGGTGACCCGCACGAAGCGCGCGCGGAAAAGGTCATCGAGCATGTCGCGCACCGGCGGCGGGATGCGTTCCACCATTTTTTCGATGGGAGGCAGCGGTCCAGTTTCGGCCTCCTCGGGCTCTTCCGCCGCAGTCGGCTTCGGCGTGGGCAACTCGCCGCGCGACCTCGCCTCGGCGAGAAAAGCCGACTCGGCGGCCGCGTCGGGCCAGCCGGACTCTTCCGAGGCCCCCGGCGCGGACACGACGGTGGAAGGAGGTTCCGAAGCCGTGGAAACGGAATCAGCGTCCACTGCTTCAACTTCGACGCTATCGGCCCGCGAAGGTACCGGAGGTGTGGGCGCGTCGGACGGCGAGACCGTCTTTGCCGCGGAGGCGCCCGCGAGGCGGCGCTCCAACTCGTCAATCAGGCCTTTTTTTTTTCGTCGCCGGCCGCCGCGGGCGCCTCGCCGGCGAGGGAAGCGAGTTCCTTCAGCAGAGTATCGATCGCGCGGGCGCGGCTGGCCTCGACGGCCTTCAGCAGGGTGACCTCGAGGTTGACCTTCTCGGCGAGGCCCAGCTTCACGCTACCCTCGCCTTCCCGGAGGCCGTCGAGGAGCCGCGTGAGCTGCTCGGTCGAAAGCTTCACGCCCCCCAGCGAGGAGCTGGAGCCGCCCTGCGCAATCGCGTCGAGCAGGGCCGTTCGCACCAGCACCTGCAGGTCGACCAAAAGTCGCACCAGATCACGGCCGGCGGCGTCGCACTCGTCGACCATCGCGATGAGTGCCCGATGATCGCCCGCGGCGACCGCGGCGGCGAGCGCGGCGACCTTCTCCGCGGAGACAAGGCCGTAGACGTCCAGCACGTCGGGCTCGGAAATCTCGCTGCCGCAGAACGAGATCATCTGGTCGAGGATCGACTGAGCGTCGCGCATGCCGCCGTCGGCCAGCCGCGCGATGCAGGCGAGCGCCGCATCGCTCACGCGGATCTTTTCGTCCTTCGCGATTTTACGCAGACGCTCGACGATCAGATCGGGCGGGATGGGCCGCAGATCGAAACGCTGGCAGCGGGAAACGATCGTGGGCAGGACCTTCTGGGGATCGGTCGTGGCGAACACGAACTTCACGTGCGCCGGCGGCTCCTCGAGGGTCTTGAGCAGCGCGTTGAACGCCGCCGCCGAGAGCATGTGCACTTCGTCGATGATGTAGACCTTGAACTTCCCCTGCGCCGGCGCGTAGCGCACGGTCTCGCGCAGGTCGCGCACCTGGTCGACGCCGTTATTCGAGGCGCCGTCGATCTCGATCACGTCGAGATGCGAGCCTTCCGCGATCGCCACGCACGCGGGATCGTCGGCGCGGAAGTCAGCCTTGGGGCCATCCGTGCAGTTCAGCGCCTTGGCGAAGATACGGGCGGTCGACGTCTTGCCGGTGCCACGCGGCCCCACGAACAGGTACGCGTGCGCGATGCGGTTCCGCACGATCGCGTTGCGCAGCGTGCGCACGACGTGGTCTTGGCCGACGACGTCGTCAAACGTCTGCGGCCGCCACTTGCGCGCGATGACCTGGTAGGTGGAGGACAAGTGAGGAAGGTTGAAAGGGAATCACCGGCGCGGGCCAGTAGAAATCGACGGCGATCGCGCGGATGCGACCACCCCAACCGCGACCGCTCTCCTCCGAATAAAAAAAGTGGCCAGGCACTCCACGGCACTGGGAAGAACGTCGTTGCCGTTGCTACCTTCCGGTCCTGGCGGAGTTCACGCGCCTGCCCATGCATGGCACCTGGCCAACGCAAACAGTGAGCGCCCCCCCCGCTTCCGCAACCCCCATTTTCCACCCTAAGGGGTCAGGGCGTTGATTGTTTGAACACGCCCCCACCTGAACGCCAAAAAACGCTCAACGCCCTGACCCCATCCGCCCGCGCCTAAGGGGTCAGGGCGTTGACTGTTTACGCCCCCCCGGCCCAAGGCCTGAAAACATCCAACGCCCTGACCCCTTTGGGAAAGGGCCCGCCAGAACGCCAAAAAACGCTTAACGCCCTGACCCCAATGGGGTGTGGCGCAAGCGGTAGACTTTGCCGCCGAGGTCGTCGCTGAAGACGAGCGAGCCGTCGGGGGCCTGAGCGACGTCGGCCGGTCGGCCGAGGATCTCGGTGCCGTTGCGCAGGAAGCTCACGACCTTCTGCTCGCCGTAGGGATGGCCGTCCTCGAAGAGGATCCGCGAGAGGCAGTAGCCGACCTTGGAGGTGGCGTTCCAACCGCCCTTTTGGGCGACGAAAACGTCTCCATCGGCCCCGGGGATCTTCCCACCCGAGTAGAAGGCAAGCGAGTTGACGGAGGAGTGCGCCGGCAGGAGCCAGGCCGGGATGCGCGCCTTGGCCGCGTACTCCATCAGCCGTGGCTCATTGATAAATTCGAGGTTGGGCTGGTTCTTCCCCACGAGCCACGGGTGGCCGTAAAAGCCGCCCTCGACGTAGTGGTTGAGCTCGGCCGGCGGGTTGTGGTCGGTGATCGGCTGGCCGTGCTTGCGGTCGCCCTCGAGCTTCGCGGCCATGTTGTCGATGTCGTGGTCGACGCCCCAGATTTCCTTGGTGCCAGGGCGCACGGCGAGTTTCTCGGTGTTGCGGACGCCGCTCGCGAACAGGCGTTTGCCGGAACCATCGAGCGCGAAGGACCAAATCTTCTTCCGCTCCGACGCCTCGATCGGCTCGTTGGTCGCGTTGGTCTGGTCGCCCACGTGCGTGTAGATCCGCCCGTCATGGATCAGGAGCGCGCGCCACATATGGCCGCCACGGGCACCCGTCGGCAGCGCGTCTGGACCGATGACCTGCACCTCCTCGTCGGCCTGCCCGTCACCGTTGGTGTCGCGCGCCTTGGAAATCGCGTTCAACTGGGCAAACCACAGCCAGCCGTCGTGCCACTGGACGCCCTGCAGGATCGTGTTGGCCTCCTTGCCGCGAACGAAATCGGTACGGGTCTCATAGACCCCATCGCCGTCGCGGTCGCGGCAGGCGACGATGCGGCCCTCTTTCGGGATGCTCACGTAGAGAGCGCCGTCCGGCCCGAACGCGAGAAACCGCGCGGTCTTCAGGCCCTCGACGGCCACCGAAAGCGTGAAACCCGGCCGCACCCACACGCCAGGCGGCACGCCGACGAAATTAACCGGCGGCGGCGCGGCGCAGAACGCGGCGACCGGAAGTAGCAGGGCAACGAGCTTGGGGAGGAAGCGCATGGTAATGGGGGGAACGCGCGGAGGTTTGCACCGGCGCCAGACCGGCACAAACCAAACCTCCGACCCGAGCATTACTCGATCACGTAGATCTCAACCAGCGCCTGGCCGATCGCACCGGCCTTGGCGCTGATCGTGGCGGTGTAAGCGCCGGCCGGCAGACGCACGTCGAGCACGGCGTCACGGGAGCCGCGCGGCAGGTCAAAGGCGCCAACCCGGGCGAAAACCCGGTCGGCAAGAATACCGGTCTCCACCGCGGACCAGTCGTCGTTGAGGTCGACGACCGACCCGTCGGAGCGGCGCAACGTCAACACCGGATCCGAAAGGGCGTCGGTCACACCGAATACCGCCAACGATGGACCAACGCCACGGATAAGGAGCCGAACCGGCTGATCACCCGTCAGGACGAAGCCGGCGGTCAAAGTGGCGCCGCCGCGGCCGACGAGATTACGGCTCGAGATGTTGGTCAGCCGCGCGTCGCCGTCGCTGCCCGCATCGTAAATCTCCGTGAGGACCGTCGCAGGCACCGCGCCGCGATTGCGGCTGTGCGCGCTGAACGTTCCCGGCAGGAGCGTGCGAAGGAGCGCGGCGTCTTTGGAACCAGCCGGGAGGGCAAAAGCCCCCACCCGTTGGGCCGTGTTGGCCACGAGCGAACCGGCGACGTCCTGTTCCCAGTCCTCGTTGGTCGCGAGCAACGAACCGTTGTAGAGCAGCAGGTTCGAGTCGGACACGGGCTGCTCCACGCCAAACGCGGCAAGCGTGGGTCCGACGGCGCGGTTCAGCAGGCGCAGGGACGACGATCCGGATACAGCGAAGCCGGTGATCAGGACGTTATCCGGTTCCACGGAAGCGAGAACCGAGAGATTGACGATCCTTCCGGCGGCCGAATTCGCGAGGGAAAGGGAAGCGACGGAAGAACGGAGGAGCACGCTGCCATCGCCGACCTCGACGTAATAGGCGCCGACGGCAGCCGGACCAAACGACGGCACGGAAAGCTGCGACGCGGTACCGCCGGTGACCACGCGGCCGTCCTTGAACCATTGGTAGGCGAGGCCCGACCGCGAGGCACCCTCGGCGACGACACTCAAGGTGACGGTGGCGTTGCGCGCGACCTGCTGCGACTGAGGCTGAGAGCTGATGCGCAGACTCGCGGAGGGAGCCGCGGCCACCAGCAATTGGTAGGTCCGGGACGCCGTCGGCGCCGAGATCGTCTTGGGCCAACCGTCGTCGAGCCACTGGATCGTGGTACCCGTGCCCGTCACCGCCACCGCGCTGGTCTGCCAGGGAGCCGAAGCCGAATCGCGATACTGCACCCAGTAAAGCATGCCGGAGGCGGTGGCGAATTCCGCATAGGTGCGGCCGCCGGCCTGCACGACGCGACCGATCGGCTGCACCTGGCCCTGGGCGGAACCGGATTCAACTGCGGCAGTCTGCCGGATCGTGTACGCGGGCTGCGAGAACTCGCGCACGGATGCGGAGAAGTACTCCAACACAAAGTCGGCCACGGCTCCGGGAGCGATGGCACCGGACGGCTCAACATAAACCGAGCCGTCAGCCGCGACACCGTGACGCGTGTAGAGGGTCACCCCGGCCGGAAGGGCGGAAAGGGTCAGGCGCACGCCGGACAGACCCACGGGAGTGGTGTTGGTCACCCGCACCCGCTGTTCGTAGAGGCTGGTCTCAGGGTTGAGCTTCAACACGGTAAGCACCTCGAACTTCGGGTGGTAAACCACCAGCGGTATCGTGACCGTGGAAACCTTGCCGTCCCGATCCGTGATCTCGACCACGATGCGCGTGTTCTCGGTAGAACCATCCCAACGGTTGATCGCCGTGATCTCGAACGCCACGTCGCGAGTGCCGGGCTTGAGGGTTACACCGGAAAGGATCGCGGGATCGTAGTAGGTGATGCGGATCGAGCCGCCTCCCGCCAACGCCTGAGTGATCTCCGGAGTGCTCAGCCCCATCGTGTCGCCGGCCATGATCGAGACCGTCGTACGCAGGGAAACCTCATCGCTGTCCGAGAGGCCTATCTCGTCGATCGAGGTGATCGTGATCCGATCGCGCACGGTTGCACCGGTCGGGCTCTGGTAGCTCACGCGGGCCAGAGCCTGGTTGAGCGCGGGGATGTTACCCCGGAGAGCTAGAACCTTGTCGTTGAGCCCGGTGCCGGCCACGAGCGTAACCCCATCAACCGCCGGCACCCGCAGGTAACCGGACCCGGATGAGAGCACGACCGAGAGCTGCGTGCTGTCGCGATCGCTGACCTGGAAGAGCGCCTTGCCTCCTTGCGCCAGGGTCTGCAGCCCGGCGCCCAAATCATACTCTGTCCAGCCGAGCACGTTCACCGGCGGGGCGTGAATCGCGAGCACCACCGTGGCGCTGGACGCGGCTCCCTGGGCGTCGACCGCTTCGTACGTAAAGCGGTCGGCGCCGACGAAACCCGCCGTGGGACGGTAGGTGAATGCTCCCGAAGCGGCGAGGGAAACCGCCCCGTTCGCAGGCGCCCGGCCGATGCGGAAGGTCAGCGGCAGATCGCCGTCGGGGTCCTGATCGTTCGAGCCGACATTACCCTTCAACTCAGTATCCTGCTGAACCAGGAAGGCGTCGTCCGCCGGCGCAGGAACGGGATTTGTGACCACCAGGGTGAACGTCACCTCGGTGGCCGCACCTTGGGCGTCGGTGGCCGTGACCCGGATCTGGTAGGGTGACCGTGCGCTGGCATCGCCCCGCAGAGTGCCCGTGATCGAACCCGTCAACGGGTCGAGGCTCAGTCCCGCCGGCAGTCCGGCGACGGCGTAGGTAAGCACCCCACCCTCCGGATCCCGGAAGCTGTTTGAAAGCGAAAGGTTGAACCTTGCTCCATCCGTTCCCGTTTGGGCGGCAACCGTGCCGGTCGGAGCGGCGTTGACCGGTGCAGGCGGCGGAGGCGGAGGGGGCGGCGCAGGCGGCGGGACGAACGGTGCGCTCACGGTGACACTCACCCGCGCCGTGCCGGTCGCGCCCTGGCCATCCGTGACCGCGTAGCTGAACGAATCAGCCCCCGCGTTTCCGGGGGTCGACGTATAGGTGAACCTGCCGTCGGCGGACAGGATCACGACACCCTTCGCCGGTTGGGCTGTGAGCGAGAAGACCAACGGCAGGTCACCGTCGGGATCGCTGTCGTTCAGGCCGACGTTTCCAGAAGCGATGCCACCGGAAGCCACCAGGACGGAATCATCGGCCGCCAACGGCGCCGGATTGGTCACCGACAGGGCGAAGGTCGAGGAAACCGCCCCGATCACATTGCTGGCCGTCACGGTCACCGAGTACGGGCTCGTCCCGCTGGCAGTGCGGCCAAGATTGCCCGAGATGACGCCGGTAGTGGGGTTGATCGTGAGACCAGTCGGCAAGCCGACCGCCGCAAAGGTCAGCGCGCCGCCGTTCGGATCGGTGAACGCTCCCGCGGTGTTGAGCGTGAAGGCCATACCGTCGGTGCTGCCGGCGGGCGTGATGCCGGTGGTCGTGGGTTTGACGAGGTTTTTCTCCCCGATGAACGCGAAGACACCGGGATCGGAGATCTGTCCGACCGTCGGATCGGAATCGCCGCGCGCATTGTCGACGAAATACAGCACCGCCTCCTTGAAGCCCGGCGTGCCATCGGTGTACGGGATGAATTCGGCTCCGGTGTAGAGCTGCTGGCCGCCGGTGGAGAAACGGCCTGGCAAGGCCTGTTTCTTGAACTCGTACGGCTGCCCATTCACGTCGAACTTGATGAAGGTGTTCACGGTCGACCCCTTCGGCATCACCACCCGCACGGTGTTCTGCTCGTTGGCAAACTTGCTGAAGACTTCCTGTTCGTAGGCGGCGCGTTCGGTCGTGGACACCGTGCCCCGCTCGATGATGTCGGGCTTGAGGTTAAAGCCGATCACGCCGATCGGCACCTGGAGCTCCGCCACTTCCTTGCTCTGGGTCTGGGCCACCTGGTTAAGCACCTGCTTGACCGCCGCCTGTTGCTGCTCGGTGAGGTCCCCCACCACGGTGCCACCCACCCGCAGGTCCATCCCCAAGCTGCCTCCTCCCGCGGTCGTCTGAGCCTTGTCGGTGACGTAGGGGTTCTCGTTAGGCGTGGCCGCAATCGAGAAGTAGGTCTTAGGATCGCCGATGTCGGACTTCACCCCTGGGAACGAAGCGACGTTATACTGGTCGTTGTCGGACTTTCCATCGCCGTTCAGGTCGCCGGCGAACGCCTCCGTGAAGTCGTCCACACCGTCCCGGTCCGCATCCACGCTGATCTTCGCCGTGTAATCGGTCGTGATGCCGTTCGCCGTCGTGCGGATCACGATGTCCGCGAAGCCGCTGAAGTTGCCCGGCACCGAGAGGCTCAGGGTCGTGCCGACGACCTTCGCCGTGATGCCGCGCACGGCGAGTTCATTAGCGTTGGCAACGTCGTAGTTGACCGCCGTGTTCCCATCCAAGTTCTGGAAGATTTTCCCGAGATCGACGGAGGACGAGCCGCCTGTGTTCGTGTCGACCGTGACCGGGAAGTTCAGCGCGGCCTCGCTCGCCACCTGCGCACCCTCAACCTGGTTGGTGATCCGCACCGCCACCGTCGTACTGGCTGACCCGCCGCGGCCGTCTTCCACTGTGACCGTGAAGTTGTAGACGTTGTCCCGGCCCGTGTCCGTGGGCTTCTCGTAATCGAGCGCCTTGAGCGCGGAAATGATGCCGGACGGCGACACTTGGAAGATCGCGGCATCCACCCCGGACAGCTTGTACGTGAGGGTGTCGCTGTCGGCGTCCGCTCCCTTGGCATTGAGAATCGTGACCACGCCTTCGGGCAGCTCGAAGGAGAGGTTCCCCAAGTTCGGGACCATGGCGGCGCCCGGCGTGGAAACCGAAGCCGAGGTGAAAGCAAGGGTCGGAGGGGTATTCACCGCCACCGGAGTCCCCTTCAGGGTGAAGGTAACCGAGGTCGTGCCGGTCCCTCCCGAGGGATCAGTGGCGGTGAACGTCAGGCTGGTGCTCAGCGCCTGCGCAGCCAGCGCCGTGACCTTCGCCATGGAGCCCGTGATGCTCACCGAAACCGCCGGGTCGCTCGTCACGGTGAACTTAAGCTTCCCGACGTCGTCCGGATCCTTCTCGCGGAACACCGTGTTCAGATCGATCTCGTAGCTCTGACCCTGCAGGAGCGAGGCCGTCGCCACCGGCAGGCCGATCGGCGCGTCATTTACGTTCCGCACCGCGATGTACAAGACGGCATCAGGACTTGCCGACAACAAGAGGCTGCCATCAACCGTCAGCACCTCCACTCGATACGCCACCTTGGCGTAACGAACGCCGTACTCGTCGGGCAGCGGCAAATACCGCACCACCCCCGAGGCCAGTTCCAGGAAGTCCACCCGCAACGGGCTGGAAGACGTCGGTGTCACCGCCGTCTCCGCGCTGTTCCGCACCTGCCGGAGTTCACCCCGCGGGAGCAGCGCATCGCTCACCGGTACCGAGAGGAAGGCCACCCGCGTGACGACATTAGGATTGGCCACGATCAGCGCCGCGACATCGGTCGACTTGCCGTCGACCAGCGCAAACGCCTTGAAGTTGAAATCCTTCAGTGCCCCTGACGCATCCACTTCGACTACGCCGAGCTGGCCGCCAACGTCTTCGTTGACGATGCTCACGTTGTTCGGATTCGGCGTAAGGACCAGTTCACGGACGTGCACGACGCCGGTGTTGGAGGAAACCACGCTCTCGGCATCGGTGATCGCGAACGCCAGCGCCCGGTCTCGGTCGGTCGGGTTCTGCAGCGAGTCGAACCGCACCGACTTCAGCACCGCCTCATAGGCGGCGCGGGAGCCCGTCCCGGAAAGGGTCAACCGCTTGGCCGCGGCATCGTAAGCCACCGTGATGCTCGTGCCGGTGACATTCGCCAGCAGGCGATCCCCCGTCTCCGAGCCCGAGGCGATCGTGACCGTCGCCCCAGTGAACGTCTGCCACTCGTCGAGGTCCGCCAGCGTGAGGCGCGGCGCCACCAGTACGGGGAGCGAGCCTTCAACGTAGGTGGCGTCCGAGGGTCCATTCGTCCCGGAATCGGGCGTCAGCGTTGCGGGCCGGTTCAGGATCCGCGCGGTGATGCTCGCGACCGCGACCAGGCTGTCAGCCGTGCCGTCGTTGACGGCCGCGTTGATCACACGGGTCGTGGTGTCGGCGTTGCCCGCGGGGTTGGAGAACGTCACCGCGCGCAAGGCCGCCTGGTAGGCCGTCGGCGAGGCGACACCCGTCAGCGTTAGGGTCGATCCCGAGACCGTAGCCGTGATGCCGGTTGGCAGCCCGGCCGCCGCGAGGACATCACCTGTCTTCGGATTGGTCAGCGTGACCGTCGCCTTGGCCAGGGTCGCATTGTCGACGTCCGTCACGGTCACTGAAGCCGCCGCGATCGGCACCGCGTCGGTGCCGTTCGTGTAACTGACCGTGTAGCCGGTTCCCGTCGCCGTGGCGTCGAGATCCAGCACCGGCGCGTCATTTACCGCGGTCACCGTCACCACCACGGTGATGATCGCCTGACCGCCCTTCCCGTCGGAAACCACGATCGTGAAGGTGTCCGTGCCGTTGAAATCGGCCTTGGGCATGTAGGTATAAGAGCCATCGGCCTTCAGGCTGAGTTGGCCATTCGCCGGCTGCGTCGTGCCCGGAGTGTAGAAGAGCGTGTCACCGTCGACGTCCTTCGCACGGACCGTGCCGTTGAACGCCGTGTCCTCGCCAGTCGTACCCTCGTAACGGCTAGCCGTGGGATTGTAACCGGTATCCGCCGTGCCGTCCGCCTTCAGGCCCGGCACCGGCGCGTCGTTCACCGCCGTCACATTCACCGTGATGGTGTTCGCCGTCGGATCCAAGTCCACCCCACCGTTGGCCGTCCCGCCGTCGTCCTGCACCTGGAATGTGAAGCTCGCGTAGGCATTCCCGAAGGCGTTCTCCGCCGGCGCGAAGGTCAGTTTGCCCGCCGCAAGTTCAATGGCGGTGACCGTGGCGCCAGCCACCACCGCAGTGTTGTTGAGCCGCAAGGACCCGGTCGTCGGCACCGTCGTGATAACGACCGTCTTCAAGCTCGTGCCGGTATCGACGTCGGTGAAGCCAAAGTCAGCGCCGGCGAAGACATAGGACACGTCCTCGTCGGTCGTGACCGTCTTGTCGGTGCCGGCCGGCGCCTCGTTCACGTTCTTCACCGCGATCGACAGAGTCTGCTCGATCGAGGCACCGCCGGCATCCGTCGCCTGCACGACAACCGTGTAGAGATTGCCGGCCGCCTGGCTGGCGGGTGTCTCAAAGTCTGGAGCGGCCCGGAAGACGAGCGCACCCGTGGTCGTGTCGATCGTGAACTTCGGCGCGTCGGCCCCGCCGCTGATGGCGTAGGTGACCGCCTGACCCTCGGGGTCGGTGGCGGTGACGGTCGTGACCGCGACGGAATTCTCGAAAATCTCCGCCGTTGCGGTCGCGCCGCCGCCGTTGCTCGAAATCGCCGGCGGGCGATTGGTCTCCACCGTGAGTTCACCGGCCACGAACGTGAACGAATAATTGGCCGCGGCCAGCGTGCCGGGCACAATCGCGATCGGATATTTGCCGCCGGGGCTCGTCGCGACCGCCGTCGTCGACAGGACCGGCGAGCCGGACACCACCGCGGTGCTCTCGTTGTTGACGAACCCGGTGATGACGTGGGTCAGAGTCGGATTGGCCGCCGCGAAGGCACGCGTCTTGTTTTCAGCGGTCACCGTCAGCACCACCTTGCTGATCGTCAGCGCACCGTCGGTGAACGTGATGTTGTAATTGCCACTCGTGAGCCCGGCCGGCGCGATTGCATGGGCTCCAGCGTTCACCGCCGTCACCGCCGCTCCGCCGAAGGTCAGGGTGCCGCCGAGGACGGAGGCCGTCTCACCGTTCACGAAACCGGTGTAGATCACGGTGTACCCGCCCCCGAACACCGCCCCATCGTAGGCCTTGGTCTTGTCCACCGCCTTCACCGTCAACGGGGCCTTGGTAATGTCCGCCGCGAGCGTCGGCAGCGTGAGTTCATAGTTGCCTGCCGCCGCGCCGCTCAGGCTGAGACCTGTGACCGCCACCGATTTGCCCAGACCCGCGTTCGGATTTGTGAAGGCGCCGGTCGCCGTACCGCTGATCCGCACGTCGTCGCCGCTGGTAACCCCGTTGAGCGCCGCTGTGCCGCCAAGCACTGCCGCTGAGACGCCGTCGTAGACCTTGTTCGAGGCGGTAAGCCCGGCGATCATCACGCCCTTGGCCGTGATGTTGGCCGTCAGCGGCGTGGTAACACCCGTGATCGTGTAATTGGTGCTGCTCAGCGTCAGCCCCGACAGATTGGCGGTCACCGC
>Ga0102921_1000682_pt1 | contig 11791 bp, 9 predicted proteins | sample Colrivmeta156802_FD_78205 | JGI IMG/M metagenome (GOLD analysis project Ga0102921, IMG submission 78205) | Estuarine microbial communities from the Columbia River estuary - metaG 1568-02 | ecosystem: Environmental > Aquatic > Marine > Intertidal zone > Estuary | place: USA: Columbia River Estuary...
GAAATGTATGCGGCATTTGTTCCTGCAAATGCGCCGGGCACATTTCCAACATACCAATTGTTATTTGCTGAATTTGCATCATTCACAACAGTCCAGCCATTTGATAAAAATGAAGGTCCATTATCGAAACCACCATCTCCAGTAGGATTGATGATCGTCGTTTGTGCGAAAATGCCATTGAAAACAAGTAAAGAGAGAGCAAAAATTCCTAAACGGAGTACTCCCTTTAAAATTGTAAAGTTTTTCATAATAGTAGATTTTAGGTACCAAATATATTGTAAAAAGTTTACAAAACAAAAAAACAACTTTACAAGCATTGTTTTCGATTAATACAAACAAAAACAAAACGTATCTTTGTTGACAATTAAACGATTAGAGGAAATGAACAAAAATCGAACAGCTTTAGTTTGTGGAAGCACGCAAGGAATAGGTTTTGCGGTGGCAAATCAACTGGCAAAAAATGGATATAATTTAATTTTAATGGCTCGAAATGAGCAGAAGTTAACTTCTGCTCTTGCACGTATGGATGTGAGTCAAGGACAACATCACCAAGTTTTGGTTGCGGATTTTTCTAATCCAAGTGGACTGAAAACGGTCATTGACACATTCGTGAACGAAGGAAATCGTATTCATGTATTGGTAAATAACACTGGCGGACCCAAAGGCGGATTAATTAAAGATGCTGCCCCGGAAGAATTCATCAATACGTTTAATCAACACCTTATTTGTAATCATATTTTGATGCAAGCGGTGAATCCAGGTATGATTGCGGATGGATTTGGGCGCATCATCAACATTATCTCGACATCGGTTAAACAGCCCTTGCCGAATTTAGGAGTTTCTAACACCATTCGAGGCGCTGTTGCCAATTGGAGTAAAACGCTTGCTGGTGAACTTGGTCAATACGGAATCACGGTCAACAATGTTTTGCCGGGCGCAACGAATACTTCACGTCTCGCGGAAATTGCCGGCGTGAAATCGGAAAAAACAGGTCAAACGGTTGCTGATATATTTGAAGAAATGGGCGGTGAAACACCCATGAATCGCATCGCTGAACCAGAAGAAGTTGCGGCAGCAGTGTGCTTTTTAGCATCACCGGAAGCTTCGTACATCAATGGAATCAATTTACCTGTAGATGGCGGACGTACTAAATGTCTATAATTATTTATAGGTCCAATATTTAGTTGCTCTATATTAAGAGGTATAATCGATTTATTTTGACGCTACCCTGCTCGCGATATACGAACGATACGCCATTAAAGACGGAAATCCGATTAATAAACAAGCGGCAAGAAAATAACCTTTTGATACCAAATGAAATCCTTCGATGTCCTTGAGGTCCTCTGGGTTTATTCCAACTCCAATAAAATAGGACAAGCTCAGCTTGATGGGTAAGGCAATTTCTTCCGCGCCTTGCTTCACCATGATTTCCCCATCAAAAATACTGATGTTGAAGAAAAATAAGGGAAGCGCAAAAAGCACAAATGTCAATGCGAATACGGCGAGTGGATTTTTAAAAAGATTTTTTATCATTGGACAAAATTAATCGTTTTATCTATATTCGTCCACGAAATTACGTTTTGACAAAAAAATTACACCTTGCTTATTTATGCACTTCCCGCGGCTGGGGTGGACTGGAGATGAATCATCTTCGAAATGCCCTTTGGATGCAAGTGAGAGGACACGAGATTACGCTTGTCTGTACAAAAAAGTCCCCTCTTGAAGCGGCAGCATTGGATGCGCATCTTTCTGTTATCAGCATTCGAAAACCGGCTCGGCATTATGCGTTTTTAAGTGCTTTGATGATATTACTGAGTCTTAAAAAACGAGGTGTTAAGGCACTCATGATTCGCAATACGTCGGACATCAGCCTAGGTGCGAGCATTGCTTTTTTATCGTTTAAACGGATCCATGTCCATTTTTTTATGGAGCTGATGTTCCATGAACAAAAACAACAACTCTACCGAACTATCCGTTACTCCTTTTTGAGTTCTTGGATCTGTTCGCTTGAATATATGAAGAAAAAAGTGCTTTCTTCGACGCGTATACATCCAAACAAGGTATGTGTTATTCCATCCGCTTTGGACTTCAGTCAAATTTCCGCTTTGAGTAAAAGTGAGGCGCGTAAGCAACTGAAACTTCCTGTTGACAAAGTACTTTTCGGAATGATTGGAAGAATTGACCGGAAAAAACGCATCGAATTGGCCATTTTAGCCCTTCATCAACTCCAAAATTCTGACTATCAATTACTCATTGTTGGTGAAGAGACGCCAGATTCACCAGATTCCTATTTGACGGAACTTCAACAGCTCATCCAGGAAAAAGAATTGGAGAATCAAGTCCATTTTTGTGGTTTCCAGCAGGAAACAGGTCCATTTTACCGTGCGATCGATGCGTTGATTATGGCCTCCGATTTTGAAACCTTCGGAATGAGCACCATTGAAGCACTTGCCCACCAAACGCTCGTCATTGCAACAAATTCAGGCGGGTCCAAAGAACTATTGAATCAATTTCCTTTTGGGATTTTAGTAGAACCGGGGGATGCTTCCTCCTTTGCCATAGCGATGGAAAAAATTGCTGAACGTATTCCCAAAGACGTTGATTTCAAGACCTTTCAAGCCTATTTTGACCATCGACGGATTTGCGAAAACATCGAATCTCGCATACTAAGTTGCGAAAGCGTGCGTTAAACAAACGAAATCTCCTTAAATTCGTCTCCAATGGACTTATATTCTGCCAAACAACGCTGGAAAGTTGTACTGATTTTCGTTTCACTCCTCATTATTGGAGCTTCTTTGTTTGTGTCTAATCAAATGATTCAAAAAATCGCTGAACGCGAACGCTCCAAAGCCAAAGAATGGGCTGGTGCACTTAAAAAGAAAGTCGAATTAGTTGAACTCAACGCGCGTATTTTTAAATCCCTGCGCGAAAGAGAACGCGAAAAAATTGAATTGGTCGTTGAAGCACAAAAAACGTTGTTAAATCCATCTGATTTATCACTAAACCAAGATTTAGCTTTTACCTTAAACATTATTGAATCCAACAAAGACATTCCTGTCATCCTACTTAACGATGATGGAACACTCGCTCAATTCAGAAACTTAGACACTTTATTTAACCAAGAAAATAGCGAAGGTGAAATCTTAGCACTCGCCAAAAAATGGAAGCGTGAAGGCCATGAGTTTAAAATAAATGTCTTTGGCGACATGCATATGTCCTTTTTATTCGGTGAATCGCGCGCCTATCTCAGCCTTCAAAAACAAAGCGACTCCTTAATCACTTCTTTTAATCAAGACTTAGGAAATCAATCCAACTTAATTCCGGTACTATTCTACGATGTCAAGGAGCAAAAAGTGATTTCGAGTAATTTATCGAAGAAGGAATTAAGGTCGACCCATCTTGCCAAAACGATTGCCAATCTGAAAGCTCAAAATGAACCAATTCGTATCAATTTTGGCGAAGGGGAAAAAGTCCTTTATTTCAGTGATAGTCCGGAAGTCAAGCAACTCATTTGGCTTCCATATATCCAGTTTGGCGTAGTTGGTTTAATCGTCATCATCGGTTACTTGTTGTTTTCTACCTATCGAAAAGCCGAACAGAATCAAGTTTGGGCTGGACTCGCAAAAGAAACGGCACACCAACTCGGGACTCCCCTATCCTCATTAATGGCTTGGGTAAGTTACCTAGAAAATGAAGATGTGGATCCAATGGTGCCAAGGGAAATGCAAAAAGACTTGCAGCGTTTAGAGAAGATAACAGATCGTTTCTCGAAGATCGGATCTGGAGCGAAACTGGTGGAAGAAGACTTTGTCTTTACCATTGAAAACAACCTAAACTACTTAAAAGCAAGGCTTTCCGATAAAATTGACATCGAATTCACGGTAGAAGGACAGCGTCCGATGATTGTTCTGCACAACCGCTCTTTAATGGAATGGGTGGTCGAAAACATTTGTAAAAATGCCGTTGATGCCATGGGAGGCGTTGGAAAATTACAAGTGAAGATCAAAGAAGTAGCAGAATGGGTGCATGTGGACATCACTGATACTGGAAAAGGTCTGACTGCAAAACAAATCAAATCCATTTTTCAGCCTGGTTATTCAACAAAAAAACGCGGATGGGGACTTGGACTCACCTTAGTGAAACGCATTGTCGAAGAATACCACAAAGGACGCGTGTTTGTCGTTGCATCGGAACTAGAGAAAGGGACAACTTTTAGAATCAGTATTCCGCACTAGAAACCGAACGAAAATTTCTCGCTATTTTAGCAAACAAATTCAATTTATGTATCAACTTATCCTTGCCGAAGTAAAAAACCACATTGGTTACATCACGATTAATCGTCCAAATCAGTTAAACGCCCTGAACAAAGACACCATTGCTGAATTGCATACTGCCTTAGATTCTTTTAATCAAGATGCATCTGTCGGAGCAATCATTTTAACAGGTTCGGGAGAAAAAGCATTCGTTGCTGGAGCGGACATCAAAGAATTCGCTGATTTTACGATTTCACAGGGAGGAGAATTGGCAGTAACTGGTCAAACCACCTTATTTGATTTTATTGAAAACCTCAGTACCCCTGTCATCGCTGCGGTGAACGGTTTTGCACTTGGTGGTGGACTCGAACTCGCAATGGCAGCGCATATCCGAGTAGCATCTAGCAACGCGCGAATGGGTTTGCCGGAAGTTTCATTGGGTGTCATTCCAGGATATGGCGGAACACAAAGACTTCCGCAGTTAATTGGAAAAGGAAAGGCCAATGAAATCATTTTCACAGCTGGAATGTTGAAAGCGGACGAAGCACTGCAATGGGGCTTGGTTAATCACGTGGTTGAACTAGCAGAATTAATGAACAAATGTGAGGAAATCGCACAAAAAATACTGGCAAATTCTCCGATGGCAATAGCAGCAGCGATTCGATCCGTAAATGCTGGATTCCAGGATGGTGTAAACGGATACGAAACAGAAATTGAGTCCTTTGCACAGTGTTTCGGCACGAAGGAATTCGTGGAAGGAACAACTGCATTTTTAGAAAAACGCAAAGCGAATTTTAGAGGATAAATGAGCAATCCCATTCGTAAATTAATTAGTCAAACCGCCGTCTATGGACTTTCTTCCATTGTCGGACGTTTGCTGAACTATTTACTGGTTCCATTATATACGAGTGTTTTTACTGATCCCGCACATTACGGAGTTGTCTCCGAATTATACGCTTGGGTTGCCTTTCTGATTGTCATTCTTACTTTTGGAATGGAAACAGCATTTTTTCGCTTTATTCAAACCAGCGAAAACAGTCAACAGACCTATTTGAATTCATTGGCAACCGTCCTAGGGCTCAATGTCTTCTTTTTTGCCATTTTACTTTTCTTCAATAACGACATTGCATCGTTTATGCTCTACGAGGGGCACAACGAATACATCATTTTACTTGGTATTATTGTCTGCATCGATGCAATTTCCGCCATTCCGTTAGCAAAACTAAGGGTGGAGGAGAAATCCATGCGCTTTGTCAGTATTCAGATTACTTCCATCATCGTGAACGTTGGATTGAACCTATTCCTCATGCTCTATCTTTTCGATCCAGAGCGACCAGAAGAAGGGGTCCTTTTTATTCTCCTTGCCAATCTATGTGCATCACTTGTTAAGCCGCTGATGTTGTATGATTCGTTCAATTTATCGGGATTAAAAATCAACTGGGCCGAAATCAAGTTGATGTTGATTTATTCCTTTCCGCTTGTTATCGGTAGTTTTGCTGGAATCATCAATGAGACCATTGACCGAATTCTTCTCAAACAAATCATTTATAATCCTGCAGATATCAGTACCTTACATACCGCTGAAGCAGAGGTAGGAATCTATAGCGCCTGTTACAAATTGGCCATGTTAGTGACGATTTTACTGCAAGCATATCGCTATGCGGCTGAACCCTTCTTTTTCAATCAAATGAAGAACGAAGACCGAAACGTAATTTATGTGAAGGTGATGAATCTCTTCGTTGCGACGGTTTGTCTTGTGTTTTTGTTTGTTAGCCTAAACATTGACTTATTTAAGCACTTCATTCAAAACAAAAGCTATTGGGCCGGATTACCCGTTGTTCCTATTTTACTTTTGGCAAATGTCTTTCTTGGAATATACTACAATCAAAGTATCTGGTATAAGTTGAGTGGAAAAACCCAATATGGCGCCTATATTGCCATCATTGGCGCTTCCTTAACGATCGGAATCAACATTATTTTCATTCCCACATACGGATATATGGCGAGTGCCTGGGCAACGTTCATTGTTTACGCAGTACAGATGGTTATTTCCTATTTTCTCGGACAAAAGCACTACCCTATTCCATACAATCTCAAGAAATTCTTCTTGTATTTGGGATTAGCGCTTGTTATTTATGCCATTGGTTCACAGATCCATTTCGAGCGTTATTTTACACAATTCATCCTTCAAAATGCCTTGTTACTGGGATACGTTCTCTTTGTTTTTAAAATGGAACGACATTCCTTTTCGAACAAGCTTCGGATGTAATCTGAGAGGACTTAAAACTTTTTATTCGAAAGTTTGTTCTATAATCACCGAATCAGCTTAAATTTGTTAAATGGCATCACATTCTTACAAAGCAGGTCCATTTTTGGAGCAAATCATCACTCCAAATGACTTGCGTGAAAAATTCACGGAAGAACAACTTCCACAAGTCGCTGACGAATTACGTCAGTACATCGTTGATGTCATCTCTGAAATCGGAAATAGTCATTTCGGAGCAAGTTTAGGTGTCGTTGAACTTTCAGTAGCGCTACATTACGTTTTTAATACTCCTGAAGATCAATTAGTTTGGGACGTTGGACACCAAGCATACGGACACAAAATCCTTACGGGAAGACGCGAGCAATTTCACACAAACCGATTAAAAGGAGGGATTTCTGGTTTTCCAAAAAGATCAGAAAGTGAATACGATACGTTCGGGGTTGGACATTCATCCACCTCTATTTCTGCTGCATTAGGAATGGCCGTAGCAAGCCGATACAAAGGCGAGACACAACGTCAACATGTAGCGGTAATTGGTGATGGCGCGATGACTGCAGGATTGGCATTCGAAGGAATGAACCACGCTGGATTCGAAAAAGACGCGAATTTATTGGTTGTCTTAAACGACAACTGCATGTCCATCGACCCGAATGTCGGTGCGCTCAAAGAATATTTAACGGACATCACCACTTCCCACACCTACAACAAGGTCAAAGAAGAAGTTTGGAAATTGTTGGGGAAAATCTCCAAGTTCGGTCCTGATGCTCAAACCATTGCTTCAAAGGTTTCACATGCATTGAAAGGAACTTTACTGAATCAAAGTAACCTGTTCGAATCGTTAAACTTCAGGTATTTTGGTCCTGTTGACGGACACGACGTGGTTGGATTGGCGAAAGTAATGGCTGATTTAAAAGACATCCCTGGTCCGAAAATCTTACATTGCATAACGCGCAAAGGTGCGGGATACAAGTTTTCTGAAGAAGGAAACCCAACAAAATGGCATGCGCCAGGTGTATTCAACAAAGAGACCGGAGAAATTGTCAAAATTATCCCAAAATCTCCTCAAGCACCTAAATACCAAGACGTTTTTGGTCACACAATCGTCGAATTGGCAGAAAAAAATGAGAAAATCATGGGTGTTACTCCTGCGATGCCATCTGGAAGTTCATTAAACATCATGATGGCTGCTATGCCTGAGCGTAGTTTTGACGTAGGTATTGCCGAGCAACATGCTGTTACTTTTAGTGCAGGATTGGCTACGCAAGGATTGGTTCCGTTTTGTAACATCTACTCATCGTTCATGCAACGCGCATTCGACCAAGTATTGCACGATGTCGCTTTGCAAAACTTAAACGTGGTCTTTTGTTTAGATCGAGGTGGACTCGTTGGTGCAGATGGTGCAACACACCATGGAGCTTACGATTTAGCGTACATGCGTTGCATTCCAAACATGGTTGTTTCAGCACCGATGAACGAAGAAGAGTTGCGTAATTTAATGTATACAGCTCAATTAAAAGATCAAGGTCCATTCTCTATTCGTTATCCACGTGGAAACGGTGTGATGACCGATTGGAAAACACCGTTGAAAGAAATTCGCATCGGTGAAGGAAGAAAAGTAAGCATCGGTGAGGATGTTGCTATTTTAACCATCGGACATCCAGGTAATTTCGCACAAGAAGCCATTCAAGAATTAAAAGAAAGCGGAATATCTGTTGCACATTATGACATGCGTTTTGTCAAGCCAATTGATGAAGTGATGTTACACGAGGTTTTCTCGAAGTTTAAACACGTTATTACCATCGAAGATGGATGTTTAATGGGTGGATTCGGGTCAGCTGTCATCGAGTTTATGGTAGACCAAAAATACCAGGCAGAAGTTGTTCGACTTGGAATTCCAGATGAATACGTTCACCATGGAACACAAGAAGAATTATGGTCTGATTGTGGTTTTGATGCTCCTGCGATTGTCAAAACAGTGAAAACTTTGACGAAATTCCAAGACAAATCTTCTTCGAATCAAAAAGTGAGTTAATTCACTTTTGAAGACATATTCCGTTCATTTTTCGCATTTAATTTATATTTTCGTTCGAAAATTTTTGGAAAAACTCAGTCTGTTTTTCTAATTATTGTAATTTGGACAATAATTTAAACCGCCATTTGTGAAAAAAACGAACTTTAGTGCCTTTGGCACACTCATCACTATATTCTTTTTCTGGGGATTTGTTGCAGCGAGTAACGACATATTAATTCCTGTTTTCAAAAAAGCCTTAAACCTGACTCAATTTGAATCACAATTGATTTCATTTGCGTTTTATGTCGCGTATACCGTAGGATCTATCCTCTATTTTGCCATATCCGCACTATTGAAAAAAGACATCCTCAATAAAATTGGATACAGAAACGGACTTGCGCTAGGACTCATCATTTCAGCCGTTGGAACCTTATTGTTTATTCCTGCTTCTAATAACGCTTCATTTATCATGTTAATTTCTGGATTATTCATTGTTGGACTTGGGTTTGCCTTACAGCAAATTGCTGCCAATCCTCTTGCGATCCAAATGGGCGATCCATCCAAAGGGAACATCCGTTTGAGCATGGCTGGCGGAATTAACAACGTAGGAACGACTATCGGGCCAGTGATTGTTTCCTTCGCAATTTTCGGAGGGGTTTCTTCAGGAGAATCAACGCTGAATTTAACTGCAGTACAAACTCCATACATCTGTTTGGGAATTGCGTTTGTTGTGGGGGCATTGTTCTTTAAATTTTCTTCCGTTCCAGATCGCATCGAAGGTTCATCTTCAGAAGGAGCTGGAAAAATCATGGAAACACTTCGTCATCCACAAGTACTATTAGGAATGCTTGCCATCTTTCTTTATGTAGGAGTAGAAGTAGCTACAGTGAGTAATTTACGTGAATTCATGAAACAAAAACTAGGGACAGCTGAAGGTGCTGTGGCTCCTTTTGTTTCCTTGTATTGGGCAAGTTTAATGATTGGACGTTGGACTTCCGCTGCAGGAGTTTTTGATTTAAGTAAATCCATGAAAACCGTGTTAGGCATTGTCCTGCCGTTTGTTGCATTTGGAATATTCGCTGGAGCCAACATCATCGGTGGAAACAACATCAATGAATTGTATCCTTATTTAGGAATTGTTGTCCTTTTAATCGTTGCTGATTATTTAAGTGCAGGTAATCCAGTAAAACAAATAATGATCTACTCTAGTCTAGGCGCTATCGCACTAGCAATCGGAATTTTTAGCTCCGGTATGATCAGTGTGTTTGCGTTTATTTCTGTTGGAATATTTTGTAGCACTTTGTGGCCGTGTATCTTTACCTTATCCATTGCAGGAATGGGTGAAAATACCAACACGGCATCCAGTCTACTTATTATGATGATCATGGGAGGTGGATTCATTTCTGTTCTTCAAGGTGCATTAGCTGACGACAACGTACTAGGAATTCAACAGTCTTACTGGTTGGGTGTTGTTTGCTTTGCTTACCTTGTATTCTTTGCTTGGACTGTCAGTAAAATACTTCAAAGAAGAGGCGTTGATATTTTCTCCACAGAAAAAGTTTCTGGACATTAATCCCCTGTATTTTGAGTATGTACCGCATTGACTTTAATGATTTTTTTACCTCGGCATTTTCCGTGGATTGTATTCTTTTTGGGTATTCAGAAGGCGAGATTAAAGCCTTACTGATCAAAAGAGCGATGCAGCCTTTTGAAAATCTTTGGGCCATTCCCGGCGATTTAATTTATCCAGATGAAGATTTGGAACAAGCTGCTGAACGCGTGTTATTTGAGTTGACAGGACTGAATAACATTGCCATGCATCAATCACAAACATTTGGAAAACCAAATAGACACCCACAAGGACGCGTAATCACGATTTCTTACTTTGCCTTGCTGCGCATTGAAGATTTTGAGGTGAAAGCATCGTCTTGGGCTGGAGATGTACAATGGGTTTCTTTGAAAAACATGCCAGATTTAGCATTTGATCACAACCACATACTCTCCAGTACATACGAAATGCTGAAGTTGAAACTTCAGAACGAACCCATTTGTTTCGATTTACTTCCTGAACGATTTACCCTGAATGAATTTCAACAATTGTATGAATTCGCCTTTGATCAAGCATTTGACAAAGCAAACTTCCGAAAGAAAATAAAAAACATTCCCCTGATTGCCCACGACGAAAAACAACAAAACGTAAAACATCGTCCAGCAAAACTTTTCTCCTTTAATAAGTTGTCATACGTAGAAGGGCTTGAACAAAATAGGTACACATTTAAAATGTAAAAAATAAAATGAAATACTTATTGTATAATGTACAATTATTTATATATTTACACTGTACTAGCGAACATTTTGCATAGTCAATGGTTAAATACTTAGTAAAAGAGGCTCCGGCCTCTTTTTTATTGAAGGTAAGATTTGAAAAAAAGTTATTGTTCTTTTTACAATAATTGATAATCTTTTTATATTTACGCAACTAACTATGCTAAAATGATAAAAAAACTATTCATTCAACTGCTGTTTATTGGATTTAGTAGCTTCGCATTTTCACAAGAAATGACTGTCACTGGATTCGTAAAAAGCGAACAAAACGTGGGATTACCATTTGTCAAGGTTCAAGTCAAAGGTGTTACAACAGGTGTTACAACCGACGGAACTGGTTTTTATCGCTTAAAAGTGAGCGATGCAGCCAATTCAATCCTATTGTTTACATTCACCGGCTATGAAAAACAAGAAGTTAAGCTAAACGGAAGAAGCACACTTGATATCGTTCTTATCGAACTTGTAAACAACCAAAAAGAGGTTGTCGTAGGATACGGAACGGCCAAAAGCAGAGAAGTAACAGGTGCAACTTCCAAAGTAGATGGTGAAAACATCGAGAAAATGAGCGTTGCCCGTGTCGATCAAGCCTTACAAGGACAAGTTGCTGGTGTGAACATCGCGACGAACTCAGGTTCACCAGGTGGATCTTCCAGCATTCGCATTCGTGGACTATCTACATTTGGCGATAACGATCCATTAATTTTAGTAGATGGAGTTGTGTATGATTCCGAAGGATTGAATGCATTAAATCCATCCGATATCAAATCCATTAACGTTCTAAAAGACGCTACAGCAGGTATTTACGGAGTTCGTGCAGCGAATGGAGTCATCATCGTTGAAACGAAAAAAGGAAACATCAACAGCAAACCGCAAGTAGAATACAATGCCTATTGGGGTCAACAACAAACATCCAGAAAACTAGATTTATTGACGGCA
>Ga0102921_1000696_pt1 | contig 11707 bp, 13 predicted proteins | sample Colrivmeta156802_FD_78205 | JGI IMG/M metagenome (GOLD analysis project Ga0102921, IMG submission 78205) | Estuarine microbial communities from the Columbia River estuary - metaG 1568-02 | ecosystem: Environmental > Aquatic > Marine > Intertidal zone > Estuary | place: USA: Columbia River...
CCGCGCGGTACTGGGTTCGGGATCCGCGTTGGCAACCCGTGGTGCGGGGGGTTCTGATGCTGGCGTTGGCCGTGGGCGCGTGGCGCACATTATCTCCGTATATTTGGTAGACTTCCGCTGACGGAAAACCCAAGTGAAGCCAGGCAAAAGCTTGTCCAACTGTTTTTCGCTGCAAAACTGCTTTCCTCCCGCACACCCTACCCCGCACTAATTCCCAATACCAAACCCGTGAACGCATTGACTTTGGAATGGATGGCCCTGTTGCTTGCGCTGGGCGTTTGGGGCGGTGCCGCCCTGGTGGAGTGGGGATTCAAAACGTTTACGCCGTCTGCCAAGCTCTTGTTGGCTTTTTCCGGCGCCTTTTTGTTCAGCACCACCGTATTCGTGTGGCTCCCAGAAGTTTTTGCCGGGGCCGACGGTTCCCTGCACGGGGCCGCTCATGATGCACACCACCACGCACACGGAGCTGCAGACTCCCTACTCTCCGCAGGCACCTGGGTCATGGTGGGTTTCTTGGTGCAGTATCTTTTGGACTTTGCCACGCGCGGACTGGAACACGGTCACGTGCACCACGGAGGCAGCCCGTGGGGAGCACTCGCGGGATTGGTGATCCACTCCACCTTGGAAGGTCTGCCCCTGGCGGGCATGGTCCCGGAGCAACGATTGGCATTTGGTGCCGCGATAGCCCTGCACAACCTTCCGGTAAGTATGGTGGTGGCCATTTGGCTGCGCGAAAGCGGTTTGTCCGCCCGCACAAGATGGACGGCCATCAGCTTGTTTGCCCTATCTACCCCGGTGGGTGCCCTCCTGGGACAGCTCTGGAATCAGCCCGACGCCCCATTCCATAGTGCGGCCATGGGCTTGGTTGCCGGTATCTTCCTCCATGTGTCTACCACCATTTTGTTTGAAAACCAGAAAGACCACAAATTCAACGCCGAAAAATTGGCCGTGGTGCTGCTGGGCACGGCCCTGGCGTGGTCCAGTCAACTGGTTTTGGGGCACTGAGCGCGCTGCACCCTGATTAGCCTTAACCTGGGAGGCCAACACCTTACCCATAGAGCCCCCCTTGGGCCGATTGATTTTCCCAATTGAACCCACCGTAATCCAAAGGGGTCCCCTACCTTTGCAGGAATCAACTTAAAAATCACACCCATGAGCGTTTTGGTAGGCAAACAAGCCCCGGACTTCAATGCCAAAGCCGTCATCAACGGCGAGGAGATTGTAGACAATTTTACCCTGAGCCAGTTTCGCGGCAAATACGTTGTGCTGTTCTTCTACCCGAAGGACTTTACCTTCGTTTGCCCTACGGAATTGCATGCTTTTGAAGCCAAAAAAGCGGAATTCGAAGCTAAAAACGTGCAGCTGATTGCCGTTTCCACAGACACCGAGCAATCCCACTGGGGTTGGTTGCAGTTGTCCAAGAAAGAGGGCGGGATCCAAGGCGTAACCTACCCCATCGTTGCAGACACGAACAAAGTCATCAGCCACAATTTCGACGTTTTGGCCGGTACGTGGGGCTACGACGAGGACGATCAGTTGGTAGCTGAAGGCGAATTGGTTGCCTACCGCGGTTTGTTCCTGATCGATTGCGAAGGCAAAGTACGCCACCAGTTGGTGAACGATATGCCTTTGGGACGCAACGTGGACGAAGCATTGCGCATGGTTGATGCCCTTCAGCACTTGGAAAAACACGGCGAGGTTTGCCCTGCAAACTGGAAGCCAGGCCAAGACGCCATGAACGCCACGCACAGCGGTGTTGCCAGCTACTTGGAGAAACACTAAAATTTAGTTTGTTCACACACCACCGCCCCGGCTCCGCCGGGGCGGTTTTTTTGTGCCCGAACGGAGCGCCTACTTCGCGGAAGCGGGCTTGTCCGGCTGCAGGGCGCTGCCCTCCGGTTGGCGCAAAACCGCCCAAACATAGGCGGCCGCAAATCGCTCGCGCCAAGCCCGTTCGTTGTGGGGAGCTTTGGGATCCAAAACCCACCGGTAATCCACCTCCGGCGTGCGGCCAGACTTTTGCAAACCGCGCAGCAATCGATCGATGCCCGGTTGAAGTTCCGTTTCCAAGCCCACGCCGCCGTTGTCCAGGTACACCGGCCTCGGCCAAGGCCGTCCGGCTCGTTCCCAGTCGGTCAGCAAATCCACCACCAAACCGTTCCCGGATTTCACCCGAACCGCCGGAGAAAAGGCCAGTGCGGCACCAAAGACGTCGGGCCGATACGTCGCCAAGTAGAACGAAGATGCACCGCCCATGGACGACCCAGCAATCAGGGTGTTTTCCGGCCCGGTCAGGGTACGGTAGGTGGTGTTGATGGTGGGCACCACAGACTCCAAAAAATACCGGCGGTACGCATCACCGTCGGGCGTATTGCTGTATTCGCGTCGACGCAACTGACCGTCGGGCGCACAGAAAACCCCCACCGCAATAACCGGGGGATAGCCCTCCTTGCGGATCAACGAATCCAGGGTTTCGTCTACGGCCCAATCCACTCCGCCGGACGCGGTATTCGGATCAAAGAGGTTCTGTCCGTCGTGGAAATACAGTACGGGGAAGCGCCGGGTTCGGTCTTCAAAATACTGCGGGGGCAGCCAGACCACCACGTCCCGGGCGGAAACCGTTTTGGCGGCGTCCGGCACGGCCACCAAGGTGTGAACAGTACCGGTGATTTGACCGTCTAAGGTGTACTGGGCCGGGCCAAAATCCAGAATGCGGTGCAGGGTGTCTTGGCCGCGCTGGCCCACCAAATCCATCCAGGGCTTGGCACCGGCCACTCGGGCCTCCGCGCCCCAGGAGCCCAAGGTGAATTTGTAGGCAAAGCCCCGCGGCAAACCGCGAACGGACACCGTCCAAAGGGTGTCGTTGACGCGCTTCATTGGAACCTTGTTGGGTTTCCAGCCGCCCAAGGCTTCCGGCCCTCCGGCAATAAAAACGGTGTCGGTGGGGGCTAGGTTGAGTTTAGCCACCGCCGACACCGTCGTGGTTTTTTGGGGGAATCCGGGAGCGCACGAGGCCAAAAGCCCCACCACCGCTCCCCAAAACAAGCGATGCGCCATGCGTGGGGAATTTATCCGATGCTGTTGCGAACGCGTTGACCGAAGGCGCGAAGGGCTTCGCGCTCGTCTTGTCCGGCGGCCACCGCACGAACCACGTCCAAAGCCCCTAAGATATGGGTATATTGCTCGCCTTCGTCCACCCCGTCTACCGAAAAGGGCAACGCTTCTCCTTCCAAAAGAGCTGCTTCCGCGGACAACAACTCAGCCTCCGTATGCGCTGCGGCCAAAGCACGAATGATAGGTAATTTCACGACTCAGCGAATTTGGTCCAACAACTCGCGCACCACTTCTTCCTTGGACGTGGCCAAGCCCGCCACCAACTGTCCGTCTTTGAAGACGGCAAAATAGGGCAAGTTATCAATGGAAGCCAACGAACGAGCCGCCGGATTCTCTTCCGCATTGACGTCTACAAAGGCAATGCTCGCGTTGGTTTCCTCTTCGGACATGCGGCGAAACTTGGGGGTAAACAGCTTGCAGGAACCGCACCAATCTGCGTAGAACTTCACCACCGTGGGGGCGCCTGAAGCGAGGTGGGCGCCAAAATCAGCGTCGGTCATTAACGATACAGCCATGTCTTGGGTAGTTGGATTAGAGGTGTAAAAATACGAACGCTTGTTGGCGGCATTCATCGATTTTATTGATGACCGATCAGCAAAGGACGCGACGGAGCGCTGGGCAAGGCCGGCGCTGCGGTCAACGAAGCCCCGCTTCCCAGTTCGCCTTGAACGAACGGTGGTACACGTCCCGCACCAAACCGTCGGCCACCCCTATTTTGGGGACGTAAATCCACCGGCATCCGGCCCGACGCATGACGCGCTGGTATATTTCCAATGCCGGCACCAGGACGTCCGCCCGGTCCACGTTGAGGCCCAATTCCAAGACCATTTGATCCATCGACAAGGCAGACAAGGTCTTGATTTGCTGGCTGAGGTAGAGGGAAGACAAGGGCTCGCCTCCCTGCCGACCGCTCATTTTGTAGAGCTTGTTGATGTTGCCCCCGGACCCAATGGCCGCCAACGGGCCGCGCTCCGGATGCGCATGGCCGTCGATCCAAGCGTCCATGCGCTCCCAGGTGCCTTCGGGAATGCCTTGGGAGAACCGTCGAACCGTTCCCAGGGGAAGCGAAAGGGAATCCACTGCCCGTCCCTCTTCAAAAAGGGTCAGCTCCGTGGAACCGCCGCCAACGTCGATGAACAAAAAGCGCGACTCGTCCGGTTGAATTTTGTCGAAGATTTTGCTGGAAAACACCAATCGAGCTTCCTCCTGACCGTCGATCACCTCAATGGAAATTCCGGTCTCCCGACGCACCGTTTCCACCCAATAATTGCTGTTCTCTGCCTCCCGCATGGCGGAAGTGGCGCAGGCCCGGAAGCCGGCAACGCCGTGCACGGCAAAAATGTGTCCGTAGGCCTTCAAACCGTGCAGCAGCCGTTCCCCCGTTTCGTCGGAAATCCGGCCGGTTGCAAAAACATCCGCCCCCAAGCGCACCGGCAAGCGCGTCATGGACGCCTTTTTGTAGTGGGTATAGGTTGGGGTTGGGATGACGTTGACCACCAAACAACGAATGGAATTGGAACCCAAGTCCAACGCGCCCAATTTCAGAAAATTCATACTGAGCGTCCCTTTTTCAGTTGATCCTGCACGTATTCGCGCAGCGCCATTTGACCCCGAACCTTGGGACCGGACGTGTGCCGGTATTCGCTTTCCACCGCATCGTTGTGCCGCCGCGCCTTGACGTTGTCTTTCCACAAGATTTCCATGTGGTCGCGGATTTCGCGTTGAATGGCCAAACTGTACACAGGAACGCCCACCTCCACACGGTAATCCAGGTTCCGCGTCATGAGGTCAAAAGACGCGATGTAGCACTCCGGGGAACCGTCGTTTTCAAACCAATACACCCGACTGTGTTCCAAGTAGCGGTCCACAATGCTGATGGCTTCAATATTTTCCGACATGCCCTCCACCCCGGGAATCAAGCAACAAATGCCCCGAACGATGAGCCGAATGCGCACACCGGCCTGGCTGGCTTCGTAGAGTTTTTCGCAAAAATCGTACGAGGACAAACTGTTTATTTTAAAGAAAAGGGCCGCCTTTTTTCCGGCCCGCGCATTTTTGATTTCGCGGTCTATACGCTGCTCAATGCCCTTTCGGGTGAATTGCGGCGAAACCAATAAATGCTTGAATTTGCGCACCGTGTATGGCGCTAAAATGAAGTCAAATACATCCACCACTTCTTTGGTGATGCGCTTGTCCGCGGTCAACAAGTGATAATCAGTGTAGAGTTTAGCCGTGCCCTCGTGAAAATTACCGGTACCCACCACCGCAAAACGCTCCAACTTTTCTCCCGGGGCCTGCCGTTCCACCAACACTACTTTGGAATGAACTTTTAATCCGGGAACACCGGAAAGCACCTCAATGCCTTCTTGGCGCATTTTTTCCGTGTAGTGGATGTTGTTTTCCTCGTCAAACCGAGCCTGCAGCTCAATGATGACGCGCACTTTTTTGCCGTTCTTGGCCGCATTGATCAAAGCAGAAACCACGCGAGACTGGTCCGCCAAACGGTACAAGGTCATGTTGATGCGCGTAACGGACGGATCCATGGCCGCTTCTCGCAAGAACCGGATGATGTAGGAGAAATTGTGGTAGGGCGAAAAAATTAAGACGTCTTTTTGGCGAACTACCTGCAAAATGGAGCGATCCAAACTCAAATCTGGGTGCGCCAAAGGTTCAAACTTGGTATGCTCCAGTTCCGGGCCGCCCACATTCGGAAACTTGATCAAATCTTTCTTGTTGTGGTACCTGCCGCCCGGCAGCAAACTGTCTATTTCCTCGATGCGTAAATTATGACTCAAATAGGCCAAAAAGTCCGGGTCAATGGCGCGGTCGTACACCAAACGAACGGGATCGCCAATCTCCCGAACGGCCAATCCCTGTTGAACTTTTTCCAACGTGGTTTTGGAGATGTCGTTGTCTAAATCCAGCTCCGCATCCCGCGTAATTTTGACGGTGTAGGCCTCAATACGGTCCGACGGAAAAATAAAATAGGCGTACTCCAAATTGTACCGAATGACGTCGTCCAAATACATCAAGTACTGACGTCCGTATTTGGGGAGCACCACAAACCGACCGATGAGGTCCGACGGCAACTCAATCAAGGAGTATATAGGATTCTTGTCCTCCCCTTTGGGCTGCAACAGGACCGCCAAATAAATGGACTTGTCTTTGAGCTCCAGGAACGGCTTCCCTTCGCGGGGCAAAACCACAAAAACCGACGGACTCACTTTGTCGATGTAAAAGCGGCGTACAAAATCTTTCTGGCCTTGCGTCAGTTGGGTTTCGTCGATGATGGAAATGCCTTTGGCGTCTAATTCCACCATCAAATCGGCGTAAATAGCTTCCGCGCGCGCTTGCTGTTGCGCCACCACGGCATTGATCTCGTGCATCAAAGCCTCCGGTTCCCAACCGCCCAGCTGCTGTTTCACCTTTTTGACCGGCAAGCGGCTAAGGCGTTGAATACTGGCGTAGCGAACCCGGAAAAACTCGTCCAAATTGTTGGAAAAAATGCCCAAGAACCGAATGCGTTCAATCAGTGGAACGCTGGAATCCAACGCTTCTTGCAGCACCCGACCGTTAAAACGGAGCCAACTGAGGTCGCGGTTGATGTAACGGAATTCGGCCATGGTGTAAAGGTCGGGAACCGGGGCCAATAAAGAATTAACGTTCGGTTAATTTAACCCGATTCCAGTAGGTTTCCCAGGCGGCCAGATCCAAATCGGACGGAGCCTTCCCGTCTGCAGCGGCCAGGCGCTCCATTGCCTCAAAACGGGTCTGAAACTTGGTGTTGGCGCGGGACAAGGCCAGGTCCGGATCCACACCCGCATGGCGTGCGTAGTTGACCAAACTGAAGAAAACGTCCCCCAGTTCACTTTCCATGGCGGCGGAATCGCCTTGTTCTTCAGCAGCGCGAAATTCCCCCAACTCTTCTTCTACTTTAGCCCAAACCTCGGCCTTGTGGGGCCAATCAAATCCAACTCCTTTGACCTTGTCTTGTAACCGGTTGGCCTTGATCAAAGCCGGCAAGGATTTGGGTACCCCTTCCAACACGGATTTTTTACCTTCTTTCAATTTGATGGCCTCCCAATTTGCTTTGACGGCGTCCGCATCGTCTGCGCGCACGTCGCCGTAAATGTGCGGGTGGCGGTGGATCAACTTGGCGGAAATGCCTTCCAACACGTCCACAACATCAAACGCACCTACCTCAGAGCCCAGTTTGGCGTAAAACACCAAGTGCAAAAACAAGTCCCCCAATTCCTTTTGGGTCTCCTTCAAGTCGCCTGCGGCCAGCGCATCGGCCAATTCGTAGGTTTCCTCAACGGTCAGGTGGCGCAGGGATTCAAACGTTTGCTCTCGATCCCACGGGCATTTGGCCCGCAAGTCGTCCATGATGTCCAGCAGGCGACCGAAGGCCGCCATCGCCTCTTCCCTACGAACGCTCATTCAGCGGCGGCGTCATCCGTATTTTCTAAGGAAGCGGCGTCCACAGCCACTGGGGCAGCAGGAGCGGCTTTCTTCTTGGTGGCTTTAGCCGCTTTTGCAGGAACTTCTTCCGAAGCTTCCGCAAAGAAACCGTGGTCCACCAAAGTATTGAACCAAGTCACTGCTTTGCGCATGTCGGAACCGTAAACGCGTTCGGCATCAAAGTTCGGTACGTGCTTCGCAAAAAAGGCGTGCAAAGCAGCCGGATCTTGCTTGGGATGCGGTCCGTGCTGCCCTCCGGTATCCGCTGCCATGGATTCAAAAATCTCCTTCAACGGACGCTCGCCGGCGTCGGTGTAAATCGCAATTTCGCCCAAGGCACTCACCTGCTGCTGCGCGCTGATGGACATGCGCTTGCGGTCTGCCATATTTTCCACCACAATGCCCGTACGGGTTTGCGCAACCAATTGGTACAAACCTGATTTTCCGGCAATGGCCAGAACGCCTTTCAACTCTTTCATGCGTAAAAATTATCGTTTAGGGATTGATTGAACTCGAGCTCTTTTTTGCCATTCCGGCAGCACTTGCCATACGGCATTGTCCGACGCCGCTAAAAACCGCAAATCCTCCGCTTGTTTCGCAAGGGGATGGTTGGGGTAGGTATCCAAAAATAGCGTGTAAGCGCGGCCTGCCAAGGCCCGATTGCCCACAACTTCGTCAAATGTCAAGGCCATGGAAAACAAGGCCAGTGCCCCTTCCGGGCGATCCGAATACCTACGGTAGACGGTGTCGTACTGAGCAATAGCGAACAGCGCTCGTCCGGGCCGATTGCGTTCCAAGTCCCCTGCCATCAAGGCGTACCGCGGGGCCAGGGTATCCTCCGGATTCTCTGCTGCGAAGGTTTGAAAAGTTTCCGCTGCACGCGCCACCAAGGCCGTATCTTCTTCGATGGTTTCCAGTTGGCGCACTTGGGCCTCCAAGGATTGCAATTCTTCCACCGGATCGGTGCAACCCCAAACCGCGGCGAGGACAAAGCACCCCAACACAAATGCCCTCATCGGGCCTGAGGAAATTTCATGCGGTACCCCACTTGGATCAATCCTTTGGCAATTGTACCCAAACGCCCCTGAAGCAAGCGCTTGCGCAGCGCCGAAAGTCGGTCCGTGAACAGAACTCCTTCGATGTGGTCGTACTCGTGCTGAAAAATACGTGCGGCCAAGCCGTCCAACTGCATTTCTTCCCAAGAACCGTCCAGCAGTTGATGCTTGAAGCGAACCACCGGCTTGCGGTGCACGGTTTCGTGAACGTCCGGGATGCTCAAGCAACCTTCCTCAAATCCCCACAACTCGCCCGACTCTTCCAAAACCTCTGGGTTGAAAAAAGCACGCTTAAACGCTTTAATGACTTCCTCTTGCGCGGCATTTTCTGCGTCTTCCGCAAACGGACTTCCGTCCACCACAAAAAGCCGAACGCTCAAGCCTACCTGAGGAGCCGCCAAACCCACCCCTTTAGCGTTGTACATGGTTTCAAAAAGGTTCTCCACGAGCGCGGTCAAGGCCGGATCTGCTACGTCTACCGGTGCGGCGCGGCGCTTCAAAACGGGGTCTCCGTAGGCTACAATGGGCAGTACCATGCCGCAAAGGTACGCTATCTTTGGCGGATGAGTATTTGGATTGGGATAGACCCGGGCGGAGCCCGAACCGGATTAGCGGAGAGCGACGCCACGGCGTCCATGGCCTTTCCGTGGACCACCGTCCCCTCCCAGCAGGTAGTAGAGGTGTTGAAAAAGAGGCATGCCTTGGAGCCTTTGGCAGGATTCGTGGTGGGTACACCGCACCGGTGGGACGGCAGTCCTACGCACGGCACCCCCTTAGCAGACCAGATGGCGGGCGCTCTCCAAGCCGCCTTCCCAGAACTTCCGGTTCACCGGATATCGGAGCAGTTCACCTCCAAAATTGCCTCCCGGGCAGCGCATGCAGCAGGAGCCTCCAAGCGCGTCAAAAAGGACAAGGGCCTATTGGATGCTGCGTCGGCATCCGTATTGCTGCAGGATTTTCTGAGCAACCGGCCGGCTTGATCCGCGTAGGGTCGCAAGCGAAAAACGTACCTTTGTGCCATGCACTACCAATCCGCACAACCCCTCATAGAAGCTGCCTGGGAAGATCGGTCGCTCTTGTCCCAATCGGAAACCCGCTTGGCGATTGAATCGGTTATTGAAGCACTGGACTCCGGCATACTTCGGGTGGCTGAACCTTCGGACCGCGGGTGGCGAGTTAACGATTGGGTAAAAAAAGCAGTCATCCTATACTTTCCCATCCGGTCCATGGAAACCTTGGAAGCCGGGCCCTTGGAATTTCACGACAAAATGGCCCTGAAGCGCAACTACGCAAACCTCAACGTACGGGTGGTACCGCATGCGGTGGCGCGCTACGGTGCCTACTTGGCACCTGGTGTCATCTTGATGCCCAGCTACGTGAACATTGGTGCTTACGTGGGCGCCAACACCATGGTGGACACCTGGGCAACGGTGGGATCCTGCGCACAGATTGGTGCCAACGTACACCTTTCCGGGGGCGTGGGCATTGGTGGTGTTTTGGAACCCGTTCAAGCAGCTCCGGTGATCGTTGAAGACGGTTGCTTCATTGGCTCGCGTTGCATTGTGGTGGAGGGCGTTCGCGTGGAACGCGAAGCCGTCTTGGGCGCCAACGTGGTCCTAACCGCCTCCACGCGGATCATCGACGTTACCGGCTCAGAACCGATTGAATACAAAGGCGTAGTACCCGCTCGTAGCGTGGTCATTCCGGGCAGTTTGCCCAAAGAATTTGGCGCAGGTACCTACCACGTTCCGTGCGCACTGATCATTGGCCAACGCAAAGCATCCACGGACTTGAAAACCAGCTTGAACGATGCCTTGCGCCACTACGACGTTGCCGTCTGATTCTTTTTGGCTGTGCTGACCCTGTTGGTCCCAACGTTCAACGAAGCCGACTGCCTGGAACGGTGTCTGGCGTCGGCCGTGGACCTGGCGGACGAGGTCCTGGTGGTGGATTCTTTCAGTACGGACCGTACTTTGGAAATCGCCCGCGCCTTTGGGGCGCGCATCCTCCAGCGGGAATACGAAAACTCCGCTTCCCAAAAAAACTGGTCCATTCCACAGGCCACGCATCCGTGGATTTTGCTTTTGGACGCAGACGAGTGGCTTTCTCCGGAGCTGCGCGAGGAACTAGCCGCGTGGAAAAAAGCACCCAATCTGGCCGTTCACGGCTACTGGATGTACCGGGCCAATCATTTCATGGGCCAACGCATCCGATTTTCCGGTTGGCAAAACGACAAAGTCATCCGCCTCTTTCAGCGGGACACCTGCCGGTACGAGCCCAAGAACGTACACGCAGAAATCATTCCCAACGGCCCCGTTTCCGTGCTCCGGCATCGGCTGTTCCACGACACCTACAAAGGATTGGAGCACCACCTCCTAAAGTTGGACCGCTACGCCGCTTGGCAAGCCAAAGACTACCACGATCGAACCGGGCACATAACGGCCTACCACACCCTCCTAAAACCCGTCTACCGCTTTTTTCGTCAGTTCATCCTCCAAGGAGGGATTCTGGACGGTTATCCGGGTTTTGTGGTGGCGCGATTTGGCGCCTACGCTGTACGCGCTCGTTACCGCGAACTGGCCCGATGGCGCAAGGCAAATGACGTACCTTTGCCGCCGCTCAAAAAAGATTCGTCGCCATGAAACCCGCACATCCCGAACGCTGGATAGACACCCCGGCCCTGCGTGCCGTCTCCGAAGGAGCGGATGCTCTGGGGGTGGCTGCCTACGTGGTGGGCGGTTACGTTCGGGACCATTTCCTGGGCAGAAGCACCGGTCACGACGTAGACGTGGTGGTCCTGGGCGACGCCGAACCCCTAGCGCGTTGGGTGGCCCAAAAATTGGGCGGAACCAAAGTATCGGTTTTCAAATCCTACGGCACGGCCCACACCAAAACCCCCCACGGAGAATTGGAATTTGTTCGGGCCCGTAAAGAAAGTTACCGGCCAGACAGCCGAAACCCGGATGTTGCGCCCGGATCCCTGAACGACGACCAGTTGCGTCGGGACTTCACCATCAACGCTTTGGCCATAGGCCTTCATGCGGCCGAACGAGGCCATTTACTGGATCCGTTCAACG
>Ga0102921_1000702_pt1 | contig 11658 bp, 12 predicted proteins | sample Colrivmeta156802_FD_78205 | JGI IMG/M metagenome (GOLD analysis project Ga0102921, IMG submission 78205) | Estuarine microbial communities from the Columbia River estuary - metaG 1568-02 | ecosystem: Environmental > Aquatic > Marine > Intertidal zone > Estuary | place: USA: Columbia River...
GATGCATTGTTCTGCAAGCAATTGAACAGAATCGACATTGATTTTCTGGCATGATTCAGGGTCAAGTTCACACGTGTCGACATTGGTCATAGCGGCTGTATGAATGACATGTGTTGGTTTGAATGCAGCGAAAACATCTGCAATTTCTGTGGCATTACAGATATCCATTGGAGTGTAAAACTCTATTGGACAATCTTGATTTCTATTTTCTCCTAATGATGTGGCTACAAATACGCTGTCGGATCGAAGCAACTGGGAAACTATTTTTTGCCCTAATAGTCCGTTACTTCCTGTGATAAGAATTCTCATAAGTCCCAAATAGAATTTTTCTGTTTATGTTGGAGTTTAAAGTAATGTTTGTGCTCTAAAATCCAAGCCATGATTAAATACACGATGATGGGGGAACCCAAACCAATGAAGGAAACATAAATAAACGCAAGTCGTACTTTACTCGTTTTAAACCCCAGTCTTCTCGCCCACCATTCACATACTCCGAAGGATTGCATTTCAAAGAAAAAGATGATTTTCTGAAGAAGTCGTCTCATGATTTCGTTATTTGTCGCCCAACGCTACAATTCAAGCATTTTTTGCGCGTACAAAATTGCTGATAAATTTCGAGATTGGCTTGAGACTCTAGGGCATTTTTAGCCACAATTCCTTCTGTCTTCCAAATTGAACTGATTCGATTAGACTCAGGAGGAAGCGCTTGTAAGAATTTCATGGCAGGCACGAGGCCATGCAGCTTGTCATTTTGCAAACGAAATGCGTGTAAGTCGATGTATGTTTTGGCGTTAATTAACAAATTATTTTGGAGCATTTTACTTTTAATTTGCGCTTGTTTAAACCCAATGTTCCAATCGCCTTCAGATAAATGCACATTGTCTTCATGGAAAAACCAACGAATAAATTTGATCCATGAGGCGATTCTCGCTTGAAGATTCTTTGTCACATGTAAATTCTTGCCCTTCCATCCCTGTTCATTCTTTAGGACAAGGTTCAGGATTTCCTCTTCAGTGCGGATAAAATGTTCTGATAAGGGTATTTGATGTGTCAAAAGTTCAAAGGACAAGCTATTATTTTTCGTGCCAAAGGCTTTTGAAATAAGTGCGTAACGATTAAGCTCATTGGAATCTTTGGAGTACTCTGTTTCATACTTTCGTTTTAAGCGTGTTTTAATTGCGCGATGTTGCATTATACGAAAATGACTCTCAAACTCACTAATTCGATGTTTACAATGGATTTTTGGGTCAATTTCCCAACGATAGTTCGATGGAAATTTAAATTCACCCGCTAAATAAGGTTTTAGCTCTAATGTTGGAAGCAAATATTGATTTGTATAAACAGGTTGGTCATATTCATAAACGACATGTAAAATCACATTTTCATATGCTTGATCTGTATGGTGTTGATGTTTATACCAATCGGATGATTTCAAATGAAATTCAATAGACCCGAACCAAGTCAAGCCATCGAAACGAATTTTCGCCAACTGAAAATCTGGGCCACTTCCTGCCTTATTCCAAATGCCAGGTTGACAAATTTCTACAGGACTTCCATTCATTAAATGAAAGGCGTGAAAAGGAAGTCGTTTATCCGACCAAAGTTGTTGTAGGTGTATTTCGAGCAAAGTAATCTGAATTGATTACTTTAAGTTACAAAAAAAAGGCGTTCAAATGAACGCCTTTCTCTTATCTTGGTAGTGGTTTGAACACTGAATATTCTGGATTCGCCGGTGGCGCAGTTTCAGGATTAAAGTCTGTTCCTGTAATTTTCGCTGTTGTTCGTCGATTGATCTGATGCAATTTCTGGAATTTTGCCGGATCGCTTGTTTTAAATTGATTAATGTAAGCCTCCGTTAAGATTACTTTTTGTCCAGTCTCATCTTCCCATGTAGCTGGCTCAGATTCACCTTTACCAACAGGACGAATACGACGTGCATCTATTCCTTTTTGTTCAACTAAGTATTTGTACACTGCTTTCGCACGATTCTCAGACAACACTTGGTTTTTCACATCTGTATCACGAGCATCCGTGTGAGAGAATAAATCAATTGTAATGTTTGGATACTCCCTTAACATACTGTCTAAGAATTTCAATGAATCCAAACTCATACATGTTGCATCATTGATGAATGTCCATTGACTAACTGGGTAACGAACTTCTGGAGTGCGGATTTCACCAATTGGTAATAAAGGCATTTCTAAGATGAACGTTTGACTTTGATCAAGTCCAACCGTGCTAAATTTCGCTCCACGTTTATCCTCGTAGTATCCTTCTTTTCCTGCTTTCAAGGTATAATCTTTACCAACAAGAATCCATCTGCTTTTTTTGTCAGCTTTTTCATTCCAACTAACTTTTCCTCTCGCATCTGTTGTTCCTTCCCAAGTAGTACCATCAGAAACAGTAACTGTTACTTTCGCTCCAGCTAACTTTTTCGTTTTTTTACCTGATTCGTATACAATCACACGAAGGTCATATAAATTTGGTGGAATAGAATAGCTCCAGATATCAGAAGTATACTCGTTACTAGAAGAAGTTTTACGTTCTGAAGTAAAGAAACCAGATCTTCCATCAAAGTCACACATACCGTAGTCGTTCCCTTGTGAATTGAAAGGCACACCCATGTTTTTCGTTCCAGACCATTTGTTTTCTTCTCCTTCACGTTGTGCAACAAAGATGTCTAAACCTCCAATTCCTGGAAGACCGTCACTTGCAAAGTAAAGTTGTCCTTTTGGACCAATAGATGGGAACAATTCGTTTCCAGCTGAATTAAACATGGCTCCCATGTTGTGTGGAACTGAGTCCCACATTTTGGAACGCTTGTCGTAAGTTACATACCACAAATCACGTCCACCAAAGCTTTTTTCTCCGTTCGCGCTTTGCGTCATGTCAGATGCAAAAATCAACATCATGTCATCTGGAGTTAAACAAGGATGACCAACAGAAACAGTGTCATTCGTTTTCAACGAAATGCGCATTGGATTTTCGAAATCCTCACCGCTTAAGTCAGCTGTCCAAATTTCACAACCTAAATCCATCTTTTCAGCATTTGGGCAACGTGTGAAATATAATTTCTTCTTTTTAGAATCGAAACAAGCCGTTCCTTCATTTTGTGTCGTATTCACTACACCTTTTGTATCGATTGATTTTACATTTGTTGGATTACCGTTTACATCGTACTCAGCGCTGTAGATATCCATGTATTTTTGACCTGAAATTGGATCGCGATCGGCACCTGTTGCTTCATCACGACTCGTTCCGAAGTAAATCGTTTTTCCTTTTTTGTCTCCAAATGAAGGAGCCATGTCGTATTGTTTGGAGTTGATTTTCTCCTCACATTTAATCACGTAATTCGATTCTTCTGATTCAAAGTCACGGTATTTTTCAATCGCTGACATTGCCGCTTCCAACTCTTTCGTTCGGGAATTTGGTGCGATTCTTTTATACTCACGGTAACTTTTCAATGAATTATCGTATTCTTTTAACATTCGCTGCATGTCACCACGGTAGAAATAAACCTCAGGAACAACATCGAAATACTTTAATTCGATACATGTTCCGTACCATTCGTTTGCTTTGTCATACACTTGCATGTTACGGTAAGAATCTGCGATTTTGTACGCCATTTCACCTTTCTGACGAATTGTCCCCTTGTATCCAAGTGTTTTGTATGCGTCTTGGCAAACTTTTATTGCCTCAAAATAGTTGCCTGAATAATACGTGTCATTTGCTTTTCTGATGTACTTAGGCTCTGGGACATTCTGTCCAAATGCAACCTGTGTAAAGGAAAGCGTAAGAAATGCTAAAATAAAAAATTGTTTCATAAAGCGTGGTTTAAGCTCGGATATTCATCCAAGGAAAGCAAAAATAAGAAATATTTATTTAAAATCCGAACAATAGTTCCTCCAGCGTTGTACGAGTTCTGCAAAGCCCTCAGGTAGTTGCGAATCAAATTCAAGATAAGCCTGGGTTGTAGGCTGAATAAATCCAAGTGTCTTCGCATGCAATGCTTGTCCTGGTAATAAATCAAAACAATTTTGAATAAAACGCTCGTAACTTGCAGATCTTGTTCCTTTTACGATTTTATTTCCACCATATTCCAAATCGTTAAACAACGGGTGTCCCATGGATTGAAAATGTGCGCGAATTTGATGGGTGCGTCCCGTTTCCAGCTTACATTCTACAAGGGTAACTAATCCGAATCGTTCCAACACTTTAAAGTGCGTAATCGCAGATTTACCATGAGCGCCATCAGGATAGACAGCCATCACTTTGCGGTTCTTCAAGGATCGGCCAATGTGACCTTCAATCGTTCCTCCGGCCTCTAAATCACCCCAAACAAGTGCGTGATAGCGGCGTTCGGTTGTCCGGTTGTAAAACTGCTTAGCAAGTTCTATTAATGCAAGTTCGGTTTTTGCAATTAAGAGTAATCCTGTTGTATGTTTATCGATACGATGAACCAAACCCGGTCTTCCGTAATAATCCTTCGGAGGTGAAGGCAAATTTTGAATATAGAAGACTAATGCATTCACTAATGTTCCCGAGTAGTTTCCATATCCAGGATGAACAACCATATTCGATGGTTTATTTACAACCAGTAAATCCTCATCTTCGTACGCTACTTCAATAGGAATGTCCTGGGGAATAAGTTCTATTTCCCTAACGGGGTATGGAAGAACAATGGAAACCTCATCACCAGGTTTAATTTTATAATTTTGTTTGACTTTTATTCCGTTAACAAGAATGTTTCCGTTTTTTGCAGCTACTTGGATCTTATTCCGAGAAGTATTTGCCATTCGGTCAATAAGAAATTTATCAATTCGAATAGCCTCTTGTCCTGGATCAGCTTTAAATCGGTGGTGTTCGAAGAGCTCTTCGTCTTCATTCTCGAGGTCAACAACCTGTTCCTCTGTCATTTTTTAATGATCTTAACTGGTTTTGGTGAAATCGTCGGAATGGAAACAAAATAGATCCCTGTCTGAAAACCGACAAATGAAACGACATTCTCTGTGGTCTCAAGAATCAAGCGTCCAGCAGCATCAAAAATAAACTTTCTTTCATTTTCTAGCTGACTAGAACTTTGAAAATGTAATTCTTCCGTCACTGGGTTTGGATAACAGTTGAAATTTGCAAGATTTTCCGTTGGTTTTACTCCTAAAATTGGATCAAGGGAAGTAGAAAAGATGGGCCTCATCATCGCGCTTCCTTCAAATGGAGAGGACATCCAAGATCCACCACCATCAACACTGAATTTTATTTTATCCGAATAATCGATGTTTCTATCCAAGCCTAGGTTTAATCTTTGTTGATCTAATTGTCTCCAGCCAACAAAAAATTTGGTTGGAACAGCAACTTTCATGGTGTCAGGGAAATAATACTTGATGAACATGTTTTGATTCGAGCCATAAATTGGACTTCTCGTATTGAACACATCGTCTTCATACAACACCTGTCCAGGATTCCCTGTTCCATCATCAGCCCAAACAGTCATTAAAAACAACTTGGTACTCACATCTGTTACCGAAGGAACAAAGTGCATCGCAATTCCAATTAAAGAATCTGGTTCATATGCTTCATAGGAAATGGCAAGTCTTGATTGTACTCCTGTTGGTCCAAAAGCCGCTTCCGCACTTCCATCATCGTAACTATAATAATTGTAAAAGTGTTGGATAAACGTTGACTGGTCATTGTTCACGTCATTTGGGAATTGAGCAGATACAGTCGTTGTTACTTCAAATGATTGCTCATTACCTGATAAATTTTTGGGGAATTCCGAACCTGATGATAAATCATGGAAAGAAGTGTGCGTGGTTCCCGGTGCGTAATTAATTTGTTGTTCAGCTAAAGTGAAGCCTTGAAGTGTGAAGTTGCCATAATTGGTAGCTCCCTGTCCGAAAACAATTGTTCCATTTTGGTAATTTTCTGGGTTTGGACTCCCATTATGCACCATAACCTTTACCGCGTCACTCATCTTGTTTTGGGTTGTTTGCTTGTAATGATCCCAAGGAACAGATGTGTATGTTTTCAGCAACGTGTTTAGCGGATATACCATGGCAAAATCTTTAAACAAGGTATCTGCCATAAAAGATTGTGTACGCAGGTGAACGTAGTCAATATGAAAATGATCTAAAGCTCCGGCTAATGAACCGTAATTTTTAAACCTAAACTGAAATCCTTTTTTGAAGTACTTCGCGTCTTTAACTGAGACATGAACCGGTTTAAATGCATAGGTTGTGTCACCGTTAATCGACCAAACCCTGAACCATTGATCCAAATCCTTAGCGTATAATTCCAAGACCAATGAATCTCCCGTTTCTGGAATGTCGCCAAATCCTTCAGGCTGCACAAGAAAAGAAAGGTAAACAGAATCAGCAGCGGATAAACTACCTAAATTCAATGGTTTACTCGTTAAACGATCTGCGTAGTTCGTGATAGCTGTTCCGATTTGATAAGGATAACCGAATTCATCTAGTCCATCAAATGTAACGACACCCAACGACCTTGGATTGTATCCAAATCGTTCGTTTAAGTATGCTTGGTGATCCAACCAATGTGCATTTGGATCTGCCAAAGTGGAAAAAAAGACACGCGCTGAATCTTGAAGGTACGTAGGATTCGTTACCCAAATGGTATCTCTCACATCTGGAACACCTACTGTATCATAAATGTAATAGGGTGGATATAAATCTTCAGTCTGATAATTAACTGGATATGCGGAGAAATCACCCACTTTTACAGATGTGGTTGAGAAAACGCTATCAATAAACGTATCGGTTGTGCTATCATACGTTCGTTTGAAGGTTGCACCATTCGTAAAACTTGCCGTTGAACTAAAGGGAAGCATCGTAGCTGAATTTAGCAAGTGGTAATAAAGTTGACTCGTTACTCCTGGGTCATTAAATTGCGCAGTGTAGACTTGGAATTTATTTGAGGAGAAATCATCATAAAATGGCAAAGTCAGTGTGTCAGATACATAGATGAACGTACTGTCTATATTTCCATTCCCAGATTTTAAAATGGAAGGTTTTTCTGGAAGATGAACATTGCGTGTTATCGGTCCCACCTCCATTTGTTGTGCAAAAGAAGTGATGGTGAACAAACAAAATATAAGAAACAGTTTCATGTTATTCAGGGTTTTCGATATCTGAAAAATTTCGTTTCATGGAAAGGGTAAATTGCGTCGATTTAAACACCGTTGAACCGTCAATAAATTCTGGCGTTTGACTAAAGATAATCGCAGCTAATGAATCTTGTGAAGTACTACAATCCGGACAAACAAAATTGTAGGATGTAATTCCTAATGTATCCATAATGAATCGTGCATCTGCCATTGTGAGTCCAACAAGATTTGGAATCGTAATTGGCTCACCTTGATCATTTTGACCAACAACTAACGTAACCACTGCTCCGATTGGAAGACGCTCTCCTTCTTTGATTCTTCTTCCACGGTAGAGTTGGTCTAATACGGAACCGTTTGCTTCGCTTGTAGGTTTGTATTGTATGCTAAATCTTAGTCCACGTTGTTCGAGAATACTTTCGGCGAACTGCAATTGTTTGTGCACCAAACTTGGCATTTCGACCATTTGATTCTTCTTCGTTAAACGAAGTCCAATGATGCGTCCTGATTTCACATGGACTCCTGAAATACCTGTTGGTTCAACCAATTGTTCTAGTACGGTTCCCTCCGGCATTTTAGGGTTGTAAATGCTATCAAGAATTTGATATTGCAAGTCGAGCTCTTCGATTTTGTTTTTCGCTTCTTCGCCGTTCATCCCCACAAAGTTGGGAACAGCGATTTTTTCACCGTGATTTGTCGCTAAATCTAAATAGATTACTGTCGCAAAAACAAGGACTAAATAAAACAAAATCACCAATCCAATATGTTTGAGGAAGTGTTTTGTTAGAATAAAATTTTTAATTTTTTGGAACACAGTTTTTCAGTTTTCAATAGTCAAAGTTAATCTTTCCTTTTCGTTAAATTATCAGAAATTTGGAGATAGTGCGTGGGATCGGTAGAAATCTTCAATGTATTCAACCGCTTCATCCGCTGTATCGACCAATTTATACAAGTCTAAATCATCCGGAGAAATGTTTTTTTCTTTCCACAACATGGTTTCTTCTACCCATTTCAACAAGCCTATCCAATAAGATGTTCCAACAAGTACAATCGGTCTTTTGGTGATTTTTTTTGTTTGTATTAGGGTCATTGCTTCGAAAAACTCGTCAAGCGTTCCAAAGCCACCTGGTAAAATGACAAATGCTTGAGAATATTTGACAAAAATCACTTTTCGGACGAAGAAATAATCGAATTCGAGGTTGTGTTCTTGGTCGATAAATGGATTGTGGTTTTGTTCGAAAGGTAAGTCTATATTGAGTCCAACAGATTTTCCTTTGGCTTGCTGAGCACCTTTATTTGCTGCTTCCATCAAGCCTGGACCGCCACCTGTTATAATGCCATAACCTAAACCTGCAAACTTTTCAGCGATTTCCACTCCGAGGGAGTAGTAGGGATTCTCAGGACTTGTTCGTGCCGATCCGAAAATCGAAATGCAGGGTCCAATTTTAGACATCCGGTCAAATCCTTCGACAAACTCGGACATAATTTTAAAAATCGACCAACTGTCGTTGCTTTTTAACTCATTCCAATCTTTTGATGTCTGCTCCATATTCTTGTTTCCAATTTTTCAAACGAAGAAAACCAATAAAAATTGCCATTGAGGCATTTTTTGTGTGAACGATAAGGGAAAGTCTTTTATTTCAGGACCTTTACTTCGAACATTGTTGGCCAAAATTTACCGGTCATGTACATTTTATTCGATTTCGCATGATAAGCAATTCCATTGAGTACCTCTCCATTTCCTTTTCCTTCGTTCACTAAATTCGTCGCATCAATAAGGGCAAGAACTTTTCCTGAAAGGGGATCAATTACAGCGATTTCGTTGGAGGTCCAGATATTTGCGTAGATGAGTCCGTTCACAAATTCCAATTCGTTCAAACGAGGAATGGCGAATTCGTTCGTATACACCTCAATTGTTTTGATGATGTCGAAGTTTTTCGGATTACGCACGTAAATTCGTTCGGAGCCATCGGACATAAAGAGTACTTTTCCATCTGTACAGATACCCCATCCTTCCGTTGAATAATCGAATTCTTTTAATAACTCAAGTGTTTCCTTGTTATAAACAAGGCATTTGTGATTTAACCAAGTTAATTGAAAAATTTGATCTCCAAGAATGGTGATTCCTTCGCCAAAACGAGTGGCATCTAATCCTATTTTCTGTCCAATTTCCCCTGTGTTTAAATTCACTTTAGCGACTAGAGATGCGCCTGTCTGGTTTGGATCGCCTGTTCCTTCGTATAACTGGTCTCCGGAGAAAGCGAGTCCTTGAGTGAAACTACTTTCATTGTGGGAAGGCGACGGACGATTTCAAGCTTCCATTTTTCAGGTGTCACATCCGAGAGAATTCTCACATTACGGATTTCAGTGAAATATTGTCCTTGTTGATCTACACCATGCATTTCAATTTCATACGCTCCGATTTGGTACTTTTTTGAATCCAATTGAATGCTGAGTTTTTCTTTCGGTTGTGCAAATTTCTGAATGACCTTTCCTCCAAAAGTGATGGTAACATTTTTTGATTCTCCATTGGTTTCGACAGGTATGGAAACGACATCGCCGTATTTAATCGCAAGATTATCAGAGAACCCAAATTGAAAAGGCGCCTCCGTATTCGCTGAATCCTTCATGAACATTGGAACCAAATAACTTCCAAGGAGACCGATTACGAGGACAATAACGAGAATTTTTTTCATGTCGTTAAGCTATAATTTGTAGAATTTGTTCAGCATCAATCATTCCATGACTTTCCGCGTAACACATTTGACCATCCACGAAAAGAATGGCCTGTGGTGATTGATGAACGACATGAGATTGATGCGCAATTTCTTCTGAAATCGCACGATACGAAAGAAGATCTAAATACCAGCAATCCACAGTCGAACGATCCAAGATTCCTGAACCTTCAAAGCGTCTTAAAGCCATTGATGAAATACTACAGCGAGTGCTGTGTTTAAAGAAAACCTGAGGCTTATCCTTACTTGAATCAATTATTTTTTGGACCTGTTCCTTATCCGAAATGATATTCCACGCCATAGTTATGTTCCGGGAGTAAATTGTTTGAGAAATCTGATGTCATTTTCCGAATATAAACGAAGATCGGTTACTCGGTATTTTAATTGTGCAATGCGTTCAACGCCCATTCCGAAGGCGAAACCTGAATAGACTGTTGAATCTATTCCACAAGCATCTAGTACATTTGGGTCTACCATTCCGCATCCGAGAATTTCAAGCCATCCCGAATATTTACACACATTGCATCCTTTACCATGACAAAGCGTACAGGAAACATCTACCTCTGCACTTGGTTCCGTAAAAGGAAAATAAGATGGACGAAGGCGGATTGAAGCTTTTTCACCAAATAATTCTTTGGCAAAAAACAATAATGTTTGTTTTAAATCTGCGAAGGACACATTCTTGTCAATGTACAAGCCCTCAATTTGATGGAAAAAGCAATGAGCACGAGCGGAAATTGCTTCGTTTCGGTATACCCTTCCAGGTGATATCGTTCGAATAGGTGGTTTTGTATTTTCCATGACACGCACCTGAACACTACTTGTGTGAGTACGCAAAGCCATCTCTACTTCTCCTTTTTCCACAAAAAAAGTATCCTGCATATCCCTTGCCGGATGTTCAGGCGGGAAATTTAAAGCGGAGAAATTGTGCCAATCATCTTCGATTTCTGGTCCTTCCGAAACAACATAACCGATGCGATTAAAAATATCTATGATTTCTTTGCGAACAAGTGAAAGCGGGTGATGACTTCCGATCAGTGAATCCGATCCAGGTCTACTCAAATCCTCTTTATCTTTCGCAGATGCGCTTTGAGAAAGGGCGACTTTAAAGGATTCTAATTTATCTTCAGCGAGTTGTCGTACTTCATTGATTTGTTGTCCAACAGCTCTTTTTTCCTCATTTGGAACGCTTTTCAATGCGCCATAAAGGTCCTTAATTTGACCTTTTGATCCTAAAAATTGAATTCGAAAGTTTTCTAAATCATTTGCTGATTGAATTTCGAATGCGTGAACAGCCTCTAAAATTTCTTTAATATTCATTTTCTTGTGACATAGTGTAACTTTTCGGGCCCAATACTTGTTTAACTGATAGCTAAACAGCCCTAAACATGCAAATGTACAAGAATTTTATTGGTAAAATCAAGCTGTTCTACGGAATTATTACCCTCGTTCTGTTGAGTTCCTTGTTACTTAGTTCTTGTTACAAAAAAGAACCAACTACCCTTGAGGTTGCCGTTCAATTTTCGAATGGAGAACTCGTAAAAAACGCCAAGGTAAAGTTGGTTGTTGAACCTACCACGAGCACAAATCAAGTACCCATTATCAACGACAGTACAACAACAAATTCGGGTGGATTAGCGTTCTTTGATATGGATAAGTACTATAAATCCGGTCAAGTTGGGGTCGCGGTTTTAAAGGTGAATGCCTTTTATTTTGGCTTAACTGGAGACCAAGTGATTCAGATAGAAGAGGAAAAACGAAATCGGGTTGTTGTAATGATCCAGTGATGCTATTTGAGCATTTAAA
>Ga0102921_1000724_pt1 | contig 11554 bp, 5 predicted proteins | sample Colrivmeta156802_FD_78205 | JGI IMG/M metagenome (GOLD analysis project Ga0102921, IMG submission 78205) | Estuarine microbial communities from the Columbia River estuary - metaG 1568-02 | ecosystem: Environmental > Aquatic > Marine > Intertidal zone > Estuary | place: USA: Columbia River Estuary...
GCTGCTGCGGCGTCAGGACGGCCTGCTCGTTCGAGTCGAGCTTACCGTTTTCGTTGAAGTCCCAGAACATGCGGATCGGCTGGCCGGGATTGGCGAGCACGTACGCGTGCGCTCCGGTGGCGTCGAACTTCGGGAAGCCGTTGGCCTTGGCCCAGGCGGTCAGCGCGTGGTCGACGATGAGGTCGTCCATCGCGGTGCCGTCGAGCATGCGGTTCACGTAGCGGGCGCCGACCGAGAGGTTCTTGCTCATCGCGCGCTGCACGCCGAGCGCGATCTCGTCCTGATACATCGGGCGGATGTCCATGTCGACGATCTCGCGGCGGTCGTGGACCGAGCCGTCGGAATACGTGGTCAGGTTGCCGATCTGGGCGCCGAGCACGGGGTTCTTGCCGCTGGCGTCGGCGGAGGTGAGGACGTTGTACTTCTCGGTGAAGAACTCGCCGCCGGCCAGGCGCACGTTGGTGTTGGAGGCGACGGGCAGATGGTAGCGGCCCCAGTTCGCGAAGAGCTTGGTCTTCTGGTCGCCGCCGAGGTCGAAGGAGGCGCCGAGGCGCGGGGCGAGCTGGTTGGTGACCTTGATGAAGACCTTGTCCTGGGCGTCGAGGTTCTCGAACGACTCGCCGCGGAGGCCGAGGCGCATGACCAGGCGGTTGCCCATGGTGGTCCAGTTGTCCTCGGCGTACCACGCGTTGGATTTCACCTGGAAGGAGCCGCCGTTGCGGTAGATGCGGGTGCGCACCGCGGCGGTGGCGCCGGCGGGCACGGGGGCGCCGTTGATGGTGCGGCTGGCCGGGATCGCGTAGTAGCGGTAGTAGAGATCCCCGGAGTACTTGGTGTTGTCCTTGGAGAGGTTGTCCTCGCCGTCGATGCCGGCCCGGATGCGGTGGGAGCCGAGGAAGGTGAAGGGGAACTCGGCGTCGAAGCGCATGGCCTTACGCTCGTCGCTTGCGGTGGAAACCGTGAGGTTGGGGTTGCCTTGCACGTAAACGAGGCTGCCGGAACGGCCGTCGTAGATGAAGGGCACGGCGTCATCGGTGCCCGAGCTGGTGCGGTTCTGGGTGCTCGTGCCGTACATCGCGGAGAGCGTGAGCTTCTCGAAGAAGATGCCGGTGTAGCGGCCGATGTGGGTCGTGCCGCCGCGGTCGGCGTAGGAGATCGAGGGCGTGCCGCTGATGGCGCCGGTGGCCATCGTGTAGTTCATGCTCTCGCCGGTGCTGCGGCGCTCGTCGCGGAAGCCGGTGTACTCGAGGCGGTGGCCGTCGAAGGGCAGGATGTCGATCTTGGCGCCCCAGAACGGGTCGCTGGAGTAGGAGCGGGAGAAACGCGTGCCCTCGGTGGTGACATCCTCGCGCGTCGCGTCGCGCAGCTGGTAGAGGCCGTAGAAGAACACCCGGTTCTTCCAGAGCGGGCCGCTCGCGTAGGCGTTGGCCTGCCACGACTCGGCGTAGTCGCGCTTGTTGTAGATGTAAGGGGTGCTCGCGCCGGCGTCGTTCACGTACCAGACGTCGGGCGAGTTCCACCGGCCGGCGTCGGGTGAGTAGTAGAAGTTCGCCCCGGCCTTGTACTCGTTGGAGCCGCTTTTGGTGGTCGTGTTGATCACGCCGCCGGTTGAGCGGCCGAACTCCGCGGAATAGGCGCCGGTCTTGATCTCGAAGTCGTTGTAGAGCTCGAAGGGGACCGAAGCGGGGTCCAGCCCGTTGCGGAAATTACTGATGTTGAACCCGTTCACGAAGTAGGCGTTCTCGGCCACGGAGGCGCCGCCGAAGGAAACGAGATTGCCGAACGCGCTCACGCCCTGGGCGGTGCCGGGGGCGAGCAGGGCGATCGCCTGCGGATCGCGCGCGACCGGCAGCAACGCGATCTGCTTCTCATTCAGCACCGTCACGGCCTCGGTGCTGCGGAAGTCGACGGGGTTGATGGAGCCGGCGGAGACCACGTACTTGTCGATGCGCACCACGTCGCCACCCACTTCGGTGCTCGTGCCGAGGCTCACGTCGGCCGGCTCGGTGCGGGATTTCCCGGAAGCGTCGGTGTACGTGACCTTGTAGGTGCCGGTCGGCAGAGCGCCGATGCGGAACGTGCCGTCGGCTTCCGCGGCCACCGAGCGCTTGGCTCCGGTGCCGACCTGTTCGGCCGTCACGAGAGAGCCGGCCTTGGCTTTGCCGACGAGGGCGCCGGCGGTGTTGCTCTGCGCCGAAGCCGGCGCCGGCAGGATCGCGAGCAGCGCGAGGGCGACGAGCGCCGCGGCGCCGCGATGAAGAAGGGCGTGGAAGCAGGACCGGGTGGCCTGGATCACGCCCACGGAATACGGGCGGGTGTTTTGCATGGGGATGCCTTGGGGATCTTGGGGGTGAAGCAACCGGAGCCGGCTGCAGTCGGGGTGACTTGGAAAACGGATGACCGTTTTCCAAAGGCCTAGCAACCTCCGATTGGGCCGGGGAAATCCTGGCCGCCTGACATCCGCTTCAGCGGCCCGCTTTGGCCTTCTTGCCCGGGGTCTTGCGGAGATTCAGGGGTGAACCGGCGGGGATGCCGACGCTCGCGGCGGCGTTCGCGGGCAGGTCCCGCGTGAGACGGGCCTTCACCTCCGCGAGGGCCGGGTCGTTCGCGCGGTTGGTGAATTCATGCGGATCAAGCGCGAGATCGTAGAGCTCCTCGAAACCGTTGGCGTGGCGGATCAGCCGGTGGCGGGTGTCGGCCGCCGCGTGCGAGGGTGCGGGATCGCCGCGGAAAACGTAGGAAGTGAGGGCGGGCCGGTCGCGCGGGGCTGCCGGATCACGCAGCTGGGGCACCAGCGAGAGGCCGTCGCATTGCGGCGGTACCGGCAGTCCCGCGAGTTCGCACAGCGTCGGGTAGAGGTCGGTCAACGTGACCGGCGCGCGGGTCTTGGCTCCGTCGCGGCTCACGCCCGGCGCGCGGATGAAACAGGGCACGCGGGTGGTCTGGTCCCAGAGCGCGAATTTCTCCCAGTTCTGTTTCTCGCCGAGGTGGAAGCCGTGGTCGCTCCACAGCACGATGATCGTGTGGTCGCGCCGCGGTGACGCGTCGAGGCCGTCGAGCAGCCGGCCGATCTGATGGTCCACGTAGCTCACGCTCGCGAGGTAGCCCTGGACGAATTTCTCCCAGAGTCCGTTCTCCACCACCCAGCGATGCCAGTCGCGCCGGCCGTGATCCCGCGCGTCGCCGAGGTCGTCCGGGCGGTGTTCCGGCAGCTTCACATCCTTGAGGGGATGCAGCTCGAACCACTTCGGCGGCACCTCCCAGGGGATGTGCGGCCGGAAAAGTCCCACCGCGAGAAACAGCGGCTGGTCCGCCGGCCGCGCTAACTCGCCGAGGGCCCAGTCGACCACCTTGTGGTCTCCGGTCTCCTCATCCGTCACGTCGAGCGGGGCGGCGCCGAAGAGCCGGCGTTCGCCGAGCGGGCGCCCGGGAGTCAGGCCTTCCTCGACGTCGGGTCGCAGGCGCGGCCGCGGCCAGTCGGCGGCGATCGGGTCAAGCGGGTCGCGGAAGTAGGCGTCCCAGGCCGCCGGATCGTTCTGCGAGTCGCCCGGCGTCCACTGCAGCGCGTGGAAAATTTTTCCGCCTCCCGCGGCCCGGTAACCGTGGTCGCGGAAATGCCGCGAGAGCACGACCGCGTCGCGCAGCACCGGCGACTCGTCGCGCCAGCGGGGCCCGTGCGCGCCGAAGAGGTTCAGGTACAGGCCCGACCGCACGGGATGCACCCCGGTCATCACCGCGACCCGGGAGGGATGGCAGGCGGGCGCCGCGCAGTGGGCGTTGGCGAACGTGACCGAGCGCCGGGCGAGCCGTTCGAGGTGCGGCGTCTTGACGCCGGGATGGTTGTCGAGCGGCGAGATGTAGTCGTTCAGGTCATCGACCGCGATGAACAGGACGTCCGGCCGCCGCGGTGGGGCCGCGCCCGCCGGGGTCGCGGCAGCCGCGTGCAGCAGGGCCGTCGCGAGCAGAGCGAGCACGCCGTGCACGGGGCGCGTCTCCCGCTCAGAACAGCCGGCGGCCCGTCGCCGTCGCCGGCGCGGGCACCCCGATCAGCGCCGCCAGCGTCGGGGCGAGGTCCTCCACCGAAACCCGCTCCGCGCGCTCCCCGCGCGGCACGCCGGGACCGGAGAAAACCAGCGGCACGTGGGTCTCGTAATCGTGCGGCGAACCGTGGCTGACGCCTGCGCCCGACTTGGCGACAAAGTTGCGGTGGAAGGCGTAAACGACGTCGCGGTCATTGGCGGCGCGATAGCCCCGCCGCAGCGCGCCGATGATGCCGGCCGCGTCGCGCGGCGTCGCCAGCAGTTCCTCGCGGGTGTGCACCGCGGCGATGTAGGGCAGCTTCGCCCAGGCGTCGCGCACCAGCCGGGCCGCCTCCGCGGCCGCGGCGCCGCGTGCGGCCAGCGCCGTCGACCGCAGGTGCACACCCGCGCCGTCCCGCGTGAACCACGCTTCGCCCTTCGGCACGGCGCCGAAGCGGGCTTCCAGGGCCTTGACCGCGATGGCGTCCATCTCCGCCGGCTTCACGCGGCCGGCGGGGGTGCCGGGTTGCGTGCGCTGCACGTGCTCCGGCAGCGGCATGATGCCGTGGTCCGCCGTCAGCACGAAGACGCACCGCGCCAGCCCGACCTCGCGGTCGAGGTGGGCGAGCAGCCGCGCCAGCGTACGGTCGATGCGCACCACGGAGTCCATCACCTCGTGGCTGTCGGGGCCGTAATTGTGGCCGGCGGTGTCGATCTGCGCGAAGCTCACGGCCAGGAGATCCGTGGCCTCGCCGCGGCCGAGTTTCTCTTCCGTCACCGCGCGTTCCGCGAGCTCACCGAGCACTTCGGTGCTGAAGGGGGAATTGTCGAACGCCGTGAAAAACGCGGGGCCGGGTTGCTTGAGACCGCCGTCGATCCGGCGCGGAAAAGTGCGGCCGAGGCCTGCGGTGTCGGCTTCGCCCGGCCCGTCGTCTGGTCCCTGGAGGCGGTCGTAAACCTCGCGGTCCAGCACGCGGTCCCAGGTCGCGCCGAAGCGGCCGGTCACCGGGTTGCCGGCGTTGAAGGCCCGCACCCACGCCGGCAGGTCGGGGCGGTAGTGGCGTGAGGTCACGAAGCGGCCGTTCTCGTCCCAGTACGCGCCGTCGGGTTTCTGTCCGCCGAGCAGCAGCGCCGAGCGGTCCTTGTTCGCGACCGCGAAAACCCGCGCCTTCGCGCCGAAACGCTGCTTGAGCTCGTCGCTCAGCGTCGCCGCGAGGAGTGTCCGCGGCGAGCGCCCGGTCTTCTCCGGGGCGGCGGCCGCCACCGGGCCGAGCTCGGCCGGGGATATTCCCACCAGTGGCGACGAGCCGTCTTCCACGCAGTTGCGCATCTCCCACGTCGCGCGGTCCAGCCAGTCGTTGGCCGTGATGCCGTGGGTGTCGGGCGTCGTGCCGGTGAGGATGGTCGCGTGGCCGGGCGCCGTGAGCGTCGCCGCGTGGCGGTAATGGCATTGGGTGTAGTTCACCCCGTTCGCGAGCAGCCGGCGGAAACCGCCTTCGCCGAAATACGGGCCGAACTTCGCGAGATAATCCCCGCGGAACTGGTCGATCACGATCACCACCGCGAGCTTGGGCGGCTCGGCGGAAAACACCGCCGGGGCAAGGAGGGCGAAAAACGCCGCGAGGAACGTGAGGCGAGGGATCGGGGGCACGTTTCGGGGATGCCGGAAGCCCGCGGCGAGGCAAGCGCAGCCCTCGCGCCTGGCCGCGTTATTCACGGCGGCCAGCGGTTTCTTCCCGCCGTGCTCCCAGGAGCCCGTCTCGGCTGCTCTCACCGTTGCTCCTCGTTCTCGCCACGCCGCGCCTCGACCTTCTCGCCTCCGCTCGCCGTTGGGATTCCCGAGCCGGTTTGAGGGGCCGCCCGCGGCACTGGATTCACGCCCGACTTCGTCGCGGCACGGCGGCCCGATTCTTCGATCGCGTCGTTTCCGGATTGCCCCGCCGCGGCCGCGACGTGTGCTCGGCGGCTTTTCCTGATGTCCGCCGTCGCCGCCCCGGCCTCCACCCAGCCTCCGCCCAACGCCGACCACGTGCTCCGCCTCGCCGGCGAGCTCAACGTCAAGGTCTTCCAGGTCGCCGCCACGGCGCAGTTGCTCGCCGAGGGAGCCACCGTGCCGTTCATCGCGCGCTACCGCAAGGAGGCCACCGGCGAGCTCGACGAGGTGCAGGTGCTCGCCATCCGCGACCGCCTCGAGCAGATGCGGGCCGTCGACGAACGCCGCGCGTCCATCCTCGCCTCACTCAAGGAACGCAACCTGCTCACCGACGCCCTCGCCAAGGCGATCGCCGGCGCCGACACCCTCACCGCGCTCGAGGACATCTACCTGCCGTTCCGTCCGAAGAAACGCACCCGCGCCACCATCGCCCGCGAGAAGGGCCTTGAGCCGCTTGCCGACCTGCTGTTCGCCCAGGACGCCGCCACCGACGTCAACGCCGCCGCCCAGGCCCACGTCGGCCGTGAGTACGTGCCCGACGATGGCAAGAACCAGCCCGCGCGGATCGCTTCCGTCGATGAGGCCCTCGCCGGGGCGCGCGACATCATCGCCGAGCGCGTAAGCGACGACAAGGACGCCCGGGCCCGCCTCCGGGCGGTGTTCCAGAAGGACGCCGTGATCTCCACCAAGGTTCTCTCCGGCAAGGAGGCCGACCCCGAGGCCGCGAAGTTCAAGGACTACTTCGACTGGAGCGAGCCGCTCGCCAAGGCCCCGTCGCACCGCGTGCTCGCGATGCGACGGGGCGAAAAGGAGCTGTTTCTCATGCTGCGCGTGCAGTTGCCCGACGAGAGCGCGGCGTTCGCCGCCGTGCAGGCGCTTTTCGTCCGCGGCCGTAATCCCGCCGCCGACCAAGTCGTGCTCGCCGTCCAGGACGCCTGCAAGCGGCTCCTGTGCCCCGCGATGGAGACCGAGATGCGGCTCGAGTCCAAGAAGCGCGCCGACGAGGCCGCGATCCGCGTCTTCACCGGCAATCTCCGCGAGCTGCTCCTGGCCGCCCCGCTGGGCCAGCGCGCGGTCATGGCCATCGACCCGGGGTTCCGTACCGGCTGCAAGACCGTGCTCCTCGATCGGCAGGGAAAGCTGCTCCACAACGACGTCGTGTTCCCCGACCGCGATCCTTCCGAGGCGCGCGAGAAACTGCTCGGCTTCGTCAACTTCTTCAAGGTCGAGGCCATCGCCATCGGCAACGGCACCGCCGGCCGCGAGACCGAGGCGTTTGTCCGCACCCTCGGCCTGCCCGCCTCCATCCCGCTGGTGATGGTCAACGAGTCCGGCGCCTCGATCTACTCCGCCAGTGAGGTCGCCCGGGAGGAGTTTCCCGACCACGATCTCACCGTGCGTGGCGCCGTCTCCATCGGCCGCCGGCTCATGGATCCGCTCGCCGAGCTCGTGAAACTCGATCCCAAGTCGATCGGCGTCGGCCAGTACCAGCACGACGTCGAGCAGACCGCGCTCAAGCGTTCCCTCGACGACACCGTTGTCAGCGCCGTGAACGGCGTCGGCGTGGAGCTCAACACCGCGTCCAAGCAACTGCTCAGCTACGTCTCGGGGCTCAACGCCGCGACCGCCGCCGCGATCGTCGCGCGCCGCAACGAGAAGGGCGCCTTCCGTTCCCGCGCCGATCTGCGCGAGGTGCCGCGTCTCGGGCCGAAGGCGTTCGAGCAGGCCGCCGGCTTCCTCCGCATCCGCGATGGCGCCCACCCGCTCGACGGCAGCGCCGTCCACCCCGAGCGTTACGCGCTGGTCGAGCGCATGGCGGCCGACGTCGGCGCCACCGTTGGCGACCTGATGCGCGACGGGACGCTGCGCGCCCGCATTCGGCCCGAGAAGTACGTCACACCGGAGGTCGGCCTGCCGACGCTGAACGATATCCTCGCCGAACTCGCCAAGCCCGGCCGCGACCCACGCGAGAAATTCGAGGCGTTCAGCTTCACCGAGGGCGTGAACAAGCCCGGGGACCTGCGGCCCGGCATGAAACTGCCCGGCATCGTCACCAACGTCACGGCGTTCGGCGCGTTCGTCGACGTCGGTGTGCACCAGGACGGCCTCGTGCACGTGAGCCAGCTGGCCGACTCCTTCGTGAAGGACCCCGCCGAGGTCGTGAAGCCGCAGCAGAAGGTGATGGTCACGGTGCTGGAGGTTGATTTGCCGCGGCAGCGCATCGCGCTCTCCATGCGCAGCAATCCTGTGTTGGGCCCGAAGACTGCACCCGGCGCCTCCGGTCCTCGCACCAGTCCCGGGTCGCGTCCCGGCGGTGGTCCGCGGCCATCGGCCCCCGCCGCGCCGCTTCCGCCGCAAAACCTCTCCGGCGATTGGTTCAGCGCCGCGCTGAAGAAGAAGCGGTGAGGGCCGGGGAGGGACTAAGGGACAAGGGACTAAGGGAGTAAGGGACTAAGGGACGAGGGACTGAGGGACGAAAGGCGGACGCCGGAGCTTTTGAACAGGAAGGCCGGGGAGGGGAACAAAGGGGCGACCCGCCTCCGCCAAGCCTACGACGGGCAGCGTACCGAGCAGAGCAAACCGGTCATGGGTTAAGGGTACGATCGTCGCCGATCGCCTCTCGCCTATCGCCTTTAGCCCGGCTCGCTCTTACCGGTATTCGGCCAGCTCGAGGATCACGCCGTCGGGGTCGAGGAAGTAGAGCAGGGTCTTGTCGCCCGCGGCGAATTTCACGACGCCGGCGGGCACGCGCACCGGATCGCTGAAGAGCGTCACGCCTGCGGCCCGGAGTTGCGCGGCCATCGCCGCGATGTCGTCGACGCGGAACGCGAGGTGGCGCAACCCGTGGGTGTTGGCCCGCGAGGTCTCTGGGAGGACCGCTCCGGTCGGCGCCACGTACTGCAGCAGCTCGATGCGCGGCCCGCCGCCGGGCGCCTCCACGAACGCCACCAGCCCGCGTACGCCGCGCAAGCCGATGATCTCCTCGATCCACGCGCCTTCCATCACCACATCGGCCGTTTTCCGGAAGCCCAGCACCTCGGTGTAGAAACGCACCGAGCGCTCGAGGTCGGCCACCACGAGGTTGATATGGTCGATGCCGCGGATCACGGGCGCGGACCGTAGGGCCGCCGTCGTGCGCCGCAAGGCGCTTCAATCCCGGCGCGGTGAGGCCGCGCCGGGAGGGATGGGGGAAAGCGAAGGGGAGTGGGGGAGACTGGATTTCCGAAACGGATTTTGCCTACGGAGTTCACGGAACGCGCGGAATTTTCAGACGATTGCCGCTGCCTGATCCGGTGTGCCGCTGCCTGGTCCGGTGTAGCCGCGGCTGTCAGCCGCGGACCATAACGAGGCCGGAGAACGAAATAGCTGCGCGGGTATTTCTGTCCGACCGGTCCGCGGCAGCAGCCGCGGCTACACGGCCTGATTCACCGATTACGATACCTAGAGCGTGAGCCGTTCTTCCCCGGGTTCCTGATGCCCGGATTCGCTCCCGTTCTCTGTGCCTCCGTGGCTCCGTGGTGAACGGTTGGTTGCTGTGCTGCCAAAGCACAGCGCCACGTTCCGGCTTTCCCTCCGTCGCGGGCTGCCTCATTTCCTGCGCCATGTCCCCGCTCGCCGACGCCTATTACACGAAGACGCTCGAGATGCTCGCCGTCGCCCGCGAGCGCAACGCCGCTACCATCGCGCGTCTCGCGCCGGTGCTCGGCGCCAGCATCGCGGGCGGCGGCATGGTCCACACTTTCGGCTCCGGCCACAGCGACATCATCGCCCGAGAGATCGTCGGCCGCGCCGGCGGCCTGGTCTGCATCGGCTCCATCCCGGATCCCACCGCCGGCTTCATCGAGAACCTCGTCGGCTACGGCACCACCCTCGCCGAGCGTTACGACCGCCAGTACGGCCTGCGGGCCGGCGAGGTCGTCATCGTCATTTCCAACTCCGGGAAAAACTCCTCGCCCCTCGAGGTCGCGCATTACGCCAAGGGCAAGGGCTGCGTCGTCGTCGGGCTCTGTTCCGTCGCGATGTCGACCACCGCGCGCACCGTCCACCCCGCGGGTCGCAACCTCCACGCCGTCGCCGACCACGTGCTCGACAACGGCGGCGTGCCCGGCGACGCGATCATGGCGGTCAACGCGACCATCTCCAGCGGCCCCACCAGCACGTTCATCGGCTGCTCGCTCCTCAACTGGCTCATGCTCGCGACGATGGAGTGGCTCAACGAGCGCGGGCACCCGCTGCCCGTGCTCCGCAGCCAGAACGTGCCCGGCGCCATCGAGCACAACCGCGCCGTCGGCGAGAAGTACAAGCTCCGTCTGAGCAAGCAGCTCGCCTGAGGATCAACCGGCCCGCCGAAGCCCGTGCACCCACGCCTGAACCCAGCGCGGACTTTTTTCACCACGGAGGCACGGAGACACCGAGTGGAAACGAAGGGTATGCTCGCGGAGGGTGCGTCTCCGTGGACTCCGTTTCCTCCTGTTTCAAACCAGCCAACAGGAGCAAACGGAGGTAACGGAGAGAAGGCGGGGAGTTCCATGTTCCGCCTAGTCCGCAGTGCGATACCTCAGAATCGGGTGGTTTCGGAGCGAAACCCATCGGTGGAGCTATCTTCGCATTTATCCGCGTGGTCCGCGAAATCCGCGGTTAAAAATCTGGTGCTTTCGGAAACGCCGGCGGCAGTCAGGTCGACGACATCATCCGCGGCAGCCCGCCTCAGGCGGGTGAACCCTCCTCAGGCGGGCAAGCAGCCGCGGCTACCACGAGCCCTCCTTATCCGTGTCGATCCGTGTCCATCCGTGGTTACTCACCCGCGGAGCGAGTCGGGAGCGCGTTGCGACCCGAGGCTCGACTCCTCGACCTAGCGCTTTGGTTGCCGCTCCGCCGCGTCACCTGAACCAACCCCCCTTTCACCATGGAATTCCGGATCGGCATCGACGGTGGCGGCACCAAGACGGAGGGCATCCTGCTCGACGCCACCGGCGCGATCGTCGCCCGACACGTTGGCCCGGGCTGCAATCCCAATGTCGCCGGGCCTGCCGCCGCCCGCGCGGTCGTCGCCGGCGTGATCGACGCGCTCCGCGCCGAGGCGCGTCGTTTGGCGCTCGGCGCCAGCATCACCCGCACGCACCTGTACTCCGCCGGCAACCGCTCCTTCTGGAGCGAGACCGTCGCCACGTTCACGGATTGCGGGCGCACGTTCTCGGCCGATGACTCGCATCCCGTGCTCGAGCTCGCGACCGGCGGGCAACCCGGCCTCGTGTTGCACGGCGGCACCGGATCGTTCGTCGCCGCGCGCGCCCCTGACGGGTCCATTCACTACGCCGGCGGGATCGGCTGGCGTTTCGGCGATCCGGGCAGCGGCTACGATCTCGGCCGCCGCGCCGTCGCGCGCGCCCTGATTGAGTTGCAGGGCTGGTCCGCCCCGACCGCGCTTTCGACCCTCGTGCGCGCCCACGCCGGGCTTGGATCCGCCGCCGACGCCGCCGCGCTCACGCGGCATTTCTACCAGCACGCCGAGCCCAACCAGCTCATCGCCGTCCTCGCGCCTAGGTTGCTCACACTCGCCGCGGACGGTGACGTCGAGGCGCGGCGGATCGTCGCCGACTCC
>Ga0102921_1000727_pt1 | contig 11505 bp, 9 predicted proteins | sample Colrivmeta156802_FD_78205 | JGI IMG/M metagenome (GOLD analysis project Ga0102921, IMG submission 78205) | Estuarine microbial communities from the Columbia River estuary - metaG 1568-02 | ecosystem: Environmental > Aquatic > Marine > Intertidal zone > Estuary | place: USA: Columbia River Estuary...
AAAGTAGGGTATGTTTATCTTCAATTAGATTCATACCCTACAATATACTAAAAATATTTTGATTTACAAAATTTATTCTCCCCAATGTTTTTGCTTCATCTCATAGATGTCAATTGGTTCTCTTTTCATTTGTTGACCTGGATTAAAATATGCACCCTTCTTTAAATAACCACATAAGAAGTTTCTTCTCATTCTTGTTGTATCTCTATTTGGTTCACTACCATGTACAACGTGTGAGTGCAATAATGCAACTTGTCCTTTTCTTAAATATCCTTCAATCTTTTTGAAATCATGTCCTTCTGGCATCACACAACTCTTACCTCTCTCACTTCTCCAATTACCCGTATTTGTTTTCTTTCTTTCCTCATTATCTTCAATTGGTAATATAGGCAATCTATGAGAACCTTCATAATTCCAAACTGCTCCGTTTTCAGGGTCGTGATTATCTAATGCCAATGCTGTATTAATAATTTCATTGTGGCCACATCCTGTATAGAATGCATTTTGATGTTGGTCTCTACCCAATTCACCTTTTGGTTTGTAATATCCCCAAGTTTGCATTCCTACGATATCACCTTCCATTAAAAATTCACATGCTTCAATCATTTTAGGATGTGAAAACATTTTTTCAACTTTTTCAGAAACTTTGTGTGGATGCATGATTGGTTCAAACTCTTGCCATTTTTCAGGTTCAGCTTGATTCCTTTCTAATCTTAATCTATCTAATTCTGCGTTTAATTCGTCAACCTCTTGTTCGGTTAATAATTCTAAAACTGTCCAACCTCTATATCTCCAATCAAAGGTCATTTGCTGTTTTTCCTCAAAGGATAAGTGTTTGTATTCTTTCATAACTAATTTGTTTTATATAATTAAATATAGTGAAAATTATTTTAATTACCAAATTTTTATATGATTTTTATCATTTGTAGAATTGAAGTAAGTTTGGTAAATATAATCCAATGTTTTTTATTTTAAACGATGTCATAGAAATTGAAGATTTGTTTGATTCTATTACTCCACTATCCAATAATTCACCAGTACCACTATATATTTTTTCTTTTGGGCCGGCAATTCTCCAAGGCATATTGTCTGTTATCCAATATGGGTTATCTTGTAATCTTTGAAAAATATCAAAATTTACTTCAAAAACAAAACCATTTGGGTCATTAGCTTTTTGAATAAAATACCTTGTAATTACACCAGTATCATAATCATCATCTATTGGTATTGGTACTATTGTCTGTGGTATATCCAATGGAGGAAATGTTTTATTTTTTACTAAATCACTATACATATCATTTTTATTCAAATGTGAATCTATACGCTATCTCTAATATTGTTGTCCATCTATTTTCTTTAATACTATGTTTTACATTTAATACTTGAAAATATCCCTTTTGATTATAAATTTCAGGTACACCATCAATTAAAAAATATTCACCACAACTTATTCCGGCAATACCATCCATTGTTATTGTTGCTTCTAAAAATGTTAAACCAATCGTACCCGTTTGTGCTTTTGGTATTTTTGCTTGTATTAATGATGAATCTTTGTATATTAAATTATTCAATGGTTCCGTTTTACCATTACTATTCATTTTAAATCTAACAATATTTTTTTTAAGAGCTTCTTCTGTATTTTTAAATTCTTTTTCTGCCAGTTTTTGTGCAGCTAATTTATCCTTTTCCTGTTCAGCTTTTGTTTTAGTAACGGGTGGTGTTGATTTGGTTGCGTTATTCTCATTAATTTCCGATACTTCGTTCACTTCTTTTGCAAGTATTGGATTTAATGAATAATATCCATCTGCATTTTTTGCATATGAATAGTCTATATTTGCATATTTTGTTCTTAAATTTACAATTTCAATATTTTTGAAATTATTATTTGTATTTCCATTTTTATTAGAATCTAATATAAATTTACTATTATATAAAGCCTGTGCTTGCATCAAGTTATCTAATTCTAATTTAAATTCAAAATTTTCAATAATTGAACCGGATGCACCTATATTTAATCTATATATGTTTTCTTTTTCTTTTTTTTGTGGGACGGGGTTTTCAATTTTTAATTTTTCATCAACTATTATTAAATCAGTATTACCCTCTTTATCCAATGCTTTTTGTAATCTTAAATAAGACATGCCATACATATTCGCACTTATCAATGATAATATTGAATTTATTACATCGGCTTTAGTATATGATTTATTATATGAATCTAAAAAAGAATCATAACTTATAAAAACATTTAATAAATTTCCAACATTTTTATATATCCTTCGTTCGTTGTCCTTATTATATTTATTATATATTGTAAATAATGATGGTGTTTTCTCATTTTCTTCTTCATTGGTTACATTAAATTGATATTTTTTCTTTTCACCTATTTTACATTCCAAATTCTTTTTTTCGTTTATGTATATTATATTTCTTTTTTCTTTTGATATTTCTATTGAAGGTATTTCTCCAGGAAATAATAAAGAATCATTTGATGAAATTAGATATTTGCTAGAGTTTACAGGAATTATATCAATTTTTTCTGAATTTTTGTCATTTTCATCTTTTAAATAATAATATTGGTCTGTATTTATGCTTTCCTTTTTAGTTAAAAATAAATCTAAATTATTTAATAAATGTAATATTAATCTAAATGAAATATATGGTGTTTTACTATATGTTTCATCTTTTGCATCGTTATTAATTAATCCCCAATTAAAAAAATCTTCATACCATTTATCTTTTTTTAATTTATCTGTTAACACATCTACTGGAAGATTAAAATCACTAATTAATTTTGCTACCCAACTTTTATAATCATCGGTTACTGGTGCTTTTTTTGTACTAGTAATAGCATATAATTTTCCCTGTTTAATTGGAGTCCACATTTGTAATTCATTTCCTGCAGATATTTCTAATTTTACATCGTATGAACCATCGGATTCTATTGTGTATGAAAAATTTGTAACTCTGCCGGCCATAAAATCATAATCACCATTTGTATCTTTTAAAATTGTAATATAATCTTTTTTAGTTGTTCTATTTTTTTGTGAATAAATTTCAAAATAAGAATTCATAAATTCTTCGTGTCCTTTATTTGCAAATAAATGCTTATCTATTGTAACATTTTTGAAAACACCAAAAAGATTATCGGCTCTAATATCACTATTATGACCATATTCCAATACAACATTCATTCCAGGTCTTAAAAAGAAAAGTTCAAACATTTCTAATTGTTTTAATGTAAAAACTTTTATTTCTAAATTTGCCGTTTTTAAAGTATTGTTACCATTTAATGAATCTATTTCTAATGAAAGTATAATGGGAGGTGATACTTTTCTATTTTTTTCACCTGGAACACTAATAGTATTACCATCTAAATCTTTACCTATTGTACTAAAACTTTTTTCATAGGTTCTATCACTATCATTTGTAGAATTTGATATAACACATCCTTTATATGCCGATGCTGGATAGTTTCCCGATGAATACATTTTAGATATATCATCCGAATTATTAGGTTGATTTGTTACTATTGCAGGGGATGATAATATTACAAATGGTGATAATAAATTTAATTGTTCTTTATTATTTTTCCTGTAATCAAATTTGTTTTTTATCCAAGGTTTTAATTGGTCTAAAAATGGGAATTCCATAACTTATTTATTTATTTTTTCAAACTCATTTAATATTGCAGATAGATTTGATGGTATTCTCATTTGAGTACCCGGTTCAATATGCAAAGATGCTTGATTTAAATTATTTGCAATTGCAATCACCCACCATAAACTTATATCATTATAATATTTGTAAGATAATAAATCCAATCTATCACTTTCTTCGGATATTATATATAAATCATTATCCGTTGGTTTTATTCTTGGATAAATGACACTTCCTAAATATCTTTTTTTAGTGTCTTTTGAATTTAAATTATTTGCGTATTGATATCTATTTGGCATTTTTATTGTTTTGTTTCACCTATAACAAATGGTGTTGAAATTGGATAAGCTGAATTATATTCGTTACTATTCGTTATTCCATCAAAATCATATTTATATTTTGTTATTCCACCAGTTCCTTTTTCTATTTTATGATTTTCTATTATTTTCATACTAATGGATACATCTATAACTGATGGATATAAATGATTATCATTTTCTAATCCAACTATTTTTAACGCTGGGTGTAGTCCTTCCTGATTACCATTAACATCTGCATTTGGCCATATGGTATTATCATCTACTGCAAAAGATATATTTTCTACAAAACCAAAAACATTTTTATACATATCACCAATTGATAAGTAAAATAAATTTGGAGAAAATGCGTATTGATTATATAGTGTACTATTTGCTTCGGTATAAGATATTGTTGAAACTTCTTCATATGGAAATGCCAATGATTTTAAATAATTTATTTTTTTAATCATTTTTTCTTTTTGTGTAACCGTATAATAGTATACTTTTAAATTAAATTTTAAGCTTCTTTCAACTCCACCATACCTATATGTTTTAAATGGTGAGCCAATATATTTAACATCACTCCATTCCGTTGTAACATCTTCACTTAATCCAGATATTGCACCTGCAAATGGAACTATTTCGTTATTACCATATTTTTTGAATGTAACCCATACTTGATTTACATCTCTATTTTCATTTATAGTTTGATTTAAATCAATTTCACTATTAAATTTTTCCTTTTCTAATATGTACTTATTTGCTCCTGACCAACCTGCTTTTTCTTTAAATGTTTTTAATTTTATTGATTTGCCTACAAATAATCCTTTACGTTCTTCACCATCTATATCCAACTGATGAACTGTTTTATACTCACTATTTTTTATTTCTGCTCCTCTGGTTTTTCCGGCTTTATTTTTACCAAATCTTGGATGATAACTTTCATTTTTTGGAATTTTCAATGAACTGGCTAATTCTTTAATTGCACCCACACTTCCAAATTGTTTTATCCCACTAGCTACTATACCTTCGGTTGATTGGCCACCACCAAATATATTTAATAATTCATTAGACGGGTTTGGTGAAGTTTTTACAACATAAGCTCTTCCTGATTTTATTGAATCTCTAAGTAATGCTGCGGTTGGAGCCAATAGTGAAACTGGTTTTGCAAGTGGAGATAAACTACGAAAAATTGTATCGGATGGTCTATTTGCAGAACCACCACCATTATTTCCTGCTATTAATCCACCTGCTAAATCTGCTATTGGATTTGGAGATGATGCAAGTAATGCAATACCTCTTGGTGGATTAAGAATACCTTTACTTTCTATACGAATATTATCTTTATCGTATATTTCTTTGCTTCTTTGCTTAAAAAGGTCTTGTATTGTTGGCATTTATTAGAATCAATTTTATATAAATATCTTTTAATACAATTTATAGTATTATCCGGCTATTATTGATGATGCGTATCCAGTAACACCTGTTGTAGTTTGTACATTACTACCCAATCCGTATTGATTATTTTTTACTTTTTGCAAAGCTTTAGTTACTCTAGTACCATCCATAGTAATATTTTTACCTTGTAGTGTTGCATCAATTACATTACTTAATAATTCATTTGTAACTTCACCTTGTCTTAATAATTTTGTATATCCATTTGCTTCCGCTTGAAATATTTGTTGTAATAAATTTTTCAAATTGAATGAATCATCTTTTGCTTGTTTAGTACCTGCTGCAACTGCAACTGTTGTTTTCTCCAAATTAGTAGGTATTGTTGAATTCATTGTTGTGCTAAGTGTTGTAACTGCGGTTGTCAAATTTGCAGTTTCTTTTGTTGTTCCTGCCGGGCCTGTGATTGAAACTGATGATATGTCTCTTAAATTTTTCATAAAATCAGTTTTTTTAGTGTTAAATCTTGCACCACCCGAAGCTTCAAATTGTTCAAATGTTTTTGGATATGCTTTCTTTACCGTCGTTTGGAATGCCATATATTCCTCACTAGATGATTTGGCATACATTGTTACTAATTTTTCAAATGCGGCTGCTTTAATTTTTTGTGCACCAATTTCTTTATCTACTCTTGCATTATAATCACTTAATCCATACTGGTTTAATACAGATGCCGGGTCTTTGGAATTCATCATTTTTTTAGTAATTTCAACTAATTGGTCATCTGTAATATACCCAGCTTTTACTAATTTTTGGTAATCACCTATAATATTTTGTTGGTCTGTCCCTTTCATTGTGACACCACTTGCTTCAAATGCTCCCGACATTTGTTGTTTTAACATTCCTTTTAAAAAGTAGTTTGATGCCGATTCAACCAGTGCGTCAGCTGCGGCCATGTCTTTTATGTTTTGTTTCTCATAGTATAATGACCACTTTGCTCTATATGCTGCTTCTAATTGAATTCCTGCCAATCTTTGTTGTTGTTCAACCATTAACATTACTAATCTTTGTTTTTGTTCAAATTTTAATAATTCCAATCTCTGTGCTTGCTCTAATCCCAATTTTCTTCCTGCATTTGCAACTTCGGTTTTTAACATTTGGTCGGCTATTTGTTTACCAGCTTCTGCATTTGCTGATAATTCACCACTCATGCTTCCTCCACTACCTTGTAGTAATGCCATCAATGCGGTTGTACTCATACCTGTTGCCTGTGCTAATGCCTGTCTTTGGAATGCATTCATTGCATTTATATCCATACCACCCAATGATGATTTTAATGCATTTGCAGCACCGACACTATCATTGGCCATTAATCTAGCTCTTACTTCTGAAAGGTTTACATTACGACCTAACATTGCCGATAAACTCATTTCAGATTTTATACTATCTTTATAATTTAACACCATTGAGTCAGTTGCTCCTAACATTTCTTTATATGAAACTGACATTTTACTAAGTATTCCGGCTTCTCTTACTAAATTGTTGTAATTCATATCAGCAAACTTTGCAATTTCTTCTGCAGCGTTTGATATTTCACCAAAAAGTGTAGCAGCTATTAACCCATTTTTTTCCGCAAATACACCGAGACCACCTACTAAATTAGATGCCATTTCACCGGATATTTTTGCACCAATTTTGAATAACTTTGTCATATTCAAAACATCATCAGTAGACCCTCCAAAATATTTAGAAAGGGCAGCTGCTTGTTCTGTTATTTTAGTCATTGATTTAGCACCATATCCGAACGCAGTTTGAAATTTTCCCATTGCCGTTGCAATCTCTTGAGAAGAACTACCCACCGCTTTAAGTGCTCTTTCTGATATTTTTTGATATTTCGTTATAAATCTAAGTCCCATTTGTTGTAATGCACTTCTTTTTTCATTCTCCGCATCCAAAGTTTGCATTGCTTGTTGTTGACCGAATACTAATGCATCTTTTTTCAATCCAATTTCATACTCAATTTGGTCTTTTATTAAACTTTGATTATATTGAAGCATTTCCATTGCACCTTGCTTTTCATAATTAAAAACATCTTGTTGTAATTGTTGTTTTAATTCTAAGGGTTTCTTATATAAAAATTCTGCGTCAATTTTTCTAAATGCTTCGGTACCTTCTAAAGATTTGGACATTTCGGCTATACCACCTGCTCCTAACATTTTATTACCAGACATCATTTTCATTGTAGATAATGCCTTTGCTGCTCCACCACTATTCCAAAAATCATAGGCCATTTTTGCGAGGCCTCCAAGTACAGCTGCAGGGCCTGCTATTCTTAACAAATTACCACCCAGAGCTGAAAGTCCTTTTGCACCTTTTTTTAATGCACCACCACCAAATAATTTTTCACCCAATTTATTATGGAAAGATTGTACCTGTTTTTTTCCTATAAAAGTTTCTGCTAAATCATTAACTTTACCTAATCCTAATTTATTAAGTAGTTTTTTACTTCTAGATGCAGCTGATGATTCTTTTTCTTCTTTATTTCCGAATCCACTACCACCTCCACCTTTAGCTTCTAATACCTGAATCAACCTATTTATTGAGGACGCTAAATCATTTGATTCTCCTGGAACATAATTTGATATTCGTGAGTTTTTTACATTATTATTTTTTGGTCGTCTTTTGGCCATAGTGTTTATATTACTTTACATTATATAAATATCATTTTATCTGTTTTATCTCCTTATTGTTTTACTTGTTGGAGTGGATTTGTTAGCAGGTTTATTTACATTTTCTGCAATACCTCTCTCTGTTTCTTTTGATTCTATTAATTCATTCCAATAAAATTCTCTTAAACGCACGGGCATATAATACACATCATGCCAAGTAAATCCACCATTGGAGTTGTATATTAAACTAAATATCTTTTTGTGTAAGAATTGTGAATAATTAGTCGGCAGGGTAAAAAAAGTCTACCCCAATTGGTACTTTTAACGCCTCCTTTTCGCCGGTAAAAGGTGATACATATTCAAATGTAAAATCTACATCCGGAGTTATTTCATTTATATATTTTCTAAGTGCTTTAGAATCTGCTGCTTGTAATTGATTCATAACAAAATTACTGATATATCCCAAATCTCTATTACCATCCACCTCTATAATAATTCTTCTATATCTAGATGTAATTTCATTTGGTTGTTTTGATATTTTTTCACTTGCTTCTGTATCTTTTTGAATTGCCATTTCGTCAGCATGTGTTAACAATTTAAATTTAATTGCAACTTTTGTTTTTGGAAGTAAAAAATCATATTCATTATTTCTATTTAATATTGTTTCATCTACTTCTTTAATACTCAATTTAGAAATGTCAACTTTAACATTTACTGGTTCATTTTCAATAGGGTCGTTAATTACTACATCGTATTCAGGACCATATGCCAATACTCTACTTGCAACTAATATTGCGTTTTTATCACCAAGTACTAGATCATCTATTTTAATATTATTATCTACAATTATAGATTCTAATAACTTATCCAAAACAATTCCTTTACGAATTAAATTTGTTGAAGTTAAAATATCTTCTTCTTTTGCAGTCAATAATTTAATAGTAATTTCACCAGATGCTAACGGATGTGTTTCAGGATATACTAATCCTTTACTTGCTAAACTAATAACCTCCGTTGGAAATGGGTATGATTTTTTTTGTGTTTGTTGTGTAGGTGTTGATAACCCTCTTGTAACTTGTTGTTCTATGTTTTGTTCCATAATAAAATATAACTTTGTGTTTAATAATATATATACACTTTTCAAAAAAATAAAAGGGATACTTTGTGGGTATCCCTTTCGTTTATTATTTTTAGTCTAAATTAGAATTCTAAGATAGCGTAATCGTAAGTTAAAGTTAATTCAATTGCAACTGGGTCGTTTGAGCTCCAATCTAAATCACCAAAATTAGCTTGAGTGATAAATGCACCTTTTAAAGTCCATTGTTCTACCTTATCACCTACTGGGCCTAAGATATAGAATGTAATGTCTTTTTTGTAGAATGCAGCGTATCCGTCTCTACCTGTTAACGACTCATGTGATTGTCTAATCCACTCCATAACTTGTTGTGCACCTGATGGTACAATTGGGTCATAAAGTGTAATGTTTACATCATCCCATGTAGATTTTCCTTTAATCTTTCTTTTTACGTTAATGTGGTCTAATTCAACAACTTCCGATGTGAATGTAGGTCTACTTGCAGTTTTAATGATATACGATTCTATACCGTTAATTTCCATAATGAACCTATTACTTAACTTCGGTTCAAAGTTCTTATAGAAAATTTTATCAAACTCTAATATTTCTGGCATTTTACTTTATTTTTTTATTCTTTTATATAAATATCTATTTCTTAAATTATCCGTTAAATGCTGCACCAGTTGGTAAGATGTTGAAATCAATTTGAATGAATTCAGCGGTCTTAGTTGGTTGTAAGTAGATAGCACCTTTAAGGATGTTTCTATCAATTACATCTGGAGTATTATTTGAATCATCCATTACAACACGGAATGCGTACAAACCTTGTCTTTGTTGGATTGATTCTAAATAAGGGTTAGCAATATTTAAGAATCTATTTCTTGTCTCTGCAGTGTTTTGTTCAAATACTAAGTATCTTGAAGTAGATGCGATGTATTTTCTTACAGTTAATAATAATCTTCTAACATTAATTCTGTCTAATGCAGATGGTTTATCTTGTAAAGTTTTTTGACCGAATACTACGATACCTTGTCCTGGGAATTGTACGATTGGGTTTACTTTACCTTCATATAATTCATCTTTTTCAGATTGAGTCAATCTATTCAATACACTAACTGCTCCTATTAATCCACCTCTATTCAAACCTGCTGGTGCAAACCACTCAGCTGCTACTCTATCGTTTGATGCGAATACACCCGGAAGTAATACTGATGGTGGAACTGAAATTAATTTGTTTGTATTAACATCAATTGTCTTAACCCATGGGTAGTAAGTTGCGGTCATATTTGAATCTACTGCGTCGGATTGTGCAGTCGCTTGTGGAATTGAATCACCTGCTGCTGTTGTATCCATAATATAGAAACAATCATCTCTTTGTTCAACCATATCTAAAACCGAAGTTGCTACTGAAGGATGCAATCTTCTAATAACACCCGGAGTTACTACCATATTGATATCAAATTCGTCAGCGTTTGATAATGCTGCGATGTGTTTACCATATGCTACTGAACCTGAAGTTAATGAAGTTGTTAAATCAAATCCTTGTGAGTTACCTGCAATGATATTTGCTCCAGTATAAATTGGAGTTGCTGGTGACATACCATCAAATCCTTCTTGGAATCCAACTATAAATTGTGCTCTAGTATCACCAACTGCTAAGTTTGTAGTTGCCGCAGTTAATGAAGTAAGTGAATCTAATCCAAATACAGAATTAGAACCCACACTTGCTCCTGTTGGAATTGGTTTCAAATATATTGAGTTATCAGTATTGAAATCCAAATTAATACCACAAAGTGCAAGACTTCCTGATTGGTCAACTGAACCTGTTGAGAATGTTACTGCAGGAATCAATGCTCCAACACCTGCTGATGCGGATATTGGTAATTTATATGCTGCGTGTCCGAATGGAACTGCCTGAACCGGTGCGTTATAATTAAATGTTAAAGAATTAATTCTAATATATTTTGAATTATTAACCCAATCACCTGTTTCAGTTATTTTACCTTCGGAATTGATTGATAATTTTCTATCACCAATTACTCTACTAATATAGTTTGGAGAATTGGGGTCAAGATTTACATTAGAGTATGTTTCTAATACATTCTTTTTCTTATCCGTATCACCAAATGCTCTTACTACGACCGTAAATGTACCATAATCAGTTCCGTTTACAGAACCAGCTGCTTTAATATTTGTAATACCAATTTTAACTTTTGTATTTGCTGAATTACCTGCTCCTAATGTTTCAAATTGGAAAAGGTCATATCTTTGACCACTAATAGTTTGTGATTTGATTGTTGGTGTTAATGCTTCTTGCGCATCAAATGTAAATAATTGGTTACCCAATACCGTTACACTTGCAGAAGTTGCTGATACAAAATTTATAGATGTATTTTTGAAGAAACCATAT
>Ga0102921_1000733_pt1 | contig 11485 bp, 8 predicted proteins | sample Colrivmeta156802_FD_78205 | JGI IMG/M metagenome (GOLD analysis project Ga0102921, IMG submission 78205) | Estuarine microbial communities from the Columbia River estuary - metaG 1568-02 | ecosystem: Environmental > Aquatic > Marine > Intertidal zone > Estuary | place: USA: Columbia River Estuary...
CAAGTTCTTGCAGCCGCTGGTTGTAGTGGACGCGTTGCCCTCCGGCGCGCCCGCTTCGATGCAGCGGCGCTGATCGCGGCGAAAGAGGGCATCAGCGCGTTGTCTGGTGCCCTCTTCGACCTCGGAGTCTCTTCTCCGCAGTTCGATATCGCCGAGCGTGGATTTTCGTATCGATTTGATGCACCTCTAGATATGCGCATGGATCGTTCTCAAGCATTGAGCGCAGATGTGATTGTCAATACATACGACGAAGATGCGTTGACGAGCATGTTGCGTCGAAACGCGGACGAGCGTCATGCGTACCGAATTGCAAAGGCGATTATCGCTGCACGCCCGATTCATTCCACAGTGCGATTGTCCGATGTGGTGAGTTCAGCAATCCCTGCTCCAGCACGACGTCGCGGCGGACATCCTGCAAAACGGACGTTTCAAGCAATTCGCATCGAAGTAAACGCAGAACTTGAAATTCTTCCAGGAGCCTTGCGTAATGTCATTTCACTGTTGACCCCTGGTGCTCGATTGGCAGTGCTTTCGTATCATTCAGGCGAAGACCGCATCGTCAAGTCTGTAATGAGGTCAGCAGAGACGGGCGATTGTGATTGCCCACCAAATCTTCCATGCGGATGTGGTGCTGTGCGTTCAGTTGTTCGTATCCGTGCACCTCGCGATGCGGATAGAGCCGAGTTGGCTCTCAATCCCAGGTCCTCTTCGGCGCGTTTACGCGTTGTAGAGAAAATTGCTATTGAGAGTCAGAAGTAGTCATGGCTGTCGCTATGAAATTTGCTGCTGTTCTAGCACCACGTGAGGATCGAGGTAGTCGTCCAAAGTTGGTGTTGGTTCCTCAAAGTGAACGTCGCTACTTCCGAGTAATCACCACGGTGGTTCTCGTCGGAATACTGATGTTAGGGATTGTGTCGCTTCGGGCTTACATGGCTCAACAAGAAATGCGTCTTGACAAGCTCAACTACGACATCACTCGCGCACGTGCACATTTCGAAACCTTGCGTGCCGAGCGTGCAAATCTTCAGTCGCCAGGCCAATTGATGAATCAGGCAAGTCTCATGGGGCTCGTTCCTAGTTTTCCAATTCGAATGGTCGGTATCCCGCCCGCGGTAGCAGCGGAAGTTGCAGCAACGGTAGGCAAAGTTGACTCTGACGTTGTCGCTCATACTGAATCACCACTTGATGAATTTGGTCGCATGAAAGCAGTAGTGGTTGGATCGCCATGAGTGGGTCAGAAAAATCTCAGCGCGGAACGCGTTCGCACGCAACGTCGTCATCATCGTCACGTACTTCGTCTCGGTCAACGTCAACTCGTTCGTCGACTAGTGGTGGCACATCAGGTAGTCGTTCACGTTCGACAAGTCGGCCGCCCGTAGCAAAGAGGCCAAGTCGTCCACCAGTTCGCAGTTCGGCAACAACTCGCAGACCTGCGCCGGCTGCAACACCCTTTGAGTCGTTCATGAGGTCTGTATGGCATTGGGTCAAGATGAGTTTCACTGGCGATGTGCCGGCGTCGATGCGTTCAAGCAAGATTCCGTCTTCAGAAGCGCATCATCGCGTGAAGAATCGGATTCGTTGGATGGTGGTTTTTTTCACTCTTCTCTTAACGTTGCTGTTTGGCCGAGTGGTGCTTTTGCAAACAGTTCAACGAGATGGGTACTTCGCAGCAAGCGTTGAACAACGCACGAGGGTGAATATTCTGCGCGCAGCTCGTGGAGTGATCTTTGATCGCAATGGCAATGAGTTGGCACTATCGGTCCCGAGTACAACTGTGTACGCAGACCCGCGTGGAATGACTGACATCCCTGGTGTTGTACGTGGTTTATCTGTTGCCTTGGCGTACACACCAGAACAAGAAGCCCGACTGCTTGCAACTCTCAGCAAACCAGGTTCGAAATTCAGCTACATCGCACGAGGCTTGACTAAGGAAAACGCCAAGACACTTCTTGACCTTGGACTTCCGGGCGTGTACTCCTACAGGGAACCGGCTCGACAGGTGGAAGGTGGAGTCGCTGGCGCTGTTATCGGGCGAACGGATCCTGATGGACTTGGAACTTCTGGTCTTGAGAAACAGTTCAACAAGATTCTTACTGGGGTCGACGGCAAAGGAATTCGTGAAGTTGACGAGAATGGCCGATCCATTGCCGGAGCACAAAGCACTACCGTTGCTCCAGTTCCAGGCGATGACATTGTCTTGACTCTTGACAAGAACATTCAATTCCAAACGGACACAGCTCTTCTTGATCGCGTCGGTCAACTCAGCGCCAAAGGCGGCACTGCAATCGTGATGAATACAACAACGGGGCAGGTGTATGCCATGTCGAACGTGCGTCGTAATGCTGCAGGCTCTGCGGTTCTTGCCTCGGGAAACTTCGCAGCCGTTGAGGCGTATGAGCCCGGATCTGTTGCGAAAGTGTTCTCGGTCAGTGCAGCCCTGAACGAAGGGGCTGTGACTCCCGAAACTGTGTTTACAGTTCCGGGTGCAATCGTTGTTGACAAGTTTCCTATTCGAGATGCATGGCCGCACGGGCCAATTGACATGAACGTGAAAGCCATTGTCAGTGAAAGTTCGAACATTGGAACCCTCATGACGGCAGAAAAAATCAGTTCTAATTCTTTGCACGACTATTTATATGCATTCGGTTTTGGTCAGAAAACGGGTCTGGATTATCCAGGCGAAAGTCGTGGAACCCTACGACCAGCGAATAAGTGGCGAGGCACAGAAAAGGTAACTGTGTCGTACGGTTATGGAATGGCAGTAACTCCTCTTCAGATGATTGCAGGTGTCAACACCGTTGCGAACAAAGGTACGTATGTCGCTCCGCAGTTGGTGAGTGCCACCATTGATAAGGCCGGGAAACGTCATCCTGTACCTGAATCTGCAACTCGTTCGGTTCTTAAGCCCGAGACTGCAGCCGTGATGACTGACATGTTGCGTGAAGTTATTTGTACCGGAACCGGCGAACTCGCTCAGGTGAAGGGCATGGAAATCGCTGGCAAAACTGGCACTGGATACAAGGTGCAGTCAAACGGTACGTACTCAACAGATTCTGGTGGGCGCAAATACTTTGCTTCGTTCGTTGGATACTTTCCCGCAACGAATCCTCAAGTCACGATGTTGATCAGCATTGACGAACCAGATGCATCATCGCGTGACCGTTTCGGTGGTACAGCCGCCGCTACAGTTTTCGCTCGATTGGTCCCAGGGGTCATGCACGAGTTGGGTATTCAGGCAACCGGTTCAGGAACTGGTTGCAAGGCGGGCGCTACGTCTGCTGGACACTGATCGGATCATGAAACATGGCGCGTTATTCAGTTTCCCCGTTGACTGTCGACAGCCTTGTCATGCATGCAGATATTTCTGCAACGATTGTTGGAGATAAGAACACTGAATTTTCTGGGATAACTCAGGATTCTCGCAATGTCGAACCAGGGGACATTCTCTGTTGCGTTCGCGGTGATTTGTTTGATGGTCATCAGTTCATCAATGAAGCAATTTCTCGTGGGGCCGCCGCGGTTCTTGTCGACCACGTTGATGAGTCGATTGAATCCTCGGTCGTCCAGATTGTCGTAGCAGATGTACGTTTAGTTCTAGGTCGTATTGCATCTGCAGCCTTTCGTCATCCGGCTTCATCTTTGAAGATGGTTGGCATCACTGGAACGAACGGAAAAACAACAACAGCATCCATTCTCGGGTCACTGTTAACTGCTCATGGTGCATCTGTGCACGTGATGGGGACATTGACGGGTGCGCGTACGACGCCTGAATCAATAGATTTGCACGCTCAATTACGTACATGTGTCGACTCTGGTGTGGACCATGTAGTCATGGAGGTGTCGTCGCATGCGTTGGAACATCGCCGTGTCGACGGAATCGTGTTTGATGTAGTCATCTTCACGAATCTGGGACACGACCATCTTGACTTTCACGGCACGATGGAAAATTACTTTTCGGCCAAGAGAAGACTGTTCGCGTCTGAACTCGCGAGGGCGGCGGTAGTGAATGCAGATGACTCCTATGGGAACCGGCTACTAAAAGAAGCTTCAATTCGAACATTGTCATACTCGTCATCTGATCTCAGCAATGTCGTTGTTGCTGCATCAAGTGTTTCGTTTAGTTGGAAGAATCTTGACGTACGTCTACCTATTGGTGGCTCGTATGCAGTGATGAATGCGCTCGCGGCTATTTCTGCGGCTAGTGAACTTGGAATTCCTGATGAGCGCATCGTTAGTGGATGTTCTTCGGTACAGACCGTGCCTGGCCGTTTTGAATCAATACCTAACGACGAGGACATAGACGTTGTGGTCGACTTTGCTCATACACCCGAAGCATTGGAAGGTCTGTTGATCAGCGCGCGAGAGATTACTCGTGCAGGGTTGATAGTGGTTTTTGGTTGTGGCGGAGACAGAGATAATGCAAAGCGTCCACTTATGGGAGACATTGCGTCTCGCGGGGCGGACATAGTGATCATCACCTCCGATAATCCACGCAATGAGGATCCCGAGCGCATAGTGGCTGAAGTCATGGCTGGCGTTGCGGTCAATCGTGCCTTAGTTAGTTCCATCGTGAATAGGGAAAAAGCAATTGAATCCGCCATCTTGGGGGCAAAGCGTGGTGACATGGTGGTAATCGCTGGCAAGGGTCATGAGACAACCCAGGAAACTAATGGCGTGATGTCGCCTAGTAGTGATGTGGCAATTGCTGCTGCTGCGCTTCGGAAACGAAAGGAGAAAACGAAATGATTGCAGTTCTTATTGCTGGCTCAGTGGCCATGATGTTGTCACTTTTTGGTACGCGCGCCTTGATCTCTTTTTTTGATTCAATAGGCAAAGGTCAACCAATTCTCGGTTCTGATGACCATGGACCCGTCCATCACATGAAGAAGCAGGGGACAGCCACCATGGGCGGAATTGCCATCATGGTGTCAGCTTTTGTTGGTTGGGCTGTTGCGCATTTACGCGGCGGGATTGCTCTGTCTGACCAGGCCATGATTATGTGGGCAATTTGTGGAATCTTGTCAGTTGTTGGATTCCTTGACGACTTCTTGAAAGTGCGTCACGCACAGAATCGCGGAATCTTCTGGAAGAAGAAGGGCCAGATCACCTTTGGTCTCGTGGTCGTGATGATGACATGGCTGCTTCTGGGAACGGGTGTGAGCGAAACGCTTTCATTTACGCGTTTTGATCTTCCTGGTTGGAACTTGTCGCCCGTTCTGTGGGTTGTATGGACATCTGTCATGGTGTGGGCAACAACAAACGCTGTCAACGTGACCGATGGTCTCGACGGTCTTGCTGCGGGCTCTGCACTATTCGGATTCCTCGCGTTTACGGTGATTGCATATTGGGCATTTCGTAATCCTGATATTTACAATTTGGTCAACCCTCTTGACTTGGCGGTGTTTTCGGCTGCAATGGCCGGAGCATGCGGCGGATTTCTCTGGTGGAATGCTGCGCCTGCCCGAATATTTATGGGTGATGTTGGTGCGTTGGGAATCGGAGCCGCGTTGGGCTTGTTAGCAGTGACTACCAATACGCACATGTTGCTTCCTCTTATCTGTGCACTCAATGTGATGGAGGCTGGTTCTGTTGCATTGCAGATGGGTGTCTTCAAAGCATCGGGGCGAAAAAAGCGTTTGTTCCGTATGTCGCCGATTCATCATCATTTTGAACTTCTTGGTTGGCCAGAAACGACTGTCATTATTCGATTCTGGATCTTGTCCGGTATCTGTGTTGCAATCGCCGTAGGAATGTTTATTGCTGACTTCACGCATATTGCCGATTCCTTTGCCGGGCGGTGACATGAAACGGGTTGCTGTTTTTGGCTTGGCCCTTGCCGGAGCAGCGGCGGCGCGTGCATTGGTCGCACGGGGTATTGACGTGGTTTTGTCAGACGACGAAATCGTCGATGAACATCGTCGTCTTGCACGTGAACTCGGCTGCGCAATTGTTCCAGTAGTCACTCAGTCTGACGTTGTCGCGTTTCTCGACGGCGTCGATGTATTGATACCTGCACCAGGCGTACCACCGCTTCACAGAGTCATTGTTGAGGCACTTGCCTGCGGCGTCTCTATTCGATCAGAGATTGATATTGCATATGAATGGGAACAGCAGAGAAGTGGGGGGCCTAGGCCAATTCTCGGAGTCACGGGCACTGATGGCAAAACCACCACCACGATGATTGCTGCTGCACTGCTGCGCGGCGGTGGGCGTACGGTTGGCGAGGTAGGGAACACGGACCTTCCATTTATGGCGGCTATTGATCAATCATTTGATGCGTTCGTTGTTGAATGTTCAAGTTTTCGATTGCAATTCACAGAAGCTTTTCGATGTGATGCATCAGTGTGGCTTAACCTGGCCCCGGACCATCTTGATTGGCATGGTTCACTTGGAAACTACACCGGCGCAAAACGACGACTATGGGCGCACGCAGGCACTGGCGACGTAGTAATTGCTCCAGTGAACAATGAGATGATTCTTGAATCTGCTCGCGCAACGCCAGCACGATGCGTCACGTTTGGTCTGGAATCTGGTGACTACACAGTGTCGTCGAAGTCTTTGGTTAGTCCGCATGGAGTCATTTGTTCGGTCGATGAGTTATGGCGCGCACTTCCTCATGACATCACTAACTCACTTGCTGCTGCGGCGTTGGTTATTGAATCAGGGTTAAGTGGTGTGGGGGATGTAGCAGCGCCACTTCATAGTTTTGAATCGGCACATCACCGCATCGAGCTCGTCGGTCACTTTGATGGATCGGCATGGTATGACGACTCCAAAGCAACAAGCCCTCATGCGGCGCTCACCGCTATTCGATCATTTGAACATGTCGTGTTGATAGCTGGTGGGCGCAATAAGAATTTAGATTTGCGACAAATGGCTACAGAGCCGCAGCGAATGGTGGGAGTTGTAGCGATCGGAGATGATGCAGATGCAATTCGGCGCGCATTTGAAGGTGTGTGTGTTGTGCAGGACGCTACATCCATGGAAGAAGCAGTTGCGCTAGCTCACAGCATGGCGATGAATGGTGCAAGTGTTCTGTTGTCGCCGGGTTGCACCAGTTATGACTGGTACAACAATTACAACGAACGCGGTGATGATTTTCAAGACAATGTACGCAAGTACTTCAGCCGAACAGAATTGAGTTCATAATGGTTACAGATAAACGAACCTCACCAAGCCTCAAGGAACGTCGCCTTGAAACCCTTCGCCGAACCGGTGTTGCAGACCGTCAACGTGTGGTCACGGAGAAGCCTTCTGCTGCTTTTTACTGGATTTTCATCATTGTTTCATCGTTTGTCATGTTGGGTCTTGTCATGGTGTTGTCATCATCTTCCGTCACTAATTTGCATTCCGGAGGGTCGGCATGGGGGATGTTCCAACGCCAATTGGTTTGGGCCGGGCTGGGTGGAATTGCAATGTGGGCTGCATTCGCATTTCCCTACGAGACATGGCGCAAAACATTTCTCTTGCAGTCCGTAGTCGCATCAGTGGTGCTGCTTAATGTCCTGGTGATTCTGAGAGGCGCATTGGTGAATGGCGCACGTGCATGGCTAGACATGGGGCCGTTTCGAATGCAGCCATCTGAATTCATGAAGATTGCAGTAGTTCTTTTCTGTGCAAACTTGCTGTCTCACCGACATCGTTCGGTTCAGATTTCGAGCATTGTTTTGTGGCCGATGATTGTTGCTTTGGGCGTTAGTGCAGGGTTGTGCGCACTCCAGAAGGATTTCGGTGGAAGTTTGATCTTCGGTGGAATTGTGCTCGTGATGATGATTATCGCTGGACTACCTAAGCGACAGGTGTTAACCACAACCGTCGTTCTTCTAGTTTCTGGAGCTTTCGTACTTAAGTTCGCCGGCAATGCGAGCGCCCGAATGTTGGCATTTATGGACCTGGAAGGGACGAAAGAAGACGGCGGATACCAGGTGTATCAGTCTCTATTGAGCATTGCTAATGGCGGCTGGTCTGGCACTGGAATCGGATCTGGCACTAGTAAGTGGGGTTATGTGCCTCTTGCCTACAGTGACTTCATATTTTCTGTAATTGCTGAGGAGTTGGGAATCTTTGGTTCATTGATGGTGATCGGAGGTTTTCTTGCGCTAGTTGTCTTTGGTTTGCAGGTTGCACTGTCTGCACCTGATACTCACGGTGCATTTATTGCAGGTGGAATATCTGCTTGGTTCGGGGTACAGGCGCTGGTCAATGTCGGTGGGGTAGTGGGTGCACTGCCAATGACCGGACTAACGCTTCCGTTTTTGTCGTATGGCGGCTCTTCACTTATCGCATCAATGGCGGCCGCTGGATTGTTATTGAATGTGGCGCGAGCCGTAAAGACGTCTCAGTAGACCATGGTGTACGCAGTAGTTACCGGCGGCGGAACAAGTGGCCACGTAATTCCGGCGATGGCAATTTGTGAACTACTTGTCGAGGCAGGACACTCGGCTTCTGATATTCGATACGTCGGATCTCGGCGTGGAGTTGAACGTGAATTGATGAAATCGTCTCAGATTTCTGCTGAGTATCTTCCAATCTCAGGTTTGCAGCGTTCATGGAGTTTTCAAGGCGTAACAAGAAATGCCTTGTTGCCTTTGCGTTTATTACGGAGTCGAATTCTCGCTCGTGGGCTCCTCAAAATGTGGAGCCCTAGCGTCGTGATTTCAGTTGGTGGATACGCGAGTGAGCCAATGTCGCGTGCGGCAATTGCGGCAGATGTGCCACTGGTATGCGTCAGTTACGACAGAATTCCTGGCTTGGCGACTCGACGTCAAGCGAAACTGGCGTCGATTTCGGCGGTTGCATTTGAGGGCAGTTCACTTCCTCGGTCAGTTCTGACGGGTGCGCCAGTTCGTAAGCAGTTGCGCGCATTGAATGTTTCTAGTTCCCGTGCCTCGTCGCGTTCTGAGTTAGGTATTTCACCGGATGCGCGCATGGTTGTTGTGATGGGCGGCTCTTTAGGTTCTGGCGTGTTGAACGCGATGGTTGCTGATCTGTTGCTTGCACTAGCGGGAACTCATTCGGTGGTGTACCACATATGCGGAGAACGCTTTGTGCGAGATCAAATGCCACACGTACCCGCTGGCGTGCAATACATCCGCGTTGGGTATGAAGACCGAATGGCAGATGTGTATAGCGCGCTTGATGTGTTGGTATCACGTGCAGGTGCAAGTTCGGTTGCAGAGATTGCCACTGTTGGTGTTGCTTCAATTTTGGTTCCTTGGCCTGACGCAGCCGATGGCCACCAAGAACTCAATGCACGATGGCTGACAGATGCCGGAGCGGGAATTCTTGTGGATGATGCTTCCTGTGCTGACGGCAGGGCAGTAGCGCAGGTCACTCAATTGCTTGCAGATCAGAATCATGTGACCGAATTGGCACGCTCGGCCTATCAACTTGGAGCCCTGCATAGAAGCTCGGCTTTAGTGGATGCAATCGAGGGGGCCGCACGCGCGACTATCGGGCGTGGAACAATGGACGACTGATGAACGTCAATCGCCGACTCGCCGAACCGCTCATTGCGCTCAATACCCCTGTTCGATGTCACATCGTTGGTATTGGTGGCCCGGGCATGAGTGCAATTGCTCGCTTGTTGGTTGAAATGGGGCATGCGGTCACGGGGTCAGACCTGCATGAGTCAGATGTCATCGAAGAACTTCGTCAGCGCGGCGCAGAAATTTCTATTGGTCATAAAGCGGCAGTTGTCCATGGCGCTGACGTAGTCACGTATTCAACGGCGATTCCTTTGAACAATGTCGAATTGGTAGAGGCTCAACGCAGTGGCATTGAGACCCGTCATAGGTCCGGCATGTTGGCGTCGCTATGTGCTGCGACAAATGCGGTGGGTATTGCCGGCACCCATGGAAAGACAACCACAACAGCGCTCGTGACTGCGATGACTACGGCAGGTGGTCTGCACCCATCTTCGATCATTGGAGCAGATGTTCTTGGTGGTACTGGGAACGTGCACGGAGATGGATTGCTCCTGATTATCGAGGCAGATGAAAGTGACGGCACACTTGATGTGCTTCCGTTGTTATCTCTTGTTGTGACCAACATTGACGTTGACCAACTTGACTACTTTGAAACTTTTGAAGCTATTAAGGAATGTTTTGCTGACGCGGTTGCGCGTACTCGCGGAGCAGTCGTATTAAACGCAGATGATGAAGGGTCCGCCAGTCTTGTGAAGGCGCTTGGTCGAGACAATCGTGTCACTACCTTCGGACGCTCAGAGAATTCAACGGTTCGAATCATGTCGTCTGTTCCAAACGGTGAAGGAACATTGGTTGAGGTTCAAGTTGACAAACAGACGTACAAGTGCGAATTGAAACTTCGTGGGGATCACAACACCATGAACTTTGCGGCTGCTCTCGCGATAGCAGTTCGTCTTGGTGTAGACCCGGCTGTCGCATGTACGGCAGCCTCGGCCTTTCGTGGAGTCGCACGTCGGTTCGCCGAACGTGGCGATTTCCGTGGTTCACTTTTGATTGACGACTATGCGCATTTGCCAGCGGAGATCTCAACCACAATCGATGCAGTTCGTTCGCATCCGGCTTTGACTGGTCGTGTGGTGGCTGTGTTTCAGCCAAACAGGTATCACCGCATTGCAACCATGGCTGATTCTTACGCCGATTGTTTTACTCAGGCGGATCGCGTAGTGATTACTGACGTATATGCATCAGGTACTCAGAAGATTGATGGTGTGACGGGTGAATTGGTGGTTGATGCCATTCGTCGTTCGCATCCATTGGCTGACGTGGTGTGGGCGCCATCACGCGCCGACACTGTTGCCGCTGTTGCGTCGTGGATTACTTTGGGCGATGTTTGTGTTTCTATGGGTTGCGGTGACATTGAATCATTCCCTGATGACCTGCGTGGAATTCTCAAATGAACCATGGTGCACTCGTTGCCGAGATGGCTGCAGCAGGCTTAGACGTTCATAGCGACAGAGCTCTTGCTCCGCTTACGACGTATGGGGTTGGCGGCAATGGTGCGTGTGTTGTCAAAGTGTCATCTACAGATCAAGTAGTCGCCGTTTCAGAGATTTTGCGCAGTCATCCAGGAGTAGAGACTCTTGTTGTGGGTCGTGGCAGCAATCTTCTCGTCGCGGATAATGGATTTGAGGGAGTTGTCATTGTTATGTCCCCATCAAGCACCGAGAATGCAGTGACCGTTGACGGAGAAATTGTGGAAGCTGGCGGTGCAATGTTGATGCCAGTGTTGGCCCGCCGCTCTGTAGGTGCGGGTCGTGCTGGTCTTGAGTGGTGTGTTGGTATTCCCGGCACCGTGGGTGGCGCGATTCGAATGAATGCGGGTGGACATGGTGCTGATATGGAAGCGTCTGTTGTTGACGCCACTGTGTTATCTGTTCGCAGTGGACAGATTGCGCGAGTGTCCGCAGAACAACTTGGTTTCTATTTTCGTGGTTCAGCGTTGTCTAACAGTCATGTCGTTTTGTCAGTTCGAATGAGAACCACTGAACAAGATTCGG
>Ga0102921_1000750_pt1 | contig 11365 bp, 13 predicted proteins | sample Colrivmeta156802_FD_78205 | JGI IMG/M metagenome (GOLD analysis project Ga0102921, IMG submission 78205) | Estuarine microbial communities from the Columbia River estuary - metaG 1568-02 | ecosystem: Environmental > Aquatic > Marine > Intertidal zone > Estuary | place: USA: Columbia River...
CAGGGCTCGCAGTGTTTGTGCTCAAGCGCGTCACGCCGCCGTTTGACGATGTGCAAGTCCCTCTGTAAGAGTCAATCGCTGCTCCTCCGTCGTCTGTAGGGCTGCTGAAGGACATAACGACATCAGTGTAAGATCCGGAAGCCAGTGCTATAGAGACGCTACGTACGTCACCAGGTACGCTCGCGACTCGTGTGCCTACCGGGTATGCGTTGTTGACGGGCTCTGCGACTGTTGGCGTTCTTGCGTCGCATGTTGAACCACCGCATTTCGCTATCCATACGCGAGGAGCACCAGAGCTCGTCACGTAGCCATACACGGCGCGCGTGACGTCGTCACTGCTCACAGCTGAAGCGATGTACACAGTGTCGTTGACGTCGTACACAACAAACTCGTTCGGGGCGCTAGAGAACACTGCGACTCCGGTGTCTAAAGTGACTGTCCACCCGTTTGACCCACTGCTGAGCCCTGTGGCTTCCGCGCCTTCACTCCACGCGCTAGAGACATACGGGGGCAGGTCGTCGACAGCATCGGCTACAGCCTGGGTCCAAGTGTAGGTAGGGTCTGTGAAGTTTTTTTGCTTGTATAGCACCTGGGCTTCTTTGAGCACGCTTGTAGACCGTACGATCATTTTGTTGTCTGCAGCCTTGCTAGTCACAGCACCGTAACCAATGAATGCGATGGTGGCGAGAACACCAAGTACAGCTACTCCTATGAGTAGCTCCACAAGAGTGAAAGTCCGACGGTTTCGCATGGTTAGCACAGTGTCGCGCGGTTCAGAGAAAGCACCTCGCTCGGCGCACTCCTATAGATATTAGGCTCAATCCTCAGATCGTCCCCTGCGGCGCAAAGCACAGCTAACCACACAGTACTAGGCATGGCAAAGACTGACGCGAATCCCCCGATGATGCCGTACTCAAGTGAGTACCACCTGGTAGAGGTAGATAAAGATTATTTCGCACGCGCTGTCAAGCCAAAACAGTTCATTCACATCGATCAGTCAGAGTGTATTCTGTGCGAAGGTTGCGTTGATATATGCCCTTGGAAGTGCATCCAAATGGTCTCTACAGACGCTGTAGCCACAGTTTCTGAAACAGAAAAACCTGGTACAGACCCGCAAGATCACGTCTTGTTTATCATAGACGATGACATCTGCACTCGTTGCACTCTGTGCGTAGATCGCTGCCCTACTGGTGTCATTGTTTTAGGTAAAATGACTGACCCGGCTGCAGATGGTGATCCTCATGCGCGCAACTCAAGTCACGGATACGCGTACGGTCTTCGTCTGTAACAAAACGCGTGCTTGGCGATCACTCGGCGAGATTTCGAGTTTGACGACGTAGAAGTCATAACAATATAAAGACATGGAGTCGTAATGCCGAAACGTCAGTACAAGGTGCTCGTCATCACGAGCATTGAGGTAGAAGCCCTAGACACAGCGGAGGCTATAGAGAAAGCGTATAAGGGTTTTGACAATGTCAAGATTGACGATTTCGAGTTTCAAGTAGAAGAGTGGGACTGAAAAGCTCCACCAGTAAGAATTAAACCAAGAACGCGCCTACTAAGCAAGCAACAAAACTCTAGTAGGCGCGTTTTTTGCGTCTCCGCACCTCCTCTCGTACGCCCTTACTCTGATCCAAGACTATGGGTTGTCCGGCGGGACGGTGTCTTTTATGAAAAAACGCGTTATCGCCACGTCTGTTCTCGCTGTGTGTGTAGCGGTTTCTCTGCAGGCTTGTTCTTCTCAAAAAGAGATCACGTCTGCTACGACGATCCCTGATGATTCTGGTACAACTCTTCCGCTAGCTGTGACGCCATCGACTTCGCCGAAGGAGAATCCTGACTATGTAGCGAGTGTCACTGAAGAGACTGACGAAGAAGTTCTTTCCCGCGTGCAGGCAACTGGTGTTATTCTCCCAGCTGACCTGCGTTTTTTGTTGTTGTCGCACGAGGGTTACGCTCTTGTTTTAGAACCAAAAGTGGGTCCTGGCTATATAGAGCAAGAGGGTGTGTTGTCGAACAAATCTTTCCCAGCAGCCCGTCTCTCGTCTCTCGACTCTCCTGTGTTTTATGCAAGGATTTGGAGCACTGACGATGAGGCGTACTCTGTGTCTCAGACCGTAGCTTTGTTTAAGAATCCGTCTGACGCAAAGCTCTACTCAAAGCGTCTGCTTGAAGAGTTCAAAGCTAAAGGCGTAGTCTCAGACCCGGTAGCTCTTCCGGTGTTGTTCGCGTCTGATGGCCAGGCGTCTCCTGCTCCGCGTTCTTGCCAAGCCGGCGCCGTGGCATCTGACGATCTTGTTGTGGCAGTAACCCTGATCAGTCGCGCGGACTGCTCGTTGCTGCTCTCTCCTTGGGCTCAGTCGCTCTCGAAGGACATAGTCGATACAGCAGTGAAGATCCGCCAGGCACTGCCGAACCTACCAGGCTGAGTGCGATAAAGAACATTAAGCAGTAGTAGCGTAAGCGACACTCAAGTACCATCACTTAGGCTTATGCGTACACGTCGATAAAAGCGGAGTTGTTGTCGTGGAACATTTTTGACGAAGGTGAAGTGTCACGTTGTGGTATATGTGAGGGTTACTAATAAATTAATAACCCCGTGATTGCGTTCATACTCACAACCACTTCGCAAGACTTAAGTCTTACTTCCATCCTAGTATTTCGAAGGCATTACTAGGTTTCAGGGGCTTATGTTTTACCACTCCCCATGATTGTACTCCCACGGCGCGAACACGTCAACGCCACATTCGGGGCAGATGTTGTGCTGATATGCCAGCACAACATCGCATAGTACTCTTGTCATCTTAGACGCGACGCACATGGTCACAAGCACATTATTTGAGACAGAGGGGGACTTTATGAGTCAATGCGGATATCTATATGTAAACGGGCTTCGTGTGCAAAACGGAGAAGCCATGGTGACGCTTGATGGCGAGCGTTTCGCGATCATCCGTGATGGGCAGAAATTCCCAGACAGGGACCGCAGAATTTACGGTGGCATTCGCATGACACCAAAAGCCTTAAAGAAAGAGTTAGACGCAAGAGGCCTTACACAGATAGAGGTTGAAGTGCGTAGCTGGGAGTCGGGTGTCTCGTACAAAGCCATGTTTGACCCGACGTCTGCTCTTGGCAGAAAAGGACGTCAAGGCTCTTACAAAGACACGATGGAGTCGATGAGTCAAGAGGACCGCATGAATGCGGCTATACACCAGCTAGAGACACTGCCTTACTCTACAAAAGCTGGGAAAAAAGAAGCATCGGCCAGGTTAGATCACGCCCTTAGAGTAGTTGGTATAAGTAACGCAGCTCAGCAAGGCCTACTATCTAGAGATATATTTTGGAAACTAGCGTCAGACGATACGTTTAACGCGGTCATGCTTGTCGGTCTTCTTGAGCACCCTCACCGGATCGCTACACGCGGCGTACCTGAAGGGAGCACTTACTGGGGCCAGATTGCTATCCGTAACTCCAGCATGCCACGTCTGCAGGCACTCGTAGCAAGCCACGGCGGCGCTCCTATACACGTCGATATGGTTGCACCGTTAGTGCGCAGAGATCACAGCCTTGTCTCTGATGAGCAACTCGCGGGGGTTTTAAAGAATAATGCGTCATCATCACCCGCTGAGAGAGAGCATGAAGCGGCAACCCTTGCTGCAGTGATCTCACACGTCAGTCACCGCCTGACTGATGAGCAACTCGACCAGGTGTTAAAGAGTTACATCCCTCTTGCGTCGAGCTATCGCCCGGAACCAAGGCTTCTCCTAGCGGCTTATAGCGGGGACTACGCTTTATCGACTGTTGTAAGTGCCTTTAAGCACAGGCTCTCGTCTGAGCAGCTTGATCAGATCGTGTCCACTGGGCCTTTCTGGTGTGTGCCGGCACTTGTCGATGTGTTCTCTGACGCGCAACTTGACCGCATCGCAGAGAATTTTAAAGATCCGATAGGCGTTCAAATCAAATGGGAGTGGGAAACAAGGAACAATATATTCTCTGATTGGAAGTGGCGTTCAGAGGGAGAGCAGAAAGAACGACTTGAGCGGCACGGCTTTAACCTAGACTACGACTACTACTACAACTACCCATCAGAACGCGAAGCACCGACCCGCACTGCGGAGGAGAACGCCCTGTATAAGTCGCAGCTAGCGGACATGCACCGCCAGGCAGCTGAAGCTCACGCACAACGTGAAGCGCGTTTGTCGGCAAAGGCCGACCAGGAACGTGCTGAGCTTCTCGAGTCTTCAGTACGGTCTCGAGCGGCTGAAGCTCTCAGTGAAGCTGGTCTTCCAGAACGTCTGTTACATGTCGTGGAGAGCTATATATATCAGGACAAGGACTACAAGAGCTCGCTCGAAACTCATTGGGAGAGTGATAAACCGTCTCTGGGTGAACGGTTTGCCATGGAGCACATCGTTGACGAGCTCACGCGCACGCATGCGCTCAGCGTTCTGAGGTCCAAGTCGCCAGTATCGCCAGAACGTCTAGCTTGGGCTCTCAGCAAGCAGGAGATCATCAACCGCACTCGTGAGTCATACGACGATCAAACGACTATCCATCCTAATGGTACTGATGGGGAATTTTCTATAGGCAAGGATGGTGCTGCGATCTTCTCAGCTGAAGTCGACGAGACCCCCGACTACGAAGAAAAACCTTCCCTCAAGGTGGTGGGCATCTTGCACCGGTCAAGCGAAGATCCTGACACCAGGCTCTAGTCACTGTTCAGCCGCGGCACCATAAACCCACCCAGCGCGTGCACGGGCTCGTTACTCAGGCACTTTAGAGGTATGAAAACACGCCTAATCGCCCCTGCCCTACTCGCATCTTTAAGCTTTGGAGTTCTCGCGGCTTGCTCGTCTAGCGACACGCCTCCAGCTGAGATGCCGACCACAGTGCAGGTAACTGACGTGCCCACGTCTAACGCGGCTCCTGAGACTTCAACGTCTACAGTCCCTGTAACAACGCTCCCTGTCACAACTTCTTCAGAGCCTGCTACTCCAATAACAGCTCCTCCGACTCTTCCTGGCTGAGTTTCCTATTCAAAAACTAGTCAGCGCGTGCGTCAGTAGCACACCCAGGCACGCTAAAGGTATGAAAACACGCGTACTCGCTTCTATCCTGGCCGTCTCTTTAGGCCTTGTCGTCCTCGTTGCTTGCTCGTCTAGCAACGCGTCTGAGGCTGTAACGCAAACGTCAGTGCAGATAGCAGAGAGCACTACGTCTAGTGCTGCTCCTGAGACGTCAACTTCTACAGTCCCTGCAACGACAGTCCCAGCCACGACAACGTCGGCACCTGTTTTGCCATCAACAACGGCACCAAAACGCCAGGCTACGACTACAGTTCCGACAGCTCCCAAAACGAAGACCCCAGTGATCACCGGCACTCCTTCTGAGATTCTCGACAAGCTCCGCGCTGACGTCCTCGCTATGGAGCGCCAGATCATGTCTTCTGGTGATTTTGGTTCTTACTCATCAAGAGTTGAGGCCTTATCGGTCAAGTACTCAGGCTCCGCCACGCTGGTCCGCAATCGAGCCACGAGCGGAAGCAGTTACACAGCTAAGTCCGAAGACCTGACTCAGGTATGGTATGTGGAGTTTGACGACTACGGAGCCGTAGTACTCGTCGAACGCTGAGTCTTGCTCAGCCCAGTACTGCCCGCACAGTGCTGGGTATGAACAAAGCTGGAAAGAAGCCCGTGCGTCTGCTGTTTGGTGTGGCATGTCTATTACTGGTGTCTTCTTGCGACTTGTCGGGTGGCGGTTTTGTAGCCACACCGTTGCCAGAGCCTGTATCTGCTCCGTCTCCGATAGTTCCTGCACCTAGCGATGACAGTTTGTTTGATGACATAACGTTGTTTGATGACATAACGTTCGTTGATTGCAACACAAAAACCATCAAAGATAAGACCTGTACTACAGACGCACAAGTAAGTAGTAACAGTATAGCTAAAGCAGCTGCAGAGGTAGACCTACGCATCGGACAACTGGAAACTGGTATCACTGTGATTGTCACAGGTAACGCTGATCGTCGTTGCACCCCGGCAAAGTCGGAGAAGTGTTCGCAAGGCAAGTACCTAAAAGCTGGTTCTGGTGGCTTCTCGCCCCAAAACTATGACTGGTCAGAAGGTCGTTCTGCGACAGTTACTACCGATCTGAAAGATGAGTTGATAAAAAACCCAGGCAAGTATCCGAACTACGCAAAGCGCATAGCTGCTAAGGCGAAAGAGCAGGTCAAATGGGTCCGCGTTTCATTGGGTGAAACTAGGGCGCTTTATGACGACACAGCCTGTGGTCGCCGCGGCAACAAATGTGCTGATGACCGCGAGACAGTCATCTTCGTCTCGTCAACCCCTCCTTCAGGTTGTGTTGTTAATTGCTATGCATACCCAGGTCACTACCCAACCCCGGACTACCCATACCCAGGTCATTACCCAACACCGATCTACCCAACACCCGATACGCCACCACCTACCACTCTTCCACCACGTCCAAACGAGTCTGTGCAGTATCTCCCGACACGCGCTTTCCAAAACGCGCAACAGAACACTGATCAGCGCATCGTCATAAAAGCCGCAACGCTCGTTTGTGCCGAATGTCAGCAGCCGCCTGCAAGTACATCAGGTGTTCTATACGGCTGGTCTGCAACGCCTGACTCAAGCACAGTGTCTTTCACTCTCACACCACCATCTGGTTACGCGACACCGAGTGACTACAGGATCACATCAAACCCGAACGGTAAATCAGCACTCTCTGACCAGACTGCTGTGCTGCGTTTCTACACGGCTACCCGCTCTGGTGCGCCTTACCGCTACACGGTGACCTCGACGATCAACTACACGATGCGTTTGTGGAAACTCGAAGGCACAACTTTGACGTACGTCTCACAAGAGCCTCTCTCACAGCAAAACACACGCAGCTGCTCGCCTTCCTCATGCAGTTTTGGTGTGCTGGGCTCAAACGTAGGCTGAGTTTGTAAAGCTCAAAGTCACGCCGACGGTGCCTCCTATCGAACCCTGAAAAGGGACAAAGGAGCACACCGTGCAAAACGAACTAACCACCACTATTGATTGGAATCGCCGCCGCCGTGAGGTGAGGGCGCTGCCAGAAACCATCCACAAGTCAGCAATGCGCGTGGAGCAACTTGTAGCCACAAGACTTGGTCTTGTGTCTGAGAAATGTCTTGAGGTACGCAACGTACCGTGGCGTCAAGGAGTGATCGAACGTACCGGGGGATGCCAAGTAGGCACCTGGACTTTCGCTTCAACAACCGACATCACAGAGACAGGACCTAGAGCTGACATCTATGTGCTCTCATACAGAAATGTGTGGCACAAAGTTGAAACGCTTGAAGACGTGAAACAGGCCGTAACAGCCTGATCGAAAGCCTCGCCCAACAAGCGAGGTTTTCAATATACGAAAACGCTAGCTGTGTTATGCGTGTTGTACGTCTAGCGTGCGCAGACCGTCAACTATCTTGCCAAGGCTCGTCTCAGAGTGTGCAGATAATGCCAGGACGATCTCCCAGTGTTCAGGATCGATTCCACATCCTTCTTGGAAAGTGCGAGCAAGACTCACGTGTGAGAGCATGCTGCCGGGCGCCTCACGCAATATGCGTGTAGCAGCACGCCGCATGTATCGACCATGGACGATCGCGTTCCACATGTCGTGTTGTGTGACATGGGCTTCGTCATCTAGGAACATGCGAGCACAGCGTCTAAGAGTGCCGCGTGCTGGAGTGACTCGTGACGCCAGAACTGTTGCGCATCCACCGCCAAATCCCAACGCCACTCCGACTCCACCATCAATTCCCGCTTCTACCCACCCGACAGCAACAAACGCGGAGATCCAGATCGCAATGCGACGCAAGGTCCAAAGACGCATCAAGTGACGAGTGACTGGTTCCCACACCAGTGGTATCTCAGCGTGTAGTGATCTGTCTGCCATCTCTAAAGCACGGCGCGCCGAAGCTTCGTTCATGCGGGCTTCTTCGACACCTACGCCAGATATGCGTCGTGCAATACGCACACGCTGTGCCGCACGTTCATGCAGTACGGTGAGCTGTGTCATCAAGACACCGCGCGCGAAAAATGAGCTCCAGCAGTTTTCAAGCCCATGCCTGTAAGAAAAGCTAACGCGGCAGCAGGGTCGATTGATGAGAGAGCAGACTGTGCGACTGCCTCATCAACGTTGATGTGTTCGCGAAGCTTAATGAGTGAGAGGTTGAACAAGTAGCGCTCACTGTGCGCTGCGACGTTGGCTGCCATTTTGGCACTCAAGACAGTTGCCAGTTTGGCTTCGTCAGTGACTGCTTCTGTAAGGGACGCCCCAAAAGCGTTGATCAGTACTGCAGCGGTCTTCGGTCCTACTTTTGGAATTCCAGGGATGTTGTCGCTCTTCTCACCGCACAACGCAGCCATGTGCGTGTAGAGGTGGTGCGGGATGCCGTATTTGGTTTCAACTCGCTTGGAAGTAACGCGAGTACCGTCTGGGTTGATGAGGCGACAGTAGTTGTCGTCGATCAAAGGGTAGGCATCTTTGTCGCTTGTGACGAGGAACACTTCTGCGTTGTTCTCGCGTCCCCAACGTGCAACGGACGCCATGACGTCGTCACCCTCCCATGTCTCGTCGCTGAGAAATGAGATCCCAATTGACTCGAGCATGCGGGGGTACGTGTCAAGTGCGTAGCGCAAGTCTGGTTCAGCTGCGCTGCGTGTTGCCTTGTATTCAGGAAGCATCGCTCTGCGTGTGCCTGATGTACCTTTGGCGTCGCCTGCAACAATGACGTGGGTAGGGCCAACATCGTTGATGAGCCGTGAGATCGTTGTGACAATGCCGTGTAGTGCCCAAGTGGCGTTGCCTGCCTCGTCACGCATCTCTGTGGAGCTCATCCCCCAGTGGGATCTGTGGCAGATGTTTGATCCGTCGATTACTAGTATTTTCATGCCTTTATCGTGCCCAGCCATCTGCCCCAGGCACGCGCCAGCACACTTTCGTGACTAGTTCGCGGACCTAACACCCTCAAACAAGGCACCTGGTGGCATTAAGTACTAGCTGCACGGTACTTCCTATGCTGTTTAAGAGCCGAGAAAAGCACCTGGTAGCCACCGCCGCCTGCGCATTGATGCTCGCTGCTCTCAGCACCACACCCTCAGCGATCGAGCCTTCAGAGTACGCCTTGGACCGCTCTCACTTTGAGTTGACAGTGAAAGCGGGCGCGAGCCCCACGACTACAACCCCTATATCTAGCACCCAGACCTCTTCAGAGGCTGCAGCTCGTGAAGGACTCGGAGCAGCCCCTGGCACTACTCTCTCTTTAGAAGCAGAGCAGGCTTCAAAAGTAAAAGTACCAAGAGCCCCAGAGGGGATCGTCGCAGACGACCTGATAGCGCTAGGCGAGGTGGAGTGGAAGTGGATAGCTCGAGCCGCAGAGGTAGGTGAAGAGCAGACGTTTCGCGAGTTACTTAAAGACTACGATAAGGATCCAAAGCGCTCTGCTAACTGTCACCAGCTCTCTCATGAACTTGGCCGTCGTGCTTTACTCAGATACGAAAGCCTCCCTGTTACTTTAGCTTTTGAGACGGGCTGGTGTGGAGGCGGGTACTCACATGGAGTTTTCGAAGCATGGGGCCGTACGCATGACGAGATGCCCTCTCCACAACAGATGACTAAAGAGTGTTCCGTCAAAGGCATCAACCGAACTTGTGGTCACGGTGTAGGTCACGCTTTGATGCAAGAGAGTCAGGATCTAAAAAAGAACTTTGCGTACTGTGGCAAACTAGACAAAGAACTGACATGGAACTGCATCGACGGTGTGATGATGATATTCTCGCAGTCATATCTGAAGCCTGAACTCACTGATCCTCGACCAGATATGGGGTTCTCTGTTTCTGAATACTGCGCTCTGGTGCCGTCAGCGTATCTGCATGCCTGCGAGTGGACAGCGGGAGCAACTTGGTTAGGTGTTACCCGTAACCCAGACCGGGCACGTGCGCTAAGGCAGTGCTTAGATCTAAAGTCCAGCGTCTATGCGCCCCGCCGCTGCGCGTATGGTCTAGGTGAGACTGTTCTGGACGAGAGTGGCTGGGACGCTGACATGGCAGTTAAAATCTGCGCTGAGGGTCCGTCACACCTGGCCGTCCACTGTCAAGAGTCAGCCTTAAGACTTCTCCAGGTTCTAGCTAAAGAGGCAGGGAGAGACGACGTCTGCGCTCCTGCTTCTGTTGCTACAAGGAAACTCTGCGTTAAGGCCAAGGCCTCGCCGTACCGTTACCGTACGGCTCTTGACACGCCTCTTGAGGCCTGGTTGTGACCGTCATGATAGGTGCTTTAATAGTGTCGGGGTTTCTCGTACCGAGCAGGGACGGTCTTTTTCGTGTCTAGCTCTTTGGGTGAAAAACCAGAACTATCTCTCGAACGCGCTCGTTTAATGATAGAAGCCGAACGCGAGCGCCTGGGGAAAGCGCACCGCGCCTATCGTCAACCAAAGACGTTGTGGCTGGTGTTTGCTTTTATATTCCTTTTGTTGGTGTTGTCTCCTTTGCTACTCAAAAAACAAGTTGCTCCATCTATAAAGCCAAGCGAGGAGACTGTACTCTCGTCGTGGGGTGGAGTTATCGACGCGTCTGCCCGCGAAGCTGGTGTGACGCCACGTACCTGGGTGGCGTCTCAAGGACTCTCTGGTGTGGTATCACGCGTACTCTCGTCTAGAGGTTCTCTTCCGGACGCCTCTGAGGTGTCTTGGGGAGATGACGTCGTGGTGATCACATCCACGTACGTGTCAGCAAGCATCTCTTTAAAGAAAGACGCGTCGCAGCTGGTGTTCAATTTCAACGATGGTCAAAAGAGCTGCCTCTCTGTCCCTGCTTCGTCTGAAGAACCTACGCTGGTGGCTTCAGACTGCCGTTAAAGGCAAAAAGAGTACTCAGAGCACCCCACCCACAGTGGTGTGCATGTTGGAATCGAAACTCTCAAAAAACATCCTCTCCTGCCTACAGGCTCTTGACGCCTCAGCAGGTTTCCTCTCGGTCACGCCAAGTGTCGTGAAGTTGATCATCAAGGGCGACCAGAACGCTATTTTTGAGTTCAAGAACAACCGTTTGCTAGCCAAGCGCACACCAGAAGGTGCTTACCAAGTACTCGCTAAAGGTGGAAAGCTCTCCATTAAAAAACTAGACGCCTTGCCTAACAGGCTCCCTCAACGTCCTTTGGCTAACGCAGAGTCTCTAGGTACGCTCACACCATTGTTGAAGGTGCTTGATGACTCTTTTGTACCATCGGCTTTAGGCGTAACCCACGACCACGTCACCGCCGGTGACCCGACGATCGTGTGCATGTTTGATCTACCGCAACGTCGCCGCCAGTTGTCGTCTTC
>Ga0102921_1000751_pt1 | contig 11362 bp, 9 predicted proteins | sample Colrivmeta156802_FD_78205 | JGI IMG/M metagenome (GOLD analysis project Ga0102921, IMG submission 78205) | Estuarine microbial communities from the Columbia River estuary - metaG 1568-02 | ecosystem: Environmental > Aquatic > Marine > Intertidal zone > Estuary | place: USA: Columbia River Estuary...
ATATTATTTTATACATCATTGCAAAAATTAGTGCAAGTGGTGCCACCGGATATTTTGTAGAATATGCAGGGTCTGCTATTCGTACATTATCTATGGAAGCCCGCATGACCATTTGTAATATGAGTATCGAAATGGGCGCAAGGGGTGGACTTATTGCACCAGATCAAACTACGTTTGATTATATGAAGGGTAGAACTTTTGCACCATCTGGCGCAGCATGGGATACGAAACTTGCTTATTGGCAAACTTTATATTCTGACGCTGATGCCGCATTTGATCTAGAACTTAATATTGATGCCGCAGATATTGAACCTATGATTACCTACGGTACCAATCCGGGGCTAGGTATTGGTATCACAAAAAATGTTCCTACTGCTGCAGATATGCAAGATGAGGGAGAGCAAAAAAACTTGGAAAAAGCATTACAATATATGGGGCTTACGGCTGGTCAATCATTGATTGGTATGCCAGTGCAGCATGTTTTTATTGGTAGTTGTACCAATTCAAGAATTGAAGATTTACGCTTAGTAGCTGCAATTGTAAAAGGAAAAACAAAAAATCCAGATGTACAAGTAATGATTGTGCCGGGTTCACAAAAAGTGGCCAAGCAAGTGATACATGAAGGGCTCGATCTTATTTTTAAAGAAGCGGGTTTTGAAATCAGACAAGCAGGCTGCAGTGCTTGTTTAGGTATGAATGAAGACAAAGTGCCTGCTGGCGAATATTGTGTGAGTACCAGCAATAGAAATTTTGAAGGCCGACAAGGTGCTGGTGCACGTACTATACTGGCAAGCCCATTAACCGCTGCTGCTGCTGCATTAACCGGTGTTGTAACCGATGTAAGAACTTTATTATAAACGAGATTCATGAATAAGATTAATAAAATACATAGCCGCTTTGTTCCCTTACAAGAAGAAAACGTGGATACGGATCAAATTATACCAGCACGTTTTTTAAAGGCAACTACGCGTGCAGGTTTTGGTAAAAATTTATTTAGAGATTGGCGTTATAACAATGACAATGATTTAGACCCAAAGCCTGATTTTATTTTAAATAATGCTTCCTATACAGGTGAGATACTCGTAGCAGGAAAAAACTTTGGATGCGGTTCATCACGTGAGCACGCAGCATGGGCCATTAAAGATTATGGATTTAGAGTGGTCGTATCTAGTTTTTTTGCAGACATATTTAAAAACAATGCGCTTAATAATGGTTTATTACCAATTACCGTTTCGGAATCTTTTTTAGCATCCATTTTTGGATTGGGCAAAGAAGCAACCCTTTCGGTTTGTTTGGAAGATCAAACCATTACCATTGATGCAAAGGGTGCGATTGAAACATTTGAAATCAATGCGTATAAAAAAACTTGTCTTTTAAATGGATATGACGATATCGATTATTTACTAAGCAATAAAGTAGCCATAGAAAATTTTGAAAAAAATAGAAAATAATTAATTGAACAGTGTGTTATGAATAAAAAAATTGCTGTTATACCCGGAGATGGTATTGGACCTGAAGTAACTGCGCAAAGTATTAAAGTGCTGAATGCGATTGGTCAAAGATTTGGTCATGTATTTAGTTACGAATATGCCCTCATGGGCGCTGATGCGATTGATAAAACGGGTAGTCCACTACCAGATGAAACGGTAACTACTTGCCTCGCTTCAGACGCCGTATTATTTGGCGCCATTGGACATCCAAAATATGACAATGATCCTTCTGCTAAGGTGAGACCGGAGCAAGGGCTTTTAAAACTTCGAAAAGATTTACAACTCTTTGCAAACATCAGACCTATTGATACTTATAAAGCGCTTAGTCATATGTCGCCTCTAAAAGCAAAGCAATTAGAAGGCATTGATTTTGTCATTTTTAGAGAGCTTACAGGCGGTATTTATTTTGGAAAAAAAGAACTCGCAAAAGATGGTCAATCTGCTAGTGATTTATGTACTTATTCGGTAACTGAAATAGAAAGAATTGCGCAGCTCGCCTTTAAGTATGCACAAAACAGACGAAAAAAATTAACCCTTGTAGATAAAGCCAATGTTTTAGAAACTTCTAGGCTTTGGCGAAAAGTAGTGCAGGGTATGAGTACAACATATCCGGACGTTACCGTCGATTATATGTTTGTGGACAATGCAGCCATGCAAATTATTTTGTATCCTGCACAGTTTGACGTAATACTTACCGAAAATTTATTTGGTGATATTATTAGTGACGAGGCGAGTGTACTAAGTGGATCATTAGGTTTACTTCCGTCTGCATCGGTGGGTAATCAGGTGGCGCTTTTTGAACCCATTCATGGTTCTTATCCGCAAGCGGCAGGAAAAGATATTGCCAACCCGCTTGGTTCTATTTTATCGGCAGCTATGCTACTCGATCATTTACAAATGCAGGAAGAAGCTGTAGTTGTTAGAAAGGCTGTGGATTGGACACTCACCAATGGATTTGTTTCAAAAGACATTGATCCAATTAATAATTACGCAACAACGGCTATTGGAGAAATTATTAGTGATTTTATTGAGAAAAAAAGAGATACCGAAAAAAATAATGATGGTGACAATAAATCAACCATCATTTAAATCAGCACAAATAAAAAATTATGGCTTCATACTATAACGAAAATACGGTGCTGTTTTTAAATGGTGCGTTTGTAAAAGCGGCGGATGCAAAAATGGATTTGTATAGTCAGTCACTTCATTATGGCTATTCTGTGTTTGAAGGCATTAGGTCCTATAAAACAGAATCGGGTGCTACTAACATATTTAAAGCCACGGAGCATTTTGACCGGTTTAAAGCCTCTGCAGAAGCTATTAACTTACCGTATACGTATAATACACAAGATTTAATAGCACAAACCTATAAACTACTTGAATTCAATAATTTAGGTGACGCATATATTAGGCCTGTGGTATACGCACCGGCTAACATGTCGTTTACACAAAATACCGAATCTTTTATTTTTATTCAGGCATGGGAAATGGGCCCTTTTTTAGGCGACAAAAGAATTCGTGTTATGACATCTTCTTTTCAACGTCCCAATCCTAAAGGATTTAAAATACATGCAAAAGCAGCTGGCCATTATGTAAACTCTATTATGGCAAGTCAAGAAGCAAAGGCTGCTGGATATGATGAGGCGCTTCTTTTAGACATGCACGATCATGTAGCAGAAGCGCCCGGCGCCAATGTGTTTTTCGAAAAAGACGGCACACTGTATACGCCAAGTTTAGGAAACATTTTACCAGGAATTACACGCGCTACTGTTCTAGAACTATGCGCGACACATGCAATTCCAGTAGTAGAAACTAGTTTTGGAATTGATGCCATTAAAGGAGCGGATGCTGCATTTTTTTGTGGAACAGCAGCAGAAGTTATAGGTCTCGAATCGATAGATGATGTTCCATTCACAAAAAATTGGGATGACACTGCAAGTAAAAAAATACAATCTGCGTATCAAAAATTAGTACGCACAAATTAATAGTCATGGCAAACGAATTAAATAAGTATAGCAAAACACTCACACAAGACGCAACACAGCCTGCTGCGCAGGCTATGTATTATGGTATTGGATTAACAGATGCCGATATGGCAAAACCACAAGTAGGTATTGCGAGTATGGGATACGATGGTAACACTTGCAACATGCACTTAAATGATTTAGCGGCTGTTGTAAAAAAGGGCGTGTGGGATGCTAATATGGTAGGCCTCATTTTTAATACCATTGGTGTAAGTGATGGAATGAGTAATGGAACACCAGGTATGCGTTACTCTTTAGTGAGTAGAGATGTTATTGCCGATTCTATAGAAGCCATATGTGGCGCACAATATTATGATGGCATTATTGCAATTCCAGGTTGTGATAAAAATATGCCAGGTAGTTTAATTGCAATGGGCCGTTTAAATAGACCTTCTATTATGGTGTATGGTGGTACTATTGCACCGGGGCATTATAAAGGACAAGATTTAAATATTGTTTCTGCATTTGAAGCACTTGGTCAAAAATTAGCCGGTGAATTAGACGAAGCAGATTTTAAAGGAATTATTCAGCATGCATGTCCGGGGGCGGGTGCCTGTGGAGGTATGTATACTGCTAATACTATGGCATCAGCCATTGAAGCGCTGGGCATGAGTCTTCCATATTCTTCTTCTAATCCTGCATTAAGTGCCGAAAAAAAGCAGGAATGCGTAGATGCTGGAAAAGCGATACTTCATTTATTAGAAAAAGACATTAAGCCTTCAGATATCATGACGCGTAAAGCATTTGAAAATGCCATTACGATTATTATGGTGCTTGGTGGTAGCACCAATGCAGTGCTACATATGATTGCGATGGCAAAAAGTGTGGGTGTAGTTGTTACGCAGGACGATTTTCAGGATATAAGTGATCGTGTTCCGGTACTAGCAGATTTTAAACCGAGTGGAAAATATTTGATGCAAGATTTACATCAGTACGGTGGCGTACCTGCTGTGATGAAATATTTATTACAACAAGGTTTGTTGCATGGCGATTGTTTAACTGTGACTGGAAAAACATTGGCTCAAAATTTAGCGGCTGTACCTGATTTAGATTTTGATCAGCAAAAAATTATTAAACCACTTTCACATCCCATTAAACCAACGGGACACTTACAAATTTTATACGGCAATTTAGCAACTGGCGGTTCTGTTGCAAAAATTAGTGGTAAAGAAGGTGAACTTTTTGAAGGGCCAGCGCGTGTATTTGATGGTGAGGAGGAACTCATTGCAGGTATTCATTCGGGCCGCATAAAAGCTGGAGATGTAGTAGTGATAAGACAAGTAGGCCCAAGGGGTGCACCAGGAATGCCTGAGATGCTAAAGCCTACCTCTGCCATTATTGGAGCAGGACTTGGAAAATCGGTGGCACTCATTACGGATGGCCGTTTTAGTGGTGGTACGCATGGATTTGTGGTAGGGCACATTACGCCAGAAGCTTTTGTGGGTGGATTAATTGCACTTGTAGAAGATAATGATGTTATCGAATTAAATGTGGCTACAAAAAAAATGACATTAAAAGTAGATGATGCAACCATTGCCGCGCGCCGAGCAAAATGGGTAGCACCCAAACTAAAAGTAACCAAGGGTTTGTTGTTTAAATATGCGCAGTGTGTGAAAGACGCTTCGCAGGGTTGTGTAACAGATGAACTATAAATACTAAAATGATGCAAGCAGAATTAACAAAACCATCTTTAGCGTCGCCCGAATATCCGGTAGAAGTATCCGGATCACAGGCGGTACTCGAAGCATTTATTGCAGAAGGGGTGGATACTATTTTTGGTTATCCTGGTGGCGCCATTATGCCTATTTATGATGCACTCTATGATTACCATGACAGACTCAAGCATATTTTAGTGCGCCACGAGCAAGGAGGTATTCATGCAGGTCAAGGCTATGCGAGAAGCAGTGGCAGAACGGGTGTGGTATTTGCTACGTCTGGGCCTGGTGCCACTAATTTAGTAACGGGTTTAGCAGATGCGCTTATTGATAGTACGCCACTTGTTTGTATTACTGGTCAGGTATTTGCTCATTTGTTAGGTACCGATGCATTTCAAGAAACGGATATCATCAATATTACAACGCCTGTTACCAAATGGAATTATCAAGTAACAGACGCCACAGAAATTCCACAAGTATTAGCGAAAGCATTTTTTATTGCGAGCACCGGAAGACCAGGTCCTGTACTTATTGATATTGCAAAAAATGCGCAGCTACAAAAATTTAGTTATACGGGCTATACAAAATGTGATCATATCCGAAGTTATAGACCGAGGCCCATTGTTCGAAAATCTTACATCGAAGAAGCAGCTGCACTTATTAATGAAGCCAAAAAACCATTTGTCATTTTTGGACAAGGGGTTATTTTAGGAAGGGCAGAAGAAGAATTTAAAGCCTTTATTGAAAAAGCAGGACTCCCTGCTGCATGGACCATACTTGGTTTAAGTGCGCTACCAACGGATCATCCGCAAAATGTGGGTATGCTTGGTATGCATGGTAATTATGGCCCCAATGTTTTAACCAACGAGTGCGATGTGTTAATTGCTGTGGGCATGCGCTTTGATGATCGTGTTACCGGAAGGCTTGATAAATATGCAAAGCAGGCCAAACTCATTCACCTCGATATTGATCCAGCAGAAATTGACAAAAATGTAAAATCTACAGTGCCTGTTTGGGGCGATTGTAAAGAAACGCTTCCAATGTTAACCGCGCTAGTTCATGAAAAAAAACATACTGATTGGCTCAATACATTTCATGGTTATACGAAGGAGGAACACGAGATCGTAATTGATCAAGAACTTCATCCTACTAGTGGTGAAATTACCATGGGCGAAGTAGTAGAAGCTTTAAACGAACTCACAAATGGTAACGCTATTATTGTAACCGATGTTGGACAACATCAGATGGTTGCATGTAGGTATGCAAAATTCAATGAATCAAAAAGTAATATCACATCTGGAGGCCTTGGTACCATGGGCTTTGCACTTCCTGCGGCTATTGGCGCCAAATTTGGTGCCCCGCACCGTGAAGTAGTAGCCATCATTGGTGATGGTGGTTTTCAAATGACACTCCAAGAGCTTGGAACCATCATGCAAGCGCAGGTATCTGTTAAAATGCTCATTTTAAACAATCGTTTTTTAGGCATGGTGCGTCAGTGGCAGCAACTCTTTCATGACAAGCGTTATTCATTTGTAGATATACAAAGTCCCGATTATGTGCAGCTCGTAAAAGCATATGGTATCGAAGGTAATAGTGTGGATGATCGTCAGCATTTAAAAGAGGCACTTCAACAAATGCTCGATTGTAAAGATTCTTACTTATTAGAAGTAATGGTGGGTAAAGAAGACAATGTATTTCCAATGGTACCACAAGGTTGTAGTGTATCAGAAATCAGGTTAAAATAATAATTATGAAACAGGAATATACCATCACCGTTTACACCGAAAACCAAGTGGGTTTGTTAAACCGTATCGCTATTATTTTTTCTCGTCGGAAAATTAATATTGATAGTTTAAATGTTTCTCCTTCCGAGGCAGAAGGTATACACCGTTTCACCATTGTAATCAATGAATTTGAAGAAGTAGTACGCAAACTGTGCAGGCAAATTGAACGTCAGGTAGAAGTACTTAAAGCCTACTTTAATACTGGTGACGAAATTGTGTGGCAAGAACTTGCACTCTATAAAGTACCCACCGATGAAGTAGCCGAAAAATTACAAGTAGAAAGACTGCTTCGCGAATTTGGTGCTCGTGCAGTCGTGATACGAAAAGATTTTACCATTTTTGAAACAACGGGTCACCGTGAAGAAACGGATAAGTTACTAGCAGTATTAGCGCCATATGGCCTCATCGAATTTGTACGAAGCGCCCGTGTTGCTATTATTAAAGCAAGCAATGGTTTTCATGAAAAATTAAAAGAATTTGAGGCAGTAGAACCTGCTTCTGAACTTATAGAAAATGAATTTTTAAACAAACAAGCCGAGGTATTCTCGATGTAAAATTTTAATAAATAAAAACAGCAATCATGGCAAAATTAAATTTTGGAGGTGTTGAAGAAAATGTAGTAACACGTGAAGAATTTCCATTAGCAAAAGCACAAGAAGTTTTAAAAGACGAAGTAGTAGCAGTGATTGGTTATGGTGTTCAAGGTCCAGGCCAAGCGCTTAATCAAAAAGAAAACGGCGTTAATGTTATTGTAGGTCAGCGTAAAAATTCCAAAAGTTGGGATAAGGCTGTAGCAGATGGATTTGTTCCCGGTCAAACTTTATTTGAAATAGAAGAAGCATTAGAGCGCGGTACTATTATATGTTATTTATTAAGTGATGCTGCACAAATAGCCATGTGGCCCACTGTAAAAAAACATTTAACCCCTGGTAAAGCACTTTATTTTTCTCATGGATTTGGTATTACATACAAAGAGCAAACAGGTATTGTTCCGCCTTCCGATGTCGATGTATTTTTAGTAGCACCTAAGGGATCTGGAACTTCACTTCGCCGTATGTTTTTACAAGGCCGTGGATTAAATTCTAGCTATGCCATTTTCCAAGACGCAACCGGAAAAGCGTTTGACCGTGTGGTAGCGCTTGGCATTGCTATTGGTAGCGGTTATTTATTTGAAACAGATTTCAAAAAAGAAGTTTTTTCAGATTTAACCGGAGAGCGTGGTACATTAATGGGTGCGATCCAAGGTATTTTTGCTGCTCAATACGAGGTGCTACGTAGTAAAGGTCATACCCCATCAGAAGCATTTAATGAAACCGTAGAAGAGCTAACACAATCACTAATGCCACTAGTGGCAGAGAACGGAATGGACTGGATGTATGCCAATTGTTCTACAACCGCACAGCGTGGTGCATTAGATTGGTGGAAAAAGTTTAGAGATGCGACCAAGCCTGTTTTTACGGAACTGTATGAGAGCGTAGCTGCTGGTAAAGAAGCTGCAAAATCTATTGAGAGTAATAGCAAACCTGATTACCGCGAAAAATTAGAAATTGAATTAGCTGAGTTACGCGATAGCGAATTGTGGCAAGCCGGTAAAACAGTAAGAAGTTTGCGTCCGGAGAATCAAAAATAATCAGAAGGCTCATGCAGGATTCAAGTGATTTTCAATTAGACTTTGCTGGTGCCTATACACGTTTGCAAAACGTTGTAAAAAAAACACCACTTACGTACAATCATAATTTGTCGCGTAGGTATGGTTGCGACGTATATTTAAAAAGAGAGGATTTACAAATTGTTCGCTCTTATAAATTAAGAGGTGCTTATAATATGATGAGCTTGTTGCCACCTAACCAACTCGTTAAAGGGGTGGTATGTGCAAGCGCCGGAAACCACGCCCAAGGATTTGCGTATAGCTGTAAAAAGTTAAATGTACAGGGCGTGGTTTTTATGCCCATAATTACGCCCAATCAAAAAGTAAGTCAAACTAAAATGTTTGGTGAAGGCTTTGTAGAAGTTAAATTGGTGGGCGATACATTTGATGATTGTGCAGTAGCTGCTAAAAAATATACAGAAGAACATGGACTAACGTTTATTCCGCCATTTGATAATATCAGAATCATTGAAGGCCAGTCTACGGTTGGTATCGAAATTTTGGAAGAGCAGCAGGATATTGACTTTCTTTTTTTACCAGTTGGAGGCGGTGGATTGAGTGCCGGTGTTGGTGCTTATTTTAAAACAAAGGCACCGCAAACTAAAATTATTGGTGTTGAGCCAGAAGGCGCCCCTTCGATGCTTACAGCGATAAAAGCCGGCAAGCCTGTTCAATTAGATCACATTGATAGTTTTGTTGATGGTGCTGCTGTTAAGCGTGTAGGTGATGCTACCTTTGATATTTGCAAACGCGTTATTGATGACATGCACCTGGTGCCTGAAGGTAAAATATGTTCTACTATTTTAAAATTATACAACGAAGAAGCCATAGTGGTAGAACCCGCTGGTGTGCTTGCTGTTGCTGCTTTAGATGATTATGCCGATCAAATAAAAGGAAAAAAAATTGTGTGTATTGTGAGTGGAAGTAATAATGATATTGAGCGCATGCAGGAAATCAAGGAGCGTTCTTTACAATATGAAGGCCTTAAACATTATTTTCTAATCCGGTTTGCACAAAGGCCTGGTGCATTAAAAGAATTTGTAAATCAGGTGCTTGGTCCCACAGACGATATTACCCGCTTTGAGTACATGCAAAAAAACAATAAGGAAACTGCGCCCGCACTAGTTGTCATTGAATTACAAGCGCAAGAAAACTATCAATTACTGATTGATAACATGCAACGTTATCACATCAATTATACAGCAATCAATAAAAACGACAACGTGTTTGCTTATTTGGTTTAGTGTTTACATTTAAACCGTTATTAATTATACGCCTGGATAATTTTCTATCCATTCAAATTTACATTTATATTTTATTTGCAGTTGCTCTATAAAATAGGTTAAATGAGTTAACGACGTACTAGTTCTAAATAAGAAATCGTGCAATAACACAACTACGTGTTTTTGATTTGTGCGTTTTTTAATCGTTAATTTTCCTACTTTTTGGATGAGGCTATCAACCTGCCTCATTTGTTCAGAAGCATTTAGTTGCCATTCAGTGTCCCATCCAATAAAATGTTGAGGAAGATGTAAAGAGTCGGCAAGTTTGATAACTTTATATGCTACTAAGTTTGTACCTCTTCTATAATTTCCAATTTTCCAAGAATTGCTTCCTGGAAGTCTTGTGATATTTGACGTTAAGCCTAAAAATTCTTTGTTGTGAACAATGTCTGACCAAACACTATCTGGATTGGCGTAATATCGATTTATTCTTCCCTTTGTTATTGCATGAGAGTATGTATGGTTGTATAATTTAAATAAAGGGTTATTTTTTACAGCTTGATAAATATTATCATACTTATTTGTTCCTCCCATTTGTGAGCCAACAATAAAAAAGCTAGCCTTAATGTTTAAAGACGTTAATAAGCTATCGACAGATGGTGTTGTAATATAGGGGCCATCATCAAAAGTTAGATATATGGTTACGGCGGTATCAATTTTTTTTTCTACTATAGTACCTGTAACTGCCTTTTTAGCTTCTTTAATTTCTGTTTTAGTCTCCTGACATGAAAAAATAAAAAAGGGTATTAATATCAAAAAAAATAAAATTCTCATCGCCAAATTAATTCAATAGCATGCAAGTTACTTAAACTATGGCTATTTTAAGATTAGTTAACTGTTATTTCACTCATGAAAAACCAACCAGGCGTACCTTTACCCTGATGCCAACTTGGTAATTTTTTAATGGGCTGTCCTGTAATTTTCAAATATCTAAATGATGCACTAGGGTATTTTAACTCTAGCATTTGAGCAAATGGAGCATCATTCATGGTAGGCATTTCAGGTTTAATATTTGCCAGTGGCTGCCAAGTTTTATTGTCATTGCTTCCCCAGGCCATAAGAGATACTGGCGGTAAAATATAAGATGTAGTAGAACGAAGTATATTCACCATAATCCTACTAGTAGGTATACCGCTGCCCATATCAAGTACTACTGTTGCTTCATTATTCTGATAGCCTAGCCATTTACTTGAAAAATCGGTGTAGTCTGCTAAATCTAAATCCGTTAAAACGGTTGCTGCGTTCATATTGTATTTGGCATCAGGCGGTGTAGTTAATTTGTAGCCCGCTATAGGAAGGCCGGCTTTCATATAAAAATTTCTTACGGTAGCACTTCCTTTCCATCCTGCTTTAAATGCGCGTACACTTAAAGTTGTGGTATTATCAAGCACAATTGGTTTTTTATATATTAGACTGGTGCTGCTATCTGGATCTGTACCATCAAGTGTATATCTGATGGTGACATCTTTGATGACATG
>Ga0102921_1000755_pt1 | contig 11320 bp, 8 predicted proteins | sample Colrivmeta156802_FD_78205 | JGI IMG/M metagenome (GOLD analysis project Ga0102921, IMG submission 78205) | Estuarine microbial communities from the Columbia River estuary - metaG 1568-02 | ecosystem: Environmental > Aquatic > Marine > Intertidal zone > Estuary | place: USA: Columbia River Estuary...
GGGCATTTCGGCCCGTATGGCGGGGTGTTCGTGCCCGAAACGCTGATGACCGCGCTGTCGGATCTCGGCCGGGCCTACGACGCCGCGCGCGCCGACCCGTCGTTCGGCGAGGAATTGCGGTTCCACCTCAAGGAGTTCGCGGGACGCCCGACGGAGCTTTATCTCGCGGAGCGTCTCACCGCGCATTGCGGGGGCGCGAAAATTTACCTGAAGCGCGAGGACCTGTTGCACACCGGGGCGCACAAAATCAATAACGCCCTCGGACAGGCGCTGCTTGCGCGCCGGATGGGCAAGCAGCGCATCATCGCGGAGACGGGCGCCGGGCAGCATGGTGTCGCTACCGCCGCGGTCTGCGCGAAGTTCGGACTGCAATGCGTTGTCTACATGGGCGCGGTCGACATGGAGCGGCAGGCGCTGAACGTGTTCAGGATGCGCCTGATGGGCGCCGAGGTGCGGGGTGTCGAAGCGGGGCAGCGCACCCTCAAGGAGGCCATCAACGAGGCGATGCGCGACTGGGTGACCCATGTGCGCGGCACGCACTACATCCTTGGTTCAGCGCTGGGCTCGCACCCGTATCCGATGATGGTCCGCGACTTTCACCGCGTGATCGGCCGCGAGGTGCGCGAGCAGATCCTGGCCCGGGAAGGACGCTTGCCCGACGAGATGATCGCCTGCGTGGGAGGCGGATCCAACGCCATTGGATTTTTCTTCGAATTTCTCGAGGACACCGCGGTGCGTTTGGTCGGCGTCGAGGCCGGGGGGCGGGGCATCCGGCGTGGAGACCACGCGGCGCGTTTCGAGGGCGGCAAGCTCGGCGTGCTGCAGGGATGCAAGACCTACATCCTGCAAAACAACGACGGGCAGATCGAGTTGACCCACTCGGTGAGCGCCGGGCTGGATTACGCGGCGATCGGACCCGAGCATGCGTTTTACCGCGATCGCGGGCGCATAGCCTACGCCCACGCCTGCGACGAGGAGGTGATGGAGGCCTTCCAGCTCTGCTCCCGTCTGGAAGGCATCATTCCCGCGCTCGAGAGCACGCATGCGTTGGTGCACGGCATGAAGCGGGCGCGCGAGATGAGGCGCGACGAGATTCTCGTCATAAATCTGTCCGGGCGCGGTGACAAGGACGTGAACCAGGTGGCCCGCATCCTCGGGGAAACGTTGTGAGGAGCATGACGGGATACGGGCGGGAAGCCGCCTCGCTCGAAGCGCTGGCCGTCACCGTCCAGGTCAGTTCCGTGAACCGGAGGGCTCTGGATCTCGCGATCAACCTGCCTGACGAGTGGCGGGAGCTGGAGCCGGCGCTGGCGGACCAGGTGCGGCAGGTGGCCTCGCGCGGGCGGGTGAGCGTGGTGGTGGAGGTGGAGGGCGGGGGCCGTCAGTCCGGCGCGGGGTGGGACGAGGATGCCGCGGCGGCGGCTTTGGACCGTCTGCAGGCCTTTGCGGCACGCGAGAACGTGGATTTCAATCCGAGCGCCGATCTGCTGTGGCAGATCGCCAACGCCCAGCGCGCGCAGGTGAACCTGCCGGCGGCCGAGATCGCGCAGCCCGCGGTAACGGAGGCGCTCGCCGGCGCGCTGCGGGCTTTCGCGGCGATGCGGGCCCGGGAAGGGGAGGCGCTGCTCGTGGATTTCCTGCAGCGCGTCGAACTCCTGCGCCGGCAGGTGGAGGTCATCGCGGCGCGTGCCCCGATGGTGCCCGAGGCTTACCGCGGGCAGTTGATGCGACGGCTGCGGGAGGCCGGGCTGGAGCTCGATCTCGAGGACGAGCGGGTGCTGCGGGAGATCGCGCTGTTCGCCGACCGGTGCGACATCTCCGAGGAACTCACTCGCCTGCGCAGCCACCTGGATCAGTTCGCCCACTTGCTGAGAACCGAGGCGGAGATCGGCCGGAAGGCCGAATTCATCCTGCAGGAGGTCGGCCGCGAGGTGAACACCATCGGCAGCAAGGCCAACGACCTGGTGATCTCCCGGGCCGTGATCGAGCTGAAGAACGAGCTCGAGCGCGTGCGCGAGCAGATGGCCAACGTCGAGTGACGCCGTTCAGCGGCCGTCCGGCGACGGTGCCCGCAGGGAATGCCAGAGGTAGAGTCCCACGCCGACGCAGATGCCGGAGTCGGCCACGTTAAAGGTGGGATAGATGTAGCTGCCGAAATGGAGGTCCAGGAAGTCGATCACGTGGCCGTGCGCCAGGCGGTCGATCAGATTTCCCGCAACGCCCCCACAGAGCAGCCCGAAGGCGTTTTGGCCCGCGGGTTCTCGGAGTCCCAGCGAGTGGCGCCAAAAGTAGATTCCCGCGAGCGTGACGGCCGCCAATCCGGCGAGCAGCAGGCTGCGTCCCGAGAGGATGCTCCACGCGGCGCCGGTGTTGCCCACGTGGATAAGGTGCAGGAATCCCGGAATGACATCCACGCCCAATCCCGGCGCGTGGGAATGGAGGGCGTTGTAGGGAAGTCCGGCGACCACCAGCAGCTTTGTGACCTGATCGAGAACCAAAACGATGGCGGCGAGCCTCCAAAAGCGGCGATAGGCCGCCAAGCGGGTGCGGCGCGGGGAGCGGGCGGGTCCGCCGTCCGGACGTCCGGTGGGGGCGGTTTCCGGCGCGGCGGGCATGGCGGGGGCGGACCGGGAGGTTGCGCGGATCAGTCGTCGCCGCCGCCGCCCTCGTCCATCATCTTTCCGCCTTCCTCTCCCATCTCGCCGAAGAGACCGGCCTGGGTCCGGGAGCGGAGACGGTTGCGCTCGTTGCCCTTCTGGGCCTCGGCGGAATAACGGGTGAACGGCACGGCCAGCAGACGCTCCTTGGCGATGGGTTTCTGCGTGATCTCGCAGACTCCGTAGGTGCCGTCGTGGACACGTTTGATCGCGGCGTCGATCTCGGAGAGCGCCTCCTGCTCGCTCGCGACCATGCTCAGGGCGAAGTCGCGGTCGAAGGTGTCGGTTCCGGCGTCGGCCATGTGCTGTCCGTAGGCGGAAAGGTCGCCGGCGTCGTCCTTCGCGGAGCGCTTGAGGGTCTCCTCGGAGTGCCGCTCGATTTCCTCGGTGAGGTGGGAGCGGAGGTCCACGAGCAGCTTGTGGAAGCGCTTGAATTTCTCGGGCACATCCTTGTCGGAAAACGCCGGCGCGGTCTTTCCGCGCTTGGGGTTGAAGCCGAGGATGTCGGCCACCGACGCCGCCTTGACGTGCTGCGGTTTGGCCTTCTGGGGCGCGGCGACGGCGGGTGCGGCCTTGGTTCCGGATTTAACCGCCCCCTTGGCGGGAGCGGAGGTGCCGGCTTTGGTGGAGACGGTTTTCGCGATGGCGCGGACCTCGTCTAGGCTGAAGGCGATGGGCTTGGAAGGGGCCTTGCGCTTCAGGATGCTGTCGCGCAGGGCGGTCTTCTTGGAGGTTTTTTCCATGGTTGGAGATTTCGCGGCCGGGACGGCGGCGGGTGCCGGTTTGCCGGCGGATTTGACCGCGGGCGCTGGTTTGGCCGCGGATTTCGATGCCGGCTTGGACTCGGTATTGCGGGCGGATTGCGGAGCGGATTTGGCTCCGGCGGAGGTCTTCCGTTTGCTCGCGGGTTTCTTGTGGTTTGAGGCCATGGGGTTTTTTGGGGGATCAGGGCTTCCGGGAGTCAAGCGCCTCGGTGCAGCGGGGACAGGTGGGCTGGGCCGCGTCGCCACCCAGCTGGGGCACCCAGCGCCAGCAACGCGGGCAGCGGGAGCGGCCAAGGTCCGCGCAGGTGTGCACGTTGACCTCGAGCCCGGCGGGGCTGGCGGTCGAAAGCGTGACCTCGGAAACGATGAGGAGCTCGGGCAGCAACTCGCGATGCCGCTCCATCGCCGCGGCCTGCGGCGTGCCGGCGGGAGCCGCGAGCGAGACCGCGGCGTCGAGGGATTTCCCGAGACGGCCGGCGGCGCGGTGCGGCTCGATGGCCTCGTTCACCTTGGCGCGCACCCGCAGCAGCTCGGCCACCTCGGCCGCGAGGGCAGGGTCGTGCCAGTCGCCGGGAATCCGCGGCCAATCCTCGAGGTGCACCGAGCCATCGACATACTCGCGGCCCGAGGTGGCGAAACTCCAGGCCTCGTCGCACGTGAAGGTCAGCACCGGCGCGAGCACTCGCACCAGGGCGTGAAAGACATGATGGATGGCGGTCTGGGAGGAGCGTCGCTGGCGGGCGCCCGTCGCCAGCGTGTAGAGGCGGTCCTTGAGGACGTCGTGATAGGTGGCGGACAGCGTGACCGCGCAGAACTGGTTGCAGAGCTGGTAGACCCGGTGGAATTCGTAGGCGTCGTAGGCCGCCCCGCATTCCCGCACCAGCTCGGCGGTCTGGTGGAGCGCCCAGCGATCAAGGGTGTCCATTTCCGCGACCGGCACGGCGTCACGCGCCGCGTCGAAATCGAACAGGTTCGAGAGCTGGTAGCGGAATGTGTTCCGGAAAAGGCGGTACGCTTCCCCGACGTTTTTCAGGATCTCGTCGTCGACCGGGATGTCGTCGCGGAAATCCTGCGACGCGATCCAGAGCCGGATGACGTCGGCCCCGTGCTGGGCCACGTAGGCGTCGGAGGTCTGGGGTTTCTGGTAGGTCGAGCTCTTCGAGATTTTCTGACGCGCCTTGTCGACGATGAAGCCGTGCGTGAGCACCTGCCGGTAGGGGGCGGCGCCCAGCGCGATGACCCCGGTCCAGAGCGAGGATTGGAACCAGCCGCGGTGCTGGTCACTGCCCTCGAGGTAAAGGTCGGCGGGCCAGTGCGTGCCCCCCTGCCCGCGCTTCAGCACGGCGGCGTGCGTCGAGCCGGAGTCGATCCAGACGTCGAGGGTGTCGCGGCCGCAGGTGAGGGAGGAGGGTGCCGGCCAGTCGGCGGGCAAATCGACACCTTCGAGCAGTTCGGCGGCGGACGCGCTGTACCACAGGTTGGAGCCGCGGGCGGCGATCTTGTCGGCGATGGCTCGGGCCACGCCCGCGTCGAGGTAGGCCCGCTTGCGCTCGTCGTAGAACGCCGGGATCGGGACTCCCCATGAGCGCTGGCGGCTGATGCACCAGTCGGGCCGGGACTCGATCGCGCCGCGGATGCGCGCCTCGCCCCAGGCGGGGACCCAGCCGCCCTCCTTCGCCATGCGGGCGATCTCGCGCAGTGCCAGCGCGCGGTGGCCGGACTTGTCGAGCGAAACGAACCACTGGTCGACCGCGCGGAAGATGATGGGCGTCTTGGAGCGCCAGCAATGCGGGTAGCTGTGGTTGAAGCGCTGCTTCGCCCAGAGCGCGCCGCCGTCGGCCAGCTTGCGCAGCACCGCGATGTTGGCGGCGGAGGTCTTCTTCGCGGCGAGATCCTCGGGTGTCTCCAGGGTGGAGAGCCCGACGAGATCCGCCGGCACGCGGCCGTCGTCGAGGTACCGGCCGTCGTCCCCCACCGGGCAATAGATCTCCAGCTTGTAACGCAGGCCCGTCTGGTAGTCCTCGGCGCCGTGGCCCGGCGCGGTGTGGACACAGCCCGTCCCGCTGTCGGTCGTGACGTAGTCGGCGAGCACCACGGGTGCGGGCCGTGCGATGAACGGATGCCGCGTCGCCAGCCCCTCGAGGGCGGCGCCGCGGACGACGGCGGCGATGTCCGGCGCGGCGGTGACGCCGGCTGATGCCAGGACGGCCGGCAGCAGGGCGCGCGCGACGATCACGCGCTCGGTCCCGGTGTCGGCGACCACGTATTCGACTTCCGGATGCACCGCGATGCCCAGGTTGGCGGGCAGAGTCCAGGGCGTGGTGGTCCAGATGAGGACGGACAGCGGCTTTCCGGCGGGCAGGGAGAGGCGGGTGATTTCCGCCTCCGGCACGGGGAAGCGCACCCAGATCGAAGGAGAGACGTGGTCCTGGTACTCGATCTCGGCCTCGGCGAGCGCGGTCTCGAACGGGATGCTCCAATAGACGGGCTTCTTGCTGCGGTAGACCAAGCCCTGCTCCACAAAGGCGGCGAAGGTGCGCAGGACGTCCGCCTCAAACCCGGGATCCTTGGTGCGGTAGCCCGCGGCCCAGTCGGCCAGCACGCCGAGCCGCTGGAACTGCGCCGTCTGGCGCCCGATCCAACCCTCGGAAAACTCGTCGCAACGCGCGCGCAACTCAGCCGTGCCGAGCAAGATTTTCTTCTCCTGCAGCTCGCGCGACACCTTCTGCTCGATGGGCAACCCGTGGCAGTCCCAGCCCGGAACGTACGGGGTGCGGAAGCCCCGCAGTGACTTGTAGCGGTTGACGAAATCCTTGAGCGACTTGTTGAGGGCGGTGCCGATGTGGACGTCGCCATTGGTGAACGGCGGGCCGTCGTGCAGCACGAAGACCTGCTGGCTGCCGGCGCGTTTGGCCTGGATCCGCTGGTAGAGGTCGAGCTTGCGCCAGTGTTCCACCCGGCCGGGTTCACGCTGCGCGAGTCCGGCCCGCATGGGGAAGTCGGTGCGCGGCAGATGCAGGGTGTCCTTCAGGTCGGTGGCCATGCCGGTGATAAAGGCGCGCGAAGCTAGGCGGGGCGGGGGGGGAGTCAAGGGTCGCCTCCCCTCGGCGCGCCCTCGGGAAATCCCCGCTCTTTCCCGGGTGCCGCCGCGCTAGTTTTTCCAGCCGGTCACCGTGGCCACCAGCGTCTCCATGCACTCGATCCGGGCCTGTGGCGTGATGCCGTGTCCGAGATTGAAGATGTGTCCGGCGCTGCCGCGCATCGCCTCGAGCAGGCGCGCGGTCTCGCGATGCACCAGGTCGGGCGTGGTGGTCATCAGCACGGGATCGAGGTTGCCCTGCACGCCGATGGCGGGCGGCAGCGCGCGGCGCACCGCGGCGAGTTCCGCGGTCCAGTCGACGCTGATCACGCGTACGCCCGCGTCGGCCTGCGCGGCGAGCTGGGGGGTCGTACCCTTGGCGTAAAGGATCACGGGGAAATCCGGCGGCAGCGCGGCCGTGATGCGCCGGATCCAGCGGAGCGACGCGGCCTCGTAGTCCTGACCCGCGATGATTCCGCCCCACGAATCGAAGATCTGGATCGCGTCCGCCCCGGCGGCGATCTGCATCCGGAAATACGTGATCAGCGCCTCGGTGAGACGCTCGAGCAGCGCGTCGAAGGTGCCGCGGTCCGTGTAGAACAGCAGTTTCACCCGCTCGAAATCCTCCGAGCTGCCGCCTTCCACCATGTAGGTGGCGAGCGTCCACGGGGAGCCCCCGAAACCGAGCAGGGCCCGCTTCCCGGCCAGCTCGCCGCGGATCAGGCGGAGCGCGGCGGCCACGTACTCGAGCCGCTCCGTCACCGCCGCCGCGGGCGCGAGTTTCTCGACGTCGGCGCGCGTGGCGATCCGTCCCTCCATCGCGATCCCGCCGGTGTCGCGGAACTGGTAACCCTGCCCGAGCGCCTCCGGGATGACCAGGATGTCGGAGAACAGGATCGCGGCATCGAGGGCGAAGCGGCGTAGCGGTTGCAGGGTGACTTCCGTGGCGAGCTCGGGCGTCCGCACCAGGTGCAGGAACGAGGAGCGCGCCTTCAACTCGCGGTACTCGGGCAGGTAGCGGCCGGCCTGGCGCATGACCCAGAGCGGCGGACGGTCGAGTGGGCGGCCCGCGCAGGCGGCGAGGAAACGTTCGCGGCTGTTCATGAGGCCCAGTCCCTTGGCCGGAGGAAAAGCTCGTGCAGGCGCGCCTCGGGCGAGCCCGCCTCGGGTTTCCAACCGTAGTCCCACCGCACCAGGGGCGGGAGTGACATCAGGATCGATTCGGTGCGGCCGCCGCTTTGCAGGCCGAAGAGCGTGCCGCGGTCCCAGACGAGGTTGAACTCCACGTAGCGCCCGCGGCGGTAGAGTTGGAACTGCCGCTCGCGGTCGCCCCACGCGAGTGCCTTCCGGCGCGCCACGATCGGGCGATAGGCCGGCAGGTACGCGTCGCCGACCGCGCGCATCAGCGCGAAGGAGCGTTCGAAGCCGAGTTCGCTGAAGTCATCAAAGAACACCCCGCCGATCCCGCGCGGCTCGCCGCGGTGGCGCAGGACGAAGTATTCGTCGCAGGCGCGCTTGAAGCGCGGGTAATATTCCGCGCCGAACGGCGCCACCGCGTCGCGGGCGGTGCGGTGCCAGTGCGCCGCGTCATCCTCGAAACCGTAATACGGCGTGAGGTCGAAGCCGCCGCCGAACCACCAGACCGGCGCGTCACTTCCGGCGCCGGCCACAAAGCAACGCACGTTGGCGTGGCTGGTGGGGACGTACGGGTTGCGCGGATGGATCACGAGGGAGACGCCCAGGGCCTCCCACGGCTTGCCCGCCAATTCGGGGCGGTGCGCGGTGGCCGAAGGCGGCAGCGTCGAGCCGCGGACGTGGGAGAACGCCACCCCGGCCTTCTCGAGCACGGCGCCCTCGGCGAGCAGCCGGGTGCGCCCCCCTCCGCCCTCCGGTCGTTCCCATTCGTCGGTGCGGAAGCCTTCCGCTCCGCCGTCCTCGGCCGCCAGTTCCGCGCAGATGCGGTCCTGCAGATCCAGCAGGTAGCGGCGGACGGCGGGCAGATCGACGTTCATGCGACGGAGCGGACACGGTGCTCCCGGCGCGGCGGGAGGCAATCCCCGTTCGCCCCCGCTTGACGCGTTTGCTAGGTTTGCCGTCGACACGGTCCCGCACCGGGGCCTGCCTTTCCCGCTTCCCATGCCATCGCCCGTCCTCACGACTCTCGCCGCAACCGGATTCGCGGTGGCGTTTTTTCATGCGGCGATCCCCACGCATTGGCTGCCGTTTGTCCTGGTCGGCCGGGAGCGCGGCTGGTCGCGGGGCCGGACGGTCGCGGTGGCCGCGCTGGCCGGTCTCGGGCACGTGGCGCTGACGAGCCTGCTCGGTTTGGCGATCGCTTGGTTCGGATTCCAACTTGAGGAAAAGGTGGAGGCTTTCCCGTGGATCGCCGGCGGCGCCCTGGCGGGGTTCGCGGTCTATTACGGCTGGCGCCAGTTGACCGGTCGCGGCATCTGCCACCATCACGCGCCGGGCGGCAGCCACCAGCCGGGGGAGAAGTGCCATGGCGAGCACGCGGAGAGCCACTGGCATGAGGAGCTGAAGGACTCGGCGCTGGTCTCCACCCTGCGGGGCGACTGGGCGGCGGTGAGCGGGCTTTTCCTGATGCTCACGCTCTCGCCCTGCGAGGCCTCGCTGGGAGTCTATCTCTCGGCGGTGCAGTTCGGTTGGACGGGATTCATCGTCCTGAGCGGAATCCTCGCGGCGGCGACGCTCGGGGGCATGACGCTTTTCACGTGGCTGGCCGTCGTGGGATTCGACCGCGTGAGCCTGCGGCGCTTCGAGCGCCGCGAGGCGGGGCTACTCTCGGCGGTTTTTGCCGCGCTGGCGGTGCTCGTCGTCCTGATCGAGCGCGGCCATGCCCACTGATCACGTTTTCGGCCAGGCGAGCGGCATGCCGGCGGCGGTCAGGCGGGACTGGAAGTCCGCGAGGAGCGGCGCCCCGTTGCGCACGGCGCGCGGCGCGTGTTTTCCCGCCAGGCAGAACGCGGCGAGCTCGCCCGCGGCCTCGCCGATGTTCCATTCGACCGGGTGGAGGCGGTAGCAACCGTTCGTCAGGTGGGTGGTGCCGATGTTCTTGCAGGCGGCTAGGAGGTTCTCGACCCGGCGGGGCAGGAGAGAGCCGAGCGGAATCTGGAACGGACGCGCGAGAAAATCGATGTAGTTGTCCCCGCCGGTGCTGGGGTGAAGGTCGATGTTGTAGCTACCGATGCCGATCGAGTCGGCGAACGTCGCGGCGGTCGCCTCGGCGGGGGACTTGGCGCCGGTGGCGGCGGCGCGCGCCTCGGCTCCGACGTGGAGCTCGGTCACGGTGAACTCGGCCCGGATGCGGCGGCTCTCGCGCACGTAGGGATACTTGGCGAGGCCGTCCTCGGTGCCGACGATATCGGGCCTCAGTCGCAGGCCCTTCCAGCCGGTGCCGCCGTCGGGCCGCGGGCATTCGGTCTGCAGCCAGTAAAGCCAGGACAAGCTGAGCTGCTTGCCGCCCTCGAGGTGGCGCGCGGCCTCCTCGGCCGGCACGTCGAACAGGTTGCCCAGCATGTAGTCGTTCTGGGGCCAGTTCACGAGGGTGATGTCCCCGACGTAGGTGCCGGGCGCGAAGTTCGTGCGGTCGATGATCCGGCGGTAATGGAAGAGTCCGGTGGCCTTTGACGGATCGAAGCCCATGTTGAAGGGCTTAAGCGTGCGCGGCGACGAGTAGAACAGGCTCAGGAGCTTTCCCGACCACGGCGGCGTGAGCGGCGGCACATGATCGCGCCAGAATGCGTAGTCGCGGGGGCGGTCGATGGTGTGGTCCTCGCCGGCGAGATAATCCATCGCGAAGCAGCACGTGAACGCCTGGTGGTTGGCGGGCTCGGCTTTCTCCTTGGCGCGCGGTTCGCCGGTCTCGCTCCGCGACTCCCCGCCGGAAACCCACTCGGTGCGGGTGAGCGGCAGGAGGTCGCCGAGCTCCGTCGCGTCGACAAACAGCGGCGCCCGCAGCACCAGCTCGTGGCCGGACTCGAGGCTGCGCACGCGCACGGCCTCGACGCGATCGCCCTGCACCGCGGCGTCGACCGGACGATGACGGAGCAGAATCTCGACGCGTCGCCCCGCGACGTGCGGGGCGAGCATCTCGGTGAGGGCCGCCAGTGCGACGCGCGGTTCATGGCAGAGGCGGGAAACGCCGCCGTTGCCCGGGTTCAGGCGTGGATTGGCGCGTGCCTTCTCGGAGAGGGGAAAGTTGCGCGCGTAGAAGTCGCGGATCCGCTGGCGGAGCTCGAGGTAGGAGCGCGTCCCGCCGACGGTCTCGATGAGGGAGTTTTCGTCGGGCGGGACGGCCTGCGAGGTGAGCTGACCGCCGATCCAGTCGGTCTCTTCCGTCATGATCACGCGCAGGCCCCGGCGTGCCGCGGCGAGGGCCGCGGCGCAACCTCCGAGGCTGCCGCCGATGATCACGAGGTCGGCGGCCAGCTCGCGGGCGCGGGCGGAGCGGCCGGCCGGGGATGGCGCGGCCTGGGCGCGCAGGCCGCGCGGGGACGTGACGGCCGCGGTGGCGGCGGCCGCAGCGGCGGCGGAGCGGAGCAGGAACGAGCGGCGGGAGGAGTTTTCCTTCATGGGGCGGGGCGGTGGGAGAAAAGCGGGGCGGCACCCCGGTCCCGCCAACTTTCCAAGGAACCGTAGGGCGTCAAACGCCGGCGCGCGGTGGCGTGCCTCAGAAGTTGCCCTTCAGCGCGACGGTCCACGACTGCCCGACGGTCTCGTGGCGGGTGAGCGCCGTGGGGCCTGTGGCGAAGCGCTGCATGTTGATATAGGGCGTATCGAGCACGTTGCGGACGCTCACC
>Ga0102921_1000767_pt1 | contig 11198 bp, 9 predicted proteins | sample Colrivmeta156802_FD_78205 | JGI IMG/M metagenome (GOLD analysis project Ga0102921, IMG submission 78205) | Estuarine microbial communities from the Columbia River estuary - metaG 1568-02 | ecosystem: Environmental > Aquatic > Marine > Intertidal zone > Estuary | place: USA: Columbia River Estuary...
ATTTTTTGGGGTTTGGGACGAGTCGGTCCAAATCCACTTCGCGCACCTCGCCCAAGCCGTGGCACTGCGGACAGGCCCCTTTTGGGGAGTTGAACGAAAACGTATTGGGTTCCGGATCCGGGGCAGCTTCGCCAGACGTGGGGCACATGAGGTGCCGGCTGTAGGGAATCAGCTTGTTGCTGGCCAGGTGTAGAATGCCAACGGAGCCTTTTCCGTGCTTCATGCCCAGTTGCAGCGCTTGGCGCAAGCGGTCCGGTTTGTCCGATTCCACCACCAAGCGGTCAATGACCACCTCGATGTCGTGGGTTTTGTAGCGGTCCAATTTCATGCCGCGGGTAATCTCCACCAAAACGCCGTTGACGCGTGCCCGCAGAAACCCCTGTTTGGCCATGCTTTCAAACAGTTCGCGGTAGTGGCCTTTGCGGGAACGCACCACGGGCGCCAAAACCGCTACGGTTTCGCCGTTCTGGGTTTCCAGTACGCGATCGAATATTTCCGCATCCGTATAGCTCACCATGGCTTCTCCCGTCGATTGGGAATAGGCGGTAGAAGCGCGGGCGTACAGCAAGCGCAAGAAGTCGTATACTTCAGTAACCGTTCCTACCGTAGAGCGGGGGTTTCGGTTGGTGGTCTTTTGCTCAATTGCAATGACGGGGCTCAATCCTTCGATGGCGTCCACGTCCGGACGTTCCAAATTGCCCATGAATTGCCGTGCATAGGCGGAAAAGGTTTCCATGTACCGACGCTGGCCTTCCGCGTGCAGGGTGTCGAATGCTAGAGAGGACTTTCCGCTTCCGCTCAAACCGGTGATGACCACCAACTTTTCGCGCGGAATGGACAGCGTTAGATTGTGCAGGTTGTGTTCTCGCGCGCCATAAATGCGGATGAATTCTTCTTCCGATTCCGTTTCCGGGACGGGGGACTTTTTGGGGACCGCTTTTACGCTCATGCGAAGGGTGAGGTAAAATGCGTCCAAAGGGTCCCTTGTTGGTCTTTTGGGCTCAGTTGAGGCGCAAAATCGGCCCCGTTGGGTCCCAAGTACTGCTGCCAAATACCGGCCCAGTCAATTCCGACGCTAGGGTCGTTCCAAGCCAGGCAGCCCTCGGTTTCCGGGGCGTACGTGTCCGTACACTTGTACCGAAAAACGGTGTTGTCTTCCAAGGTGAGAAATCCGTGCGCAAAACCGGGGGGAATCCACAACCCGTTTTTTGCAGAGGCCGTCAGAACCAACCCAAAATGTTGGCCGTAGGTGGGCGATTTGGGACGCAAATCAACGACTACGTCGTACACGGCGCCTGCACCAACCGTTACGTACTTGCCCTGTGCACGCGGCGGTTGCTGAAAATGCAGCCCGCGCAAAACACCCCGAGCGCTTTGGCTTTCGTTGTCTTGTACGAAGTGGGCCTGGATTCCCGCCGCCTCCCACGCCTGCTGGTTGTAGGATTCAAAAAAGTAACCGCGTTCATCGGCGAACACCCGGGGGTGCACCTCGTACACGCCGGGCAGGGGAGTGGGTATAAACTTCATGGACGTTGAAAATGGTGTTGAACCAGCTGGTGCAGTGCTTGCCCGGCTTCTTCGTTGCCCGCCACCAATTCCCGGTGGTGCACCAAGCTGCGGTCGTCCGGGGTGTGGGAGCCAAAGGATCCCGCCCAGCCGCCCGCCTCGCGCACCAGCAAAATGCCGGCAGCAACGTCCCAGGGCGACAATCCGTGTTCAAAAAAAGCTTCGAACCGGCCGCAGGCCACGTAGGCCAAATCGGTAGCGGCACTTCCCAAACGCCGAATACCGCGGGTTTGGCGAAAGCAAGCGTGAAGGGTGTTGGTGTACGCGGTCATTTCGCTGAAATCGTAGTAGGGAAAGCCTGTAGCCACCAAGCTGTCCGAGAGGTTTTGGGTGGGCGATACGCGGATGGAGTTTCCGTTGCAGCGCGCTCCTCGTCCCAATTCCGCGGCAAAGTATTCGTCTTGACCCAGCTCGTAAACGGCCGCCGCCACCAAGGTATTTTGGTGAAGCAACCCAACGCTCACGGCGTAGGTGGGAATTCCGTGAATGAAATTGGTGGTGCCGTCCAGCGGATCCACCACCCAGTCCCAGTTACCGTCTGGGGAAGGAGCGCCACTGCCTTCTTCCGCCAGGAAACCAGCTTCCGGCAACAACTCATGAAGCGCTTCCACGAGTTGTTTTTCCGCTTCTTGGTCTACGTAACTCACCAAAGCATTCAAAGACTTGGTTTCCACGGCGGACGTGGAAAAATCCTTCCGTTCGTGGGCAATGTAGCGTCCAACCGGGCGGATGGCGTTTTCTAAAGCTTGGGCAAAGGCAGCGTCCATCATGGAATTAGGGCTTCTTGGGTTCCGTCGGGCCGTAAGGTCCCCACCACCACGTGTTCCACGGTGTTGGCGCGGTTGGCGTCAAAAGGACGGCTCAGGCGGAGGTAGTTTTCCGTGTAGCCCAATAGGCGGCCGTCTCGGTCTTCTGTTTCCCACAAAACGCGCCGAAGGGAGCCTTCGTGGCGCACGGCAAATTCTCGCTGCTTGATGGCACTCAACAAACGCAGTCGGTGGTTGCGGGCCTTGCGTTCGGCCACCGGCACGGGGTCGGGAAGTTCAACCGCCTCGGTGTTGGCTCGTTCCGAATACGTGAAAACGTGCAAGTAACCGATGGGGAGTTGTTCCAAAAAGCGGTAGGTATCTAGGAAATGCTCCTCGGTCTCGCCCGGGAAACCCACTACCACGTCCACGCCAATGCAGGCTTCTGGCCGGGTAGACACGATGCGCTCCACCCGTTCTTGGTACAGTTCCCGCCGGTAACGACGCTTCATTTTGCCGAGTACTTCGTTGTTGCCGCTTTGGAGCGGGATGTGGAAGTGGGGAACAAAACGCTTGGAAGCGTAAGTGAAATCGATGATTTCATCGCTCAAGAGATTGGGTTCAATGGAGGAAATGCGAATCCGGTCCAATCCCTCCACGGCGTCCAAGGCGTGCAGCAGGTCCAGAAAAGTGTGTTCGTGGCGTTTGTTGCCAAATTCGCCCTTTCCGTAGTCCCCAATATTTACGCCGGTGAGTACCACCTCCTGAATCCCTTGTTCCACAATGGATTGCGCATCGCGCACCACCGATTCCACCGGTGCGGATCTACTGATTCCGCGCGCTAAAGGAATGGTGCAGTACGTGCATTTGTAATCGCATCCGTCTTGGACCTTCAAAAACGCACGGGTGCGATCCCCCGCGCTGTAGGCGCTGGTGAACTGATCCACGTCGTCGATTTCGCAGGAGTGTACCTCTGCGTGCGGACGTTTGGTCAAGTCGGCCAAAAAAGCCGGCAGGTTCATTTTTTCTTTGGCGCCCAAAACCAGGTCTACGCCGTCCATAGCAGCAATTTCGCTGGGTTTCAGTTGGGCATAGCACCCCGTTACCGCCACAAAGGCGTTGGGGTTTGCTTTCAAAGCACGCCGTACTACGGTTTTGCATTCGGCATCGGCTTGTTGCGTCACCGAGCACGTGTTGATGACGACCACGTCGGCCCCGTCCGCCAAATCCACTTTGGCGTAGCCGGCCTGAACCAGATCCCGGGCCAGGGCTGAGGTCTCTGCAAAGTTTAATTTGCAGCCCAAGGTGTGAAAAGCAACCGTCGCTCCCATAGAACGTGCAAAGGTACGGACTACCTTTGCCTTGTGCGCGCTTTTCAAACCCTTTGCAACAGCCTTTTTCACCTCGTTTTGGGATGGAAGGGCCAACGACTCGTTCCTGCGGCCGGCCGCGTTGTAGCGGGGATTCTGGCATGGGGGTTGGTCAGCCAATGCAGTTCAGGAACTCCGGGAGAGGCCACGGGTTCAAGCGAACAGCGCGAGTCCAAAGTGTTTCGGTACAACGAGCCCACGGGAATCGCCACCTTAGATCCCGCTTTTGCCCGGGAACAAGCCACCCTCTGGACGGCACGCCATCTTTTTTCCACCCTGATTGAATTGGACAGTGCGCTGCAGCCGCGTCCGTTGCTGGCCAAAAGTTGGTCCCAATCCGCAGACGGCAGCATTCGGTTTGTACTGCGCCCGGATGTTGACTTTCACCGCGGACCGGGGTTGCCCCAAGGACGTAGGGTGGTTGCATCGGACGTGGTGTACAGTTTGGAGCGCCTGCGAAGTCCTTCCTTGGCCGCACCGGGGGCTTGGGTTTTGGACGGCTTGGAGCGCTTGTCAGCTCCCAACGATTCCGTTGTGGAACTCCGCTTTGCGGCCGGTGGCCCGTCTCCCTTTGGCCTGTTGTCCATGCCGTATTGCTCTGTAGTGCCGCGCGAGAGCGTAGAGGCACTTGGGGCGGATTTTGGCAAGCGCCCAGTGGGCAGCGGTCCTTTTCGGTTCCAAGCGTGGAACGACGGAGAAAAATTGGTGCTTCGGCGCAATACGGATTATTTTGAGCGGGATGCGGCCGGACGTCGATTGCCTTATTTGGAAGCGGTTTCCATTCGGTTTGTGGCAGACCGGCAAGCGGCCTACTTGTCTTTTCTGAGCGGTGGTTTGGACGAAATTCACGGGGTCGATGCGGCCTACAAAGACCAATTGCTCACGCCAGCAGGCGAGCTGCAGCCCGCGCTCCGGGAGCGTCTGGTGCTGCACGTTGCGCCGTTTTTAAACACAGAGTACCTGGCTTTTCGGATGGAAAATCCACAGCCGTCTGTTCTGGCCGACGTTCGGGTGCGTTTGGCGCTTTCTTTGGCCGTGGATCGCGCGGCGTTGGTTCGTCATTTGAAAAACGGCATGGGGGTTCCGGCCCACGGCGGCATGATTCCCGCGGGGCTGCCCGGGTACAGGCCTGCAGCGGAGTGGGAAGATCCGTTGCGCTACGCGCCTGAGGAAGCGCGAGCGCTGCTCCGAGCGGCCGGCTGTTTGGATGCCTCCGGCTGGGTGGCTCCGGGCGGGCCGCTGGTTTTGAGCACTGCGGAATCCGGCCGCGACGTTTGTGAATTCATCCAAGGGCAGTGGTCCGCATTGGGCCTGCCCGCTCGCGTGGAGGTATTGCCTGCCGCATCCTTTCGCGAGTCCAAATCTCAGGCGGGCTTAGCCCTGTTCAAAGCCTCCTGGATTGCAGATTATCCGGACGCTGAGAATTATTTGTCTTTGTTTGATTCGCGCAAGTGGACGCCGCGGGGCCCCAACTACACCCGCACTCGTTTGCCCGGATTCGACGCTGCGTTGGATGCGGCTTTGCGCGTGCAAGATCCCCAAGAGCGCGCCGCGCAAATGGCGGCATTGGACCAGCAAATCCACGATCAACTGCCCGTACTTCCTTTGTGGTACGACGTGTCGGTGCGCGCCGTACCCCGCAGTGTACAAGGCTTACCGCGCCACCCGCTGTTTACCTTGGACTTGCGTCGGGTTCAAAAAATTCGGTGACCTGGTTGCGCCAACCCCACGGAGGAATTTCGTTGCCCAACTCAGGGGGCATCCACCGACGTCGCTCCCAACGTATCTGCGGTGGCAAAATCAACGGCCACCGGGTGGTGGTCGCTGAACGGCTGTTTCCAAACCGCGTACCCCACCGCATGCCAGGGCGCTTGAACCAAAATGTGGTCAATGCGCAGCGGAACCAGGGCCAGCTTGGTGTAGGTGTTCCCAAAACCTTTACCGGCCTGTAAAAAGGCATCCTGCGCGTTTTGGGTGGCCGTTCGGTAGGTGAAAGAAGACGGAGTGTCGTTGAAGTCTCCGCACCAGACCACCGGATGGGGACTGTTCGCGGCAAACAGCGCTACTTGCTGTACCTGCATGGCCCTTCGCGCGGAGGCTCGTCCCAGGCGTACGGCAATGTCAGATCCTTCCCGAACCCATTTGTTTCCGGACTCCGCAGGAACTCCACGGCCCAAGGTTTCGTACCGCTCCGGAACGAAGGTGGTGGTCACGAGGTGCACGTTGAGTAGTCTGACCGTGTCGCCCGCCGGCAGCGCGCAATCCGCCCAAAGGAAGCCCTCGTGCCCCCGGTAAGGAGCGTCAAACAGCACGTATCCCTTCCGGCCAAACGGTTTTTTGGAGTAGATCGCCAATCCGCTTTGGTCCTTTTCGTGGTGGGCGTAAGGCCAAGTTGAAGCCAGCAAGGGATGGATGGATTTTCGGTGTTCCTGGAGGGCCAAAACCAAGGGGTCTATTTTCTCCACGTACTGCACCATGAGGCGTGCGGTTGAATCCAGATTGGTCCACGAGGCGTTGCGCCACCCGTGAACGTTCCAGGAGGCAACCCGCCACAAGGGCTGCTCCGCGGATTGCTCCAACGAAAGGTTCAAGGTGCCCCGCCATTGCGGGTACGTCAGGGCCAAGGAAACGGCGGAAATCAGTGCCCAACGGCGCAATTGGGTAGTCCAGTACAGCAGCAAAAAGGCATGCCCCAGGGCCAGACCCGGAGCAATCAAAGCGAAAAAGCCCAGGGAATTCCAGCGCTCCGGGGATAAGTAGAACGCCAGTGCACTGGGGACGGTCAATAGCGTCCACCCCAGGTGCACCAGCAGCACTACGGCATGTACCCCACGGGGCATTCGGCGGGTTGTGCGCGAAGGATTCACTTTTGAATTTTTTCTAAACAAGCGCGCTCTTCCGCAGAAAGTGATTCCACGCCGTCGCGGCTGATTTTGTCCAAAACGGCGTTCAAGCGCGCTTCAGGGTCGCGAAGGCCCTCCAACACGTTGTGGGAATTTTTTCGCCCTCCCGGCACCAAGACCAAGTGGGCGGAGGTTCGTGCGCGTTTGAAGCCCTTGAACGAAACGGACCAAAGTCCCAACATCTGTCCTCCGGCACCCAGTGCAAATCCGGAGAGATGCGCCCAGGCGGATAAATCGTAGCCCACGGCAAAGGCCAAGTCAACCAACAGCAGCAACGCGGCAAACGCGTAAAGGGGAACCCACCAGAAGGCCAGTTTTGTTTGGAATCGAGGTTGCCGAACGGTTAAAGCACCCAGTACGGCGGTGGTTCCTGCGGAGGCACCTACCAGTTGGTGGTACGTTTCGTCTGCGGTGGTGAGTGCCATAAAGACGATCGCCCCGACTGCGGCACCCGACAGGAACAGCCACCAGGGAGAACGGTGGCCCCGTCGGTCTTCCCAAGCGTGCCCCACAAAATGCAAGATCAAGAGGTTCCACAGGGCGTGGTACAGGTCTGCGTGCAAAAAAGCATAGGAAAACCACTTCCAGGGCTTCCAGGCGTCTCCTTCCCCCAGGGCCCAAAGGTGCTGCCACCCGAGCGAAAGTTCGCTGCTGGAGATGCGGTCTGCGGCCATCAGGGCGTACTTTACCGCCACCAAAGACACCAACGTACCCAAGAGCAAGTCAGTCCCGCTGGAAGAAGCTAAACGACGTCGAATGGATGCAGCGAAGTTCACGTAGAGATTCGTTGGAATGAAGTTGTGGGTCGGAAAAGCTTTAAAAACGAAAGGCGTTGCTTCGCCAGCGTTTGATCAACAGGAAACCAAAAAGCATACCGCCTAAGTGGGCGAAGTGGGCGATGTTGGATCCGGAGTTTGCAAGCCCGGAGAACAACTCAAACAAGCCGTAAATGGCCACGAAGTACTTGGCCTTGATGGGCAGCAAAAAGTACACGTAAATTTCTTGGTTGGGAAAGGTCATGCCGTAAGCCAGCAACAAACCAAATACAGCTCCAGATGCTCCCACGGTTGGGCTTTGATAGAGTTGATTCAGGTAGGCAATGGCATCCCCATCGCCCAATTCGGCGAAGGGCAACACCTGGTAGTAGTCCCAGCCCATGACGCCGAGGTGGCAAGCGGCCGCGCCCAGCCCGGTGATGAGGTAGTAGGTCAAAAAGCGTTTGGGTCCCCACAGGTTTTCCATGGGGGTGCCAAACATCCACAATGCCAGCATGTTGGAGAACAGGTGGCCGAAGGAGCCGTGCATGAACAGGTGGGAAAACAGTTGGTACGGCTCAAAAAAGGGCGAGGCAGGAAAGAACAGGCCCAGCACCCCCACGAGGTCCAATCCGCGGGACTGCAAAACGACGGTGCCCAAGAAAAAAAGACCGTTGATGATCAACAGGTTTTTAACCACGGGGGGGAGCAGGGAGAAGGTGGTGGGTCGGTACATGTTTAGTTGAATTGATGGTCCAGCGTGAGGGCGTCCAACAAAAGTGCCACTGCGCGCCCGGAGGGGTCGTGCCAGCGGTGGTGGCATTGCCGCCAGCGATCCACCAGCAGCATTTGTTCTTCCGCACGCAGTTGCGTGGGTTTGGCGCCGCGGGTGTGGTGGGCCAACTGCCACAGGGCGCCTTGTGCGGGGTCCGGCTGATCACCGGTGTCTGTGCGCAGAAAATCAATGAGGGCAGACTCCGCACCTTCCGCCGGAAGAACGGCCGGCAAGCCGGTCAGCGAGAGGCCGTCTGCGGTACACTCCCAGGCAAAGCCCAGGGCGTGGAGCGTTGGGGCTTGCGCGTCCAGAACACTTTTGTCCGAGGGGCTCAGCGGCAATTCCAACGGAAACAGCAGCTGTTGGCTGGCCGACGATTCTCCTCCCCAGGCGCGCAGGAGCGATTCGTAGGCCAAGACTTGCTGCACGCGCGGCAAGTGCAGTACGGCCAATCCCTCTTCGCTAAGGGCCATGAGGTACGGGTATTTCCAGGGGGTTACCCATTCGGAAGTACTACTCGGTTGCGGCGAAGGCGCAAAATTGGCGTGCGGCGGTTGTTCCGAATGTCCGTAGGGGTCCGGAGCCGCGGCTTCTTCCCAAGACCACTGACGTTCCGAAGGGGGCGTGGGGCGGTATCCGGTGGCGGGGGCAAACGGATTGAAGTTGGGGTTGATGTCCAACGCAGGCGGCAAGGGGCGTGGGGAATTGGGCTGAAGGGGAGGCGTTTGGAAGGCCTGCATGGATTCAAAGTCCAGTGCGGGCGCCACCTGGTGCTGGCCCAAGGCGTGTTTCACGGCGGAGCGCACCACGGCGTAAACGGCGCGTTCGTCGTCGAATTTGATTTCGGTTTTAGCGGGGTGCACGTTCACGTCGATGCGCGCGGGATCCACCGTCAAATGGAGCACGTATGCGGGGTGGTTGCCTTCGGGGACCAATCCGTCGAAGGCGTCTTGCACGGCCCGGTGCAGGTAGGGGCTGCGCACGGTCCGACGGTTCACAAACCAGTGCTGGTCTCCGCGCGTTTTCCGGGAATGTTCGGGTCGAAAAATAAAGCCGTTGATTTCCACCACGTCCGTCTTTTCTTCCACAGGCACCACGCGTTCGTTGGTTTTCTTGCCCAATACGTGCAGGAGACGGGAACGGTCGTTTTCCGATTCCAAATGGAATTCTTCCCGGCCGTTGTGTTCCAGGGTAAAGGCTACGTGCGGATGGGCCAGCGCCAACCCCACAAAGGAGTCCAGGATGGCCTTCCACTCTACGGCGTCGGTTTTCAAAAACTGCCGGCGCGCGGGCACGTTGAAAAATAAATTACGCACCACCAAGTGGGTGCCCACGGGGGCGGGGCGTTCCTCGAACAGCACTTCGCGGCCGCCTTCCAGCACCAAATGGGTAGCCAAAGCTGCGTCCGACGTTCGGGTGGTGCATTCCACGCGGGCTACCGCAGCAATGGAGGCGAGTGCTTCCCCCCGGAAGCCCATGGTGGTCAATTGATACAAGTCGTCGGCCTCGCGCAACTTGCTGGTGGCGTGCCGCGCAAAGGCGAGTTGAACCTGGGAAGCCGCAATGCCCTGTCCGTTGTCGGAAAAGGAAAGGGCGGTGCGCCCGGCGTCCACCACGGAAAGTCCAATGCGTGTTGCACCCGCGTCCAGAGCATTTTCCACCAATTCCTTGACCACGGAGGCCGGTCGCTGCACGACCTCACCGGCCGCAATTTGGTTGGCGACGTGTTCCGGCAGGAGTTGGATCATTGGCCCGAAACGTATTGTATGAACCCCCATACGAGCAGCCCACCTAAAACCAAACGATACAAGGTGCGGCCAGACAACGGCTGAGCCGTTTGCTTGGATTTCCACGCCTCGCGCATCCGCGCTCGGCGCTCATTTTCCGCGTCCAATTGGCCGCTGCGCAAGCGTTCCAGCCGCTCTTTGCGCTCGTCGTAGAAGCGCGGTTGGTACTGAAATCCACGGGGTTTGCGTACCCGAAAGAACGAACCGTTTAAAATTCCCATGATTTTAGCAGCATTGACCTCAAAGATAGCATGATTTCACCCTACTTTTCGGGATGATTTCCTCTCTTCGATTTGCCTCCGGGTTCTTGCTGTTTTTGAGTGCGTTGGGTTGCCAAGCCCAACAGCCCGGCCCCTGGGTGTACGACACACCGGAGGCCCGTTTGTACGCGCAAAAACAATTGGCGTCCCTGACGGACGCAGAAAAGGTGGGCCAACTCTTTATGGTGGCAGCTTATTCCAACAAAGGGCCGGAGCACGCGGCGTTGTTGGAACGCTACGTCCAAGATCACCATTTGGGCGGCGTCATCTTCATGCAAGGCGGGCCCGGCAGGCAGTTTACCCTGAATCAAAAACTGCAATCCGCAGCAAAAATCCCGTTACTCGTGGCCATGGACGCGGAGTGGGATTTGGGAATGCGTTTGGATTCCACCACCCGGCTCCCTTGGCCCATGACCCTGGGGGCTACCCGGGACTCCTCCCTGGCCTACGCCTACGGACAGACCATCGGCCGGCACGCGCGTCGCTTGGGGGTCCACATCAACTTCGGCCCCGTCTTGGATGTTAACACCAACCCGGCCAATCCCATCATTGGGCAGCGATCGTTCGGTCAAGAAATCGGTTCCGTGGTGCCTTTGGCGCACGGTTATTTGAAAGGACAACAAGATGCGGGAACAATGGACTGCGTCAAGCATTTTCCGGGCCACGGCGACACGGATTCGGATTCCCACAAAACTCTGCCCACGGTAGCGCGCAACCGCGCGGCGTTGGATTCGGTTGAATTGCGTCCGTACCGCGCACTTTTGCCGTATGCGGGAAGCGTGATGGTGGCGCACTTAAACGTACCTGCTTTGGATCCGTCGGGCCGATCGTCTTCGCTTTCTCCTTTGGTGGTCAACGGGTTGCTTCGGGAGGAGCTGGGCTATTCCGGTTTGGTATTTACCGACGCCCTCAACATGCGGGGTGCTGCGGACGGTGCGCCTACGGGGCCGCTGGAAGAATTGGCCCTCCGGGCGGGAAACGACGTTTTGCTCTTTTCCGAGGATTTTCCCAAGGCAGCGGCGCACCTTTTGGCCGC
>Ga0102921_1000773_pt1 | contig 11164 bp, 10 predicted proteins | sample Colrivmeta156802_FD_78205 | JGI IMG/M metagenome (GOLD analysis project Ga0102921, IMG submission 78205) | Estuarine microbial communities from the Columbia River estuary - metaG 1568-02 | ecosystem: Environmental > Aquatic > Marine > Intertidal zone > Estuary | place: USA: Columbia River...
GAACAATCTCTAACGGTAACCGGACTTAACGTATAAACAACAGAAAAAGATTTGAGTATGCCTTCTAATCCCATGTATAAGTTCTGGTTATTGTACTCGATAAAGAAATAACTATAAACTTTAGGTTTTTGTATAATTGGGATGTTCTTTGAGGAGACCTTGCTCTCATCATAGATCATAGCAATATTAGGTCGAGGTGATAAGATTCCAATACCAAATATACCTGAACCAGAGGTATTAGGTACAAAAGCTGTGGTTGGAACTGGTTTTAGTTCCACTATCTGATTTTTGGATAATCTGATTTGCTCCGTTTCCTGTCTAGGAGTTAGATTCTGAGATCCATCCTGTGTAAGCTTCGTCTGTCTAGGTCTAATTGCCACTTGGGAGATACTTTTTACCTATATATTCGAATCCAGGCTTTACTAAAATTGATCTACCACTATAGATGAGAAATTATTAGATTTTTTAATATCTAATTTCCAATCGAAAATCTCGTGGGGCATAGGAGCATGATTGATAACAAATATATTAAGTCCCATCTCCCTTGAGTTTTTCTTTAATATAGCAAGAATTGAATGTACACCGTCGGGATCAACCGAACTGAATAGCTCATCTAAAAATAATAAATTAATAGAACTGAATTTAAGCTTCATTAGCTTCATAATGGCAATCAGCACAACAAAATCAACCTTCTTCATCTCACCAGTGCTTAGTGTTTGAACTGGAATTTCTATACCCATATGGGATAGTGTTGCTTTGAATTCCTCGTCGAAGATCACCTGATAATCTAAATGTAGTTCCCCCAGTAGATCAGATATCTCAGAATTCAGTGACGGTAATATTGTTTTAATCGCCATTTGTTTAACACCCTTCTCTCCAAGAACATCATCCAATGTTTTTATCCACGTGTTCTTCTCTGCGGTTTTAAAAACATCAGATTGTAAATTATCTCTCTCCTCACTTAGTTTCTTGATGATATTCTCAAGCGAAGCCACCTGAGTTCCATTCTTATCATTCTCAGCCTTTTTTATTTCAGCGATAATCTCCTTTATCTTAGCTTCTATTCTGGCTCCTTTTTCGATGATATCAGTTTTTTTAGTTCTCATCTCGGAGTCCTTGTTTTTTAACTCCAATAAAAGTGTCTCGGACTCGTCAAGTTTTTCTGAAGCTATTTTTTTCTCCTCCGTAACTGATTCCTTTAAAGCAGAGTGGAATTCACCAGTAAGTGAGCTTTCGCAGGTTGGGCATTTATCAGATTCGTACAATTTTAATCTTCGCTCAAGTTCTTGATATTTTGATCTGATCTCAATTAGCGATCTGTTTGATGCGTAGATAAGGTCGCTCAGTTCGTTCTCTTCATTTTTAAAATCCGATATCTTGGCAGAATGTAATGTTTGAAGATTTCTAAAGTCTTCTAAATTTTTACTCAAAGAAGCAATCTTATCTATTGAATCCTGCTCTATCTGATTTAACAAAGATTCCATCTCTTCAGATGATTGGGATATGGTGTTTTCGGTGGATGATAATTTACCAGAAAGTATATCAAGAGATTCCTTAATCCTTTTGGTCTCGCTTTTTAGAGCTTCTCTCATCTGGTTTAATATATGGAATCCAAATATTTTATCAACAATAGCTCTTTTATCCTGAGGACTCATTTTAATAAAAGATTTAAAATCGTTGACAGACAGAGAAATTGTGTTATTAAAAACGTAATAGGGTATACCGATTAAATCATCAGCTAGATAATCTTGAACATTTCTAGATCCAGCTTGGTCATAAAGAACCCCGTTTATATAAAGATTAAAAACCGTGGGTTCTAGTCCTCTCTCCACAGTGATAACTTTACCAAAATTTTCGAATTCTATTTTTACCCAGGCATGCCCATTTATTCTATTTGGAATGTCACCCAGTTTCTTACCTTCGACCTTACCATAAAGGGCAAATGCTATAACCTGAGAAATTGTTGTTTTACCAGCTCCGTTTTCACCAACTATTTGAAACAAGCATGACTCCTCGGGAAATTCTAAAACTTGTTTTTTATTTCCGTATGACGCAAAATTTCTCCACTCTATTTTGTTTATTTTCATAACAACTTCTGATCTTGTTCCTGTGTGGTTACCAATTTATGTAGTTTAAGAAGACTAGAAACTATTTTTTCTTTTGTCTCTTCGTCATGTTCGGTTAACGAAACGTATTCTTTTATAAAATCGATCACATTAAAACTCTTGCCCTCTGATTCAAAAATCTGCTGAGATAGATTTGTACTTTGCTCAGGATCGTATGGGTGGAATTTTAGTGTTCTTTGCGATGATATGCTATCGATTAGAATATTTAGAGGTGCCTTTAAAGACATCACTGGGTCAATCATAATATCGACAAAGTTGTTTCTAAATAATGGCTCTAGCTCCTCTGGTGTGGATTCTAGTATCTGATCAAAATAGAACTTTTTAAATTTAGGAGAGAAGTTGTTTGGAAAAACAGTTTCTTCCATATCGGAAAGATCCAGAAGTGTTATAGATTTTTGATTGTCCATATCAGATCTAGTTATCTCATACGGCGAGCCTAGCATGTTAATGTTATTCACCTTTTGTGCGTAGTGAATGTGTCCAGAATAAACTCTCCCGAATTTTTTGAATTTAGAAGCCTCCGATCCCTCTTCAACGTTACTATATCGATTAAATTTTAGACCTCTAATATCGGTGTGACAACATAACACATCGTGCGGTAAAGCCGATTCTAATGTTTCTTCTTCCGCTTCGTGATCCTTTCTCCATGGCATTAAGTAGAAACTTTTCCCATTAAAGTCCATCGATTGGGGTTCTTCGAAAATTGTTATCCCCGGAATCCACTTAATTGTTTTAAGTGAATTAACGTCGTTAGTAGTTTTGCCCCATATATCATGGTTACCCACTATGAAATAAACTCCATCAGGGAAAAGATTTGACATCTCCTCAGCTACAGAAATTCCCAGGTTTAGTACCTTAAGATTTATACTCTGTCTAGAATCAAAAAAATCTCCAAGATGGAGAAGTATATCGCCAGGTTGATAATTAGCTTTAACTAGTGGAAAGAACCAATCAAAGAAATACTCTCTTATTTGTTCTATCCACTCATTGGAGTTATTACGAACTCCTAAATGGGTATCCGTAATAAACCAGACTCTCTTGGCTTTGTTATTTTGAATTTTATTTGATTCCGACATTCTTATTTTTAAAATAATTTTCTGATCTTCCTCTTGGATAAAATATTATATTTAACTTCCAGTTCGTTTATAATGATCTCTTTGTATTTTATGGGTGTTATCTCATAAGCTTTAGCATATGGGATTTGTACATAATCACAAATTGAAACAAATTTTTCAGAAAATGTGTATTCAGTTTCTTCCAGTTTTTCTAGCACCTCCTGAAATAAATGAGGTATTAGATCCTTCGGGATCTTTTTCTTGTAACTTAATGGAAACCATCTTGAAGTTTGAAATGCTTCATAGACTAGTTCTTCAAGTCTTTTCCTGTAAACATATTCTTCCTCGTCATAAGATTCACTGAGTATTCTGTGTGTCTGATCGAGGTCAAAACTGTCATTAAAATCGTTCTCTTTAGATGGATTATTGTGTGCTCCAAATATCTTATCACCGAGTTGTTTTTTGGGTGCTTCTGGGGTCTCGTTGATTTCTTGCTCATCCGCCATTTTATAATGGGTTATTTTTATTCTGTGTGCATAGGCACATTTATATCTTCCGATATTCTCATATATCGGTAATCGACGCCGAACACCTTGTAAGCATTTTTGTATCCATCATCACGGTTTGCAAGAATCTTTAATTTATATTCTTTATTAGCGTACATGATCGGATCTTGAATGATACCGAACATGCCATCCACAGTAGCGACAAGTCCAGATGATTCGGCTGCTGAGTTTATGCTTAAATCGGAAGCATCGAAATCGCCTTGTTTGGTTTGAGTTGCGGTAACTATAGACCAGTTGTTATTCATGGCCATACCTCTTAAATCCTCGGCAATCTGTTTGATCTTCATGTAAGTGTTCTCAGAATTTGCATTTCTCCAATTCTTCATAATATTAATATAATCCACAATCACCACCTTAAATTTAATTCCTTTAATTTCCTCAACTTTAGTTAAATATCTTTCAATGTCATTTACTGATGCTTGCGAAGTTGGAAACTCCTTGATCAGTAAATGTCCCGGTACTTTTAAATTATCATAGGTCATAGAACCCAATTTCTTCTTAATGATCTGCTCATCGTCAGCAACATCAGTATATGTGTTAACAGGAATACCTAATAAATTAGCTCCAAGTCTTTTAACGTATTTTCTATCTGTCATCTCCAACGATATGATAGCAACATTATGTCCAGTTCTAACTGCCTGAGCTGCCAGATTACCAAGCCATAAAGATTTACCAACTTTGGGCATTCCCATAAAAACATATAGTGCTTTAGCAGAAAATCCTCCACCTAACACAGTATCGATAAATGGATAACCACTTGAGAATGTGTTCTGAGTGAATTGCTTGTGATTTTCCGGTTTAAAGAAATCTAAACCCTCATCAAAAGAAAAGTCTATGTTATTTCTTTCGACAATGATGTTTTTAAATGTGTCAATAACGGTTTTAATATTATCTGATGACACTGGGGTTGATTGAATGTATTTCAAAGCATCCACCGCAGATTTTGTTAGATTTTTATACTCAACAAAAAACTCGGTAGTTTCTCTTAACCATTCGTCCTCATATTGGGAAAGATCTATATCATAGACAGATCTAATCTCAGATTTATCAACATTATCAGAATTACCCTTTAGTTTAAATGCCTCTATCAGCTGATCCGATGTTGGCATTTCGTGGTACTTATCCCAAAACTCCTTAGCAGCAATTAAGATTTCACCAAATGATTCATTCTTAAAAAACTCTCGCTTACAAGTGTCTAAGTAAGTTGGAGTGCTTAATACGTGTCTGAGAATAATATTTTCCGAGTGTGATAAATCCATTGTTTTTATTTTTTATAATAAGGGTTATTTTTGATTCTATACCATTTCTTAGCAACGGTACTCTTTTTGGTTTCTTCGAAATCGCCTTTATTTATCATTTTTTCAATGATTTCACCGTGTTTGTTTTTTTCCCATCCGGCTCCAAAAACCGATTTTAGAGTCTGTGGTGAGAATTCTCCGTTGGGTCTACCGTCCTTAATTAGATATAAACTAAGTTCATAGACTATATCCTCTTGTGTGGGATAATCCGGCATAGTCTTCCAAACACTTAACAGGTATTTGAATTTTACCTTATCTCTATTCATCAGATCCCTCGACATTTTCGTTATCGTCTAACGAATCAAGTATATCGTTATGATCAGCAAGATCAGGGAATTTAAATTTGTCCTTGATCACCTTAACATCAAGTTGTTCAAGCACCTCTTTCGTAAACACTCTTTCAGTAAATAACTCAGTGGAAGCCACTGTTTTGCCTAAATGTTTAACTCCCCATCTTGTTGACGATGCATTTGGTTTGAATATCATTTCTTTCTTACCGGTCTCTGGATTTTTAACTTCCTCAAATTTACCTCTTTCAATACCGCAAGCTTCCCAAGAAACGTAGTCTTGTAAACCAACGTAAGGGTTCATACCATGAGAGAATGAGATGTGAAATTTGATTTGCTCAGGAATTGTAAATCTGCTTTTCTTTAAGGTTGAAGTACAGATGATACCGGTTTTAGTACCTGCGCCATCTTTTAACTGTGCTTTAGATAGGAAAGCCACAACTGACATTGCGAAAATAGGTCCATCACCACCAGAACTTTCTTTAGTTGGTAAATATCCACCGCCAGCATAAACGTGGTTAGTACAGATTAAAGGAATTTTAGCTGCTGTTAAATCCAATGTTATCACACGGAATAGTTTTCTTAGCTCCTTGGCTTTAGCTCCCATATCGGCAGCATTATGCCCTTTCATAGCATCAGCAAGTTCTTTATCAGTACTTAACATACCCAAAGAATCCAGAACGATTAGGATCTTAGGATTATCTCCCTTTGCTTTAGCTTTCTTTACCAGATCTAAAACATTAGATACGAATGTTTGAAATTGTGAAACGGTTTGGATTGGTTGATATCTGATATTAGTTGAATCTATACCGAATTTAATGGCACTCGATTTATCGATAGCTCCTTCGGTATCACAGTAAATAACATGATATCCAATTTTTTGTGCTTCTCTTACCACGTTTAAGCAGAAGAATGATTTACCTGTGCCAGGGTCACCCATCACACCAAATGATCTAGTGTTAGGTACACCTCCAAAAAGTGAACCTGAAATCTGTGCGTTTAATAAATAGTTTCCGGTAGGGATCCATTCATCAACTTCACTAAAGGAATTATTTTCCAATAATGAACCTGTTTCGAATCCAGAAATTTTAGAAAGCTCCTTATCCAGAGCAGCAAATGAAAATCCTTCAGTTTTAGCCATAATTGATTTATGTTTTATTTATAAATCATACAGCTAAACCTTTGTTTAGTTTCTTTTTAATCTTATGTAATATACGATTTGGGACTTGGGTTCGAGTAGATTTAAGTTTTGGGCTCTTTAAGTCCTCTTAGATAATATTAACCCCGGGTCCCATTAGATAATTATCTTAGCTGACTTTTAGAAAAAAGTTTCTCTTTTCCGAGTTATTTTTATTTTATCCCTAAAATATCTTTTACCTCTTCTTGTTTATCGACGTAGATGCCAAGATCTCTTTGAAAGTCTCTGAGTGATTCGTCGCTGTCTGTATAAACCTTACCTGTTACAGCTCCGAGATATCCCATGGCTTGTTTGGTCATTTGTGCATCGTTACTTCCGTAGGTGTCACCACTATCTTTAGAAACTAATCCCAGTCTAACAAGTCTCATCCTATATTCTTTAACTATCTCAGGAACCTGCTCTTCGGGATCTTTCCCGAATGTTTTAGGTTTAAATTCTCTGGTGTCTTCACCTTTCGCAGCAGCTAATGATCTATTAACAACACCCTCCAAATCCTTGGATTTGATTTGATCTTTTAATTTTTTCACATACTCAACCTGTTGCATGATCTTTTTTCCTGCCTCGACTAATCCTCTTCCTTTACTTAAAAATTCTTTACCTACAAATTTTGAATTTTTAATACCCATAAACTCATCCTTCCATTTTTGTAGGATTCCATTAGGTCTGGTCATGACATCAAGTTTGCTTGATATCTCGGATAAAGTGGAATTCATCTTCTGGGTAGTAATGACTTTAGGTCCATCCTCTTTCTTATCCTCGAGTATATCGTATACTTTTTTATATGAGTCTTTCAGAAAACTAAACATTTCAGCAGCAGATGCTTCAGCAGCAGCTTTATCTGCTTGATCAATACCTGCTAAGACGTTGACCATAGTGGTTGTCGTATTAAGTATAGCACTTCTTAATACCTCAGCAGAATAAACAGAGGCCGGTATATCCTCTTCCTTTTTCTCTGTTCTGCTAAATATGGTATCATCTAAAGCTCCTTTACCCACACCAGCAACGAATTGCTTAGCCATGTTTAAAAAACCACCAAATCCTTCAACTATATGTCTTTCTTTACTCACCTTTATGATTTGTTTTTGTATAGAATTTCTATCGATTTATTAGTTGCTCGATCCAGCCAATCTGTATAATTTGATTCGGATTTAATATTATCAGCTTTAGCTTCTTCTTTATCAACATTCTCAATTTCCAAAATAGCACCTTTTTTAAATGCATCAACAGCTTCTTTAAAATAAGGTAAAGCCTCAGACATCTTAGTGTAGTAGATATCCTGGGCTCTATCAACATCTTCCATTGCAGCTTTTTTAAGATCAGCCTTTTTCTGATCTTCTTCCTCCTTGGAAACTTTACCACTCTCTATATCCTTTTCGAGCGAAGCAATTCCTGCTTGGTATGATTTACTTATATCATTGGTATTGTTATTTGTAGGTTTTTTCTTAATTAGCTCTTCTGCTAACTTGGAGAGGCCTTCCCATAATTCCTTGTGAGATTCAACCGTTGCTTTAAGATCACTTCCTAAATTAACCTTTTTCTCATTAGCATATTTTGCCAATCCAGGATTACCTAAAGAAACAATGGTTGTCATTTCGTCAATAGCTCCAACTGCATCTGTTAAGAATACGAGATAGCTGTTTGCCGATGTCCCACCGGTGTCAGCTTTCTGGTAGGTCATATTCTTTTTATACTCTATGCCAGATTTAGACGGAGCATCCTGATCAATAGGCATTTTACCCCTACGCATAGAGCTACCACCTTCTGACGGTCTATCTTTTTCGTTAATAGAAAACTTATGGAAATTATTTACCATTTAATTATTTGGAAACTAATTCCTTGATTTTATCTTTGTTATCGATGAATTTTTGTACAGCAGCTTGAACTTCAGGGGTTAATTTTTTACCTCCGTCTGTTGCTTTTTCTAAATCAGACCCAGTTAAAGCTCCAATCATCTTAGCTGTTGCTACGATTGCTTTTTCTGTGTTATTGCCATATAAACCATCGGCTTTAATTTCAGCTCCAGCTTTTAATGTATTGTAATTTTCTTGGAATTTTTTAATAGCATCTAGATTAGGTCCTTTTTTAGAAAGATTGTGTTTTTTCACATTACCAGTTGAGATCTCGATGTATTCTTTATCGTCACCTTTTTTATCATCCTCTTTTTTACCTTCCTCTTTGATCTTTTCGTCAGTCTTAGCTACAGTTGCATCTGCAACTTTCTTATCAACTTCAGCAACAGTTGTTGAAACTGTGTCTAACATTTTGATAACCTCTGAGATGATCCCTGCTACTTTTTTATCAATTCCCATTTTAGTGCTCGCTGCCATAAGTGTTTTATTGAAATCCTCTTTAAAAGCTGCAATTTCACCTGGGATAGCATCAAGTCTATTTTTTCTTTCCTTTCTCTTCATACCTTCCCAGTCATTCTCAGCAGCAAGCTCGTCATTTAAAGTTTTTAACTTATCTGCGATCTCTTTTGCCTTTGCCTTAATTGAATCAGTTGCACCGTTTTTTGCTTGAGCAACCATGTCACTATATAGAATAACCACTGAACTGATCAGTAGATTTCTTTCGTCCATGAAAGTGTTCTTTTTAAATAACCCCTCATTGATATCATCCTCATCAACATATTCAAAAGATTCTTTAACTCCCTCTTTAGGAGCTTCAACCTTAGGCATTTCTTTAGATGCTGTTTGTAGACCTTTTTGAAATTCTAGTATCTTTCTATAGATAACCTTATTGATTTCCTCTGCAGATTTTTTACCCTCTTCAGTTTCTAATAAAGTTGTGTATGCATCTTTTAGTTTTTTACCAGCTTCAAGGATAGTGTTACCAGCGCCTTTATATTCTGGCTTAATCTTAGAAACCACTTTTTTAAGTACGGTTTCAAAAAGGTCCGCTTTTTTAGCAGCGTCTTTTTCTTCCGCCACGGAAAGAAGATCGTCTATTGCATCTTTATAATCACCAATTTTGGTAACTGCGTTACCATATGCTTGGTAAAAAAGATTAACTATCTGTTCAGCTGCGCTTACTGCTCCATTAGCATCATCAGCTTCAAAAAGTTTGTGGTAGTTGTCAAAACTTAATACTCTATTCATTTTATTTGGATATTTTACTCTATATATCAACAAAAAAGCCATAACTATAAAGCTATGGCCTATTTGGGAGTAAAATACGTATTATTTACCTGAATAGTATGATAACCAGTATTCTATCATCTCGTCAAGCATGGTTTCGAAAGTGTAGTCCGGATCCCAACCAGTCTCAGCTTTTAGCTTACCTGGATCCCCTTTAAGATGATCGAGTTCTTCTGGTCTTAAAAATTTGGGGTCCTGTGTTACGTGGGCTTTCCAATCTAAATCTAGCTTAGAAAACGTGTATTCCACTAGATCTAATACTGTGTGCGATATACCGGTAGCACAAACATAATCTCCTGGTGAATCCTGTTGGAGCATCATCCACATGGCTTTCACATAATCCCTGGCGTGACCCCAGTCTCTAGAGGCGTTTAAATTGCCTAAGGCGAGCTCTTTTGCCAAACCAAGCTTTATCTCTACCGCAGCCTTTACAACCTTGTTAGTGACAAAGTTAGTGCCCCTACGTGGAGATTCATGGTTAAATAGAATACCGTTACTCACAAACATCTGGTAAGAGTTACGGTAGTTTCTACAAATATTATACGAGAACACCTTCGCGCATCCGTACGGGGACACGGGATTCATTGGTGTAGATTCCCTTTGATACCCATCAGCATCGATGGAGTTACCAAACATTTCAGATGAAGATGCCTGATACATTCTGATATCGGGGTTGTGTATACGAATAGCCTCTAACATATTTAACGTACCTAATCCAGTAGCATTTGCAGTGTAGACTGGTTGATCAAATGATATCCTTACATGCGATTGCGCTGCTAAATTGTAAACCTCTGACGGATCCGCTATTTTTAATGCATGAAGCAAGGAAGGCACATCCAATAAATCAGCATAGATAAGATTCTTTTTGATTCTATCATAGATAGCATCGAGTCTTGATGTTTGATTTTCAGAAACCGAGTTTCTTTTAATTGTACCGTAAACTTCATAGCCTTTATCCAGTAGGAATTCTGCTAAATAGCTTCCATCCTGACCGTTGATTCCTGTTATAAGTGCTCTCTTCATATTATTTTCTTAAATTTGGATAATTATCTATAAACCAGTTGATCGATTTTTTAAGTCCCTCTTCTATTGGAGTAAATTTAAAATCAGGAAACATATTTCTTATAACTGAATTGTCGCTTGGCTTTCTGAATTGACCTTCCGGTTTTTCCGTGTCAAAATGAATCTTGTTTTTAAATTCAAAGATTTCAGCTATTAATAAAACAACATCCTTTATTGAGATCTCATCTCCGGTTGATAGTATCACTGGAACCCCATCGGTATAGTTGTCATACAGAAGCTCTGTTAGCTTAGCAACATCCTCCGAAAATATAAATTCCCTTAGTGGATTACCAGATCCCCATATAGTGACATCTTCACCCTTCTCTTTAGCCATATAAAATTTATGAATAAGTGAAGGGATGACATGTCCATTTACAACATCATAATTATCTCCTGGTCCATAGATGTTACATGGTATCACCGAAAAATAATTAA
>Ga0102921_1000774_pt1 | contig 11151 bp, 9 predicted proteins | sample Colrivmeta156802_FD_78205 | JGI IMG/M metagenome (GOLD analysis project Ga0102921, IMG submission 78205) | Estuarine microbial communities from the Columbia River estuary - metaG 1568-02 | ecosystem: Environmental > Aquatic > Marine > Intertidal zone > Estuary | place: USA: Columbia River Estuary...
CAAGACGCTGGAATCGATTCTTGATGCGGAGGCTCCTGATTGGAGAGAGCAGCATGACAAGGACTAATCGCACGCTGCAACTCGACAAGGAGAATGCCAAATGGCTCGGGGTCTGCGCTGGCCTGGCAAACTTCCTCGAAGTGGAAGCCTGGACGGTAAGCCTGGTATTTCTCGGCACCATGTTTTTTGGGGGCTGGTTCCTGGTGCCACTTTATTTCATTGCGTGGTATTTGCTCGATGACAAGTCTGGTGAAAAGTCCGGCCGCATCAAGGACAAGATCATGGAAAACCACGCTGTAAAACATTTTCGCTCGGTGGACTATCGCAAGAAGCTGTACCGCAACTCCCAGGACGGTAAATTGTTTGGTGTGTGTGCGGGAATTGCCGACTATCTGGAAATCAATGTGTTTGCTGTGCGCATGGCCTTTCTCTTGCTGACCTTCCTGACCGGTTTTCCGATACTGTTCTACATCGGCGCACTTCTTGTGCTGGAGAAAAGGCCGCTGGCGGAATATTCAAATGAAAGCCGCTCGCAAACGTGGACTGCGCAGTTCCATCGCGAGGAAGAAACTGCAAAAGCGAAAGCAGCAGATGCGGGACGTACTCAGCAGGAAGCAACGCCAGAGGCAGGCCAGCGCAATGAATCGCGTCGCACTGAGCGGAGCAGACCGCGCGGTGAGTATTCACAGCGGCGTGAATTCCAGTATTGCTCGCGCAAATTCGCGGCGCTGCAACAAAGGCTGGCAAGGCTCGAAGCCTATGTCACGTCAAACCGGTTCAAACTGCACCGCGAATTCAGGAACATGCAGTAGCAACAGGCCGGTTTCCGCGTCCGGCTTTTTATGGACTGTCCATGCCTGGTGCACATAAGTTGGGCGCTGGAAAAGCCGAATGGCACTGGCCTATACTCGGCTCGCTTTCCAACTTTACTCCACCAGGAACAACACCATGAAAAAAATGAAACTGGCTGCAGGTCTTTCGATTGCGCTGCTTGGTGCCATGCTGGGCCAACAGGTACTGGCGCAGGATCCCGTTGTCGGCACTGTCGACGAAGCACTGTTCACCGACAGCGATCCTGTCAAACACAAAAACAAACAGGCAGCGCTGCACATCATGCGCGAATTGCTGCAATGTAACCAATGGAGTACTGCCGGCAACTGGCTGACTGACAAGTACATCCAGCACAATCCGAACGCTGCCTCCGGCCTTGCTGGTGTGATTACCTTTTTTACAGAGGTGATGAAGCGCCAGCCTACCGCCAGCTGCGACAAACTGACCACGCCGATCGTGGCCGTGTTGGCCGATGGTGATTACGTCACCGTAGTACTTCCGCGCGAATACGACCACCCGGTCAACAAAGGCCAAAAATACAGTACCACGTGGTTTGATATGTGGCGCTTCGTCGACGGCAAAGCCGATGAACATTGGGACCCGGCCACCATCACGCCGCCAGCTGCACCGTAATCGTTTCTCTTGCTTGATGACCGTGATCGGGACTGGCGCTGCCGCTTTCCCGATCCGGTTCCACCCTGTGGCATGAACCACAAACAATTCAACAGCTTCTGCGCCGCGCTACCGGCTACTACCTATGTGTGCCAATGGGGCGGGGCTGATGTATGGAAAGTCGGCGGCAAGGTGTTTGCGATTGCAGGCTGGTCTGATCGCAGCTTTCCCGGGATTACCTTCAAGACCACACCACTTTCGTATGAAATCCTGTGCGAACAACCGGGGCTGAGGCCGGCGCCGTATCTGGCATCGCGTGGCATGAAGTGGATACAGCATTTCGACAAACCGGGTTTGGCGGATGCTGATCTGGAGTACTACTTGCGGCAGTCGTACCGGTTGGTAGCACTGGGGTTGTCGAAGAAGAAACAAATACAGCTTGGGCTTTAACTCGTGTGAGCCGGGCAACCAGACACCCGCCGTTGCGAAGTGTCTTCCGCATTGCCGGCATCAGTGTCTATTGTTGCCAGAGCGAGTTGATGTAGTAGGGAAGGAATACCGATACCCCGTCGATGTGGCTGATTTTGCCGTCGACGATCTTGAACAGATCCAGTTTGCCCCGCGAGTTCGGATATTCCACCTGCACCGCCAGCGGTTTGCCATCGAGCATGGTGTAGTCGACATAGCGGGCAGCATGGTCTTCGATGGACAGTGCCACGACTACACCAGTCTCTGCATTCACCACTGGATAACGGCGGGCACGGATACGATCGACCGGTTTGAATACGCCGGCTTTGAATTGGGCTTCACAGCCCTGGACTGCTTTGGCGGCCCAGTGGTCGCCACTGGTAATGCTCATGCCATTGGTCTTTTGTTCGCAGTCGTTGGTGAATGAGGTCTGCAACTGGCCATTGTTTTGCTGCTTGCTGTTGAAGTATCCATCCACCAGCGCGATCAACTGTTCACGGCTCTGGCGACCCCCAGCCGGCACGCCTTCACCGAAACTGGTGTGACGCACGTAGCCTTCTACCTTGGCAAATACTTCAGGCTGACCTTCGCGACCGAGATAACTCTCAACTTCAGTGATCTGGCGATTCACCACTTGCAGCCGCAGGCCGTGATAAGCCGCCTGACCGTGTTCGGTGGTAAGGCCGAACCAGACGACATTGCCGGTGCTGGCATCAGGCAATAACAAGCCTTCGCCCAGGATGGCGGGATCAGCGCCCCAGAAGCCATCACCGATCATCATGCCGACATTGTTTTCGGTGTAGCGGACCTGGTCTGCCCACGGCAGTTGTGATGAATCCTGCTTGGCCACGTCGAGCAGGTACTGGGTCGCTATAGCGTTCATGCATTTGTTGTCACACACCGGCGTTTGCGCGTGGATGCCAGCTGAAAGCCAAGCCAGTGAACAACACAGTGCAGCCATTCTTGATTTGCTCTTCATCATCATGGGCTCCTGGTTCAGCGGGTCTGGTAGTCGACGTTGGAGGTAGCAAACGGCGACGGCATGAAGTAGGGCACATAGGTGAATACTGCTTCGACGCGCGAGATTTCGCCGCTACGGATCTTGAAGGCTTCCAGCAGCGAGATTGAGTTGGGCCACTTCAGAACGGTTTTCATTTCGCGACCATCGGTGAGCTTGTAGCTGTCGAAGGTGTTGGCGTGGTCGAAGAAGCCGCTTGCAAGCACAATGCCGCGCGCTTCGTCGATCAACGGGTAGCGGCGTTCGCGCACACGCTTGTTGATACGGTAGATGCCGAGCCTGAACTGGGCTTCGCAACCCTGGGCAATGCTGGCCGAGCCGCCGTTGCTAGTGGTACTGATGCCGTTTTCAAGGCGGCCGCAGTCTTCTGTGAAGTCGGTGAACACCTGGCCGTCGTTGAGTTCTACTGTGTTGAAGTAGCCATCAGCAACAGCCACCAGGCGTTCACGCGCACGCCATTGTTCCGGCGGCAGGATATCGTTCCAGGTTGGATCGTGGGTGACCTTGTCAGGATCGCCGAACGGTTTCGGCATGTCAGGCAGACGGTTGACGATGGTTTCAATTTCAGTAATCAGGTTGTGCTCCACCTTGATGCGCATGGCCAGTTAAGCAGGATTGCCGTGTTCTGCAACAATGCCGAACCAGGCGGCATTGCCTGTTTGTGGATCTGCCAGTTCCAGCGCGCCGTCGCGCACTGTGGAAATGGTGCCCCACAAGCCGTCATTGCCAACCGGCATCAGCACATTGTTCTCGGAGAACATGACGTCCGGCGAGAGGCGAGCGCTGTCGGCATCGCGGTTTTTCAACGCTGCGATGTAATTGCGGGCAAAACCAATCAGGCAGTCACGATCGCAGCCGACTTTGATAACTGCGCTGGGTTGGCCCGGCGCCTGGGCAAGTGACGGTATTGCCCAGAGCGAAGACAGACAGAGCACCAAGACAGAACTTCTTGCAAAAGTGTTCATCGTTTTCCCGGTAAGTTGTAATGTTTCTTCAATGAAAACCTAATCAAGGCAATGGCACGGCGTACAGTATGGCCGATGGTGCTTGCTGACCCTTGAGTGCCGGATCGAGCAGGTACTTGATTTGTGTTTTGGCTACATAAACGGTGTTGCCAACAACGGTAGCGCCCGGTGCCGATTCAAGGTCATCACGCAGTATTGTCATCGTTGCCGTATCGCCATTGATCTCGACAATACTCAACCTGCCGATGGTGCTTTCGGCCTGGATGAAACGGTTGCCACTTTTCAGTCGCATGCCGTCTGGGCCACCGAGCGTATGCGACACTCTCAATTCAGTGATCCCCCCCATGGTGCCATCGGTATTGAGGGCTACACGGAATAGTTGCTGGCTGCGCACGTTGTTTACATACAGAGTGCCATCGCTGCTGAAAGCCAGACCGTCAATGCCGACCAGTCCCGGATCGCTACCGGCCAGCGCCAGCGCAGTAGCGCCGGGCTTCAACATGAATAGACGCCCATTGCCTGTGTCGGATGCATAGGCGGTGCCGTCTGCGGCGATGGTGATGTCATTGCAGGTGCCGGCCGGGGCAGGGAAGTCGTAACTGGATTTGAACTTGCCGGTATCGAGTTCGAATGTTTTGACGGCGGTAACACCTTGCGAGCGTTCAGGCCCGAAGAAGTTGGGCGCCGAACACAGCCACAGCGTGTTGGATTTGTCGTCGGCCAATACGCCGAGAATGCTGAGGATGCCATTGGCATCGTTATGCCGGATCCACGGCTGCGCCTGCGCAGCGCCGGGCTCTGCGCGATATACAACACCCTTGGTGCTGCCGGAGATGACCGCACCGCTGGCAGTAGCGGTGATGCTTTCCGGAAATACATCCGTGTCATTGATGCGGATATCGGGTAATGGAGATTGCGCAGTGGCGCAGGTACAGAGCAGCAGTGCGGCTGGCGCAAACGATTGCAGCAGTTTCATTTCAATATCCCTGGTTAGCGCTGATACCGGCGTCTTGTTGTTGTGCCGCATCCATGCTGCGGTGGGATGATACTCAGGCAATGTCGGATTTGTCACGGCGACTACTGGCAATGCGGAAGCCAACATATCGCTTGGCTGGATTTTCGGTAAACGAAACTTATTTCGCGCAATTTGTAATGCTGGAATCGATATTCATGGCAATCAAAATTTGGCCGCTATTGCAGTTATTGCTGATTGCTTCCTTGATTATCAGGTTGACCGTAAAGATTGGATAGCGTAAAAAAACAGAAGGCGAATTCTTAATGTAAAAGCGCCTCTGCCCGTTTGCGCGGGAAAAAGTAAGCACCATGTCTGCAGGCACCCGTCTATTACCGTCCCTGTATCCATGGGGGGAAGCTTTCTTGCCACCGATTCGAGCCAAGTGACCGGGCCGAATCAAGAAGTAGAGTCACGAACGGTGGGAAGGAAGCAGAAAAAAATCACAACAGGAGTCAATCTCATAATGCGCAGTAACTCAATGTATTACCGTCAAAAGCTGTTGGTCACGGCAATGACGGCGGTCTTCGCAGGCAGCGTCTTTGCACAAGAACAAGGGGAAGCGTCCAATATTGAAGAAATCCAGGTAACCGGTTCTCGTATTCGTACGCAAACCAGCATGACCACGCCAACTCCGGTAACCGCAGTTACCGTATCAGAGCTCAGCACGCTTAACCCCTCGTCCACAATGGCAGAGCAGCTCGATCAGTTGCCGCAGTTCTTCAACACCCAGACCGCACAGCGCGGCGGTACCACCTTCACAACGGCCAGCGGCAGCTTCCTGAACCTGCGCGGTATGGGCACCCAGCGTACTCTCGTGCTATTGGATGGTTCGCGCGTAACCCCTGCTGATGCTGGTGGCGCTAGCAACATCGACAACTTCCCCACTGCGCTGATGCAGCGCGTTGACGTAATCACCGGTGGCGCTTCGGCTGCCTACGGTGCCGACGCTCTCGCTGGTGTAGTCAACTTCGTTCTTGATCGTGAGTTCGAAGGTCTGAAGACCAAGGTGTCGACTGGTATCACCGAATATGGCGATGGCGACAACTACAACTTCTCTGTGGCTGGTGGCAAGAGCTTCATGGACGATCGCCTGCATTTCATAGGCTCGCTGGAAGGTCGTTACATCGATCAGATCGTTGGAGAGCGTGACCGTCTGGACAACTGGAATGACATGGGTCTGGTGCAGAACCCGGCCTGGGTTTCGGCTACTGCTACCCCGAACGTGCCGCGTCGCATCACGGTTCCTTATGTGTTTGACAACCGCGGTTCACCGAACGGCGTGATCACCACTCCTGGCTTTGCATTCACCAACTACACCTTCTCGGAAGATGGCAAGAGCGTACGCCCTTACCAATTTGGTCAGTACAGCAACAGCTTCACCAACAGCCAGAGCGGTGGTGCGGAATACAACAACAACGTACAGGCCTTTGCCTTTGGTCCGGATGGCAACGAAGTGGTGCAGCGCTCGGTGTTCGGTGCGTTAAAATACGACGTCACTGAAAACTTCAGCGTACGTGGTCAGATCATTGCCGGTCGTACTGAATCCAACACCCGCGGCCTGCGCAGCCAGATGACCATTGCCGGCTCCGGATACGCCTATGTTATTCACCAGGAAAACCCGTACCTGCCACAGAACGTACGCGATGAGATGATCCGCACCAATCGCCAAACGATTTTGGTAGAAAAACGCGGCCAGATTCGAGTTCCCGGTCGTCTGAATTCCTACGATGATCGCACCAACCGCGACATCAGCCAGATGGAATCAGCGACCGTTGGTTTCGATTGGGACGTAAACGGCAACTGGCAAGTGGTGGGTAACTATCAGGTCGGCAAGAGCAAGGTGCAGACTGGTTCGTGGAACATGCCGCGTATCGACGAGTACTACCTGTCGATAGATGCGGTGACCGATAACACCGGTAAGATTGTGTGCAAAATCAGCACGGTAAATCCAACTGCAGACCAGTTGGCTGCGTTCATGGTGGGCAAACTCCTGCCTAGCCCGCTGAATCCTCTTGGCGTTACTGCCAATTCGCCTATTGGGCCATTGGATGCCGCTGGTTGCCGTCCGATGAACATCTTTGGCTCGGGCAACGTTACCCAGGAAGCAATTAACTACTTCAACGATACCAAGAAATCGGTTCGTGAAATGGACCAGGACTTTGCCGAGATCCTGCTGAATGGCGACTTGTACGAAGGCTGGGGCGCCGGACCTATTGGCGCGGCATTAGGTGTAACCTATCGCGATGAATACGTGTTGCAGTTCACCCACCCGCAATACGGCGAGCGTGGCCTGCTTAACGCACCAGCTCTGGGTATTCGCGGCATCCCGGCCAGTTTTGCCAGTGCTGCCAGCCGCACGATGCACGCGTTCACTGGTCCTTCAGTGGGCACAGGTGCCAATACGGTGCGTGAGGTGTATGGTGAGTTGAACGTGCCAGTATGGGAGTTTGCTACCGGCCAGAGCATCACCACCAACTTGGGCTATCGCAAATCCGACTACACCACCTCCGGTATCGTCGACAGCTGGAAGATTGGTCTTGATGTAACACTGTTCGAAGATCTGCGCTGGCGCATAACCAAGTCGCGTGACGTGCGTGAGCCGAACCTGAGCGAACGTTATTTCACCGGCGCCGGTGGCGGCACGATCAACGACCCGGCCTTTGGTGGCGCGGTCAACAACTCGCTGACTATCCTGCCTTCACCAAACCCGGGCCTGCAGACTGAACAGGGCGATACCATCACTACCGGTTTTGTCTATCAGCCGAGCTTTGCCGAGTGGGTTGATGGTATGCAGCTGGCTATCGACTGGTTCGAGATTGATCTCGACAAGTCGATCGGTCTTTACGGCGGGCAATCCATCGTCAATGACTGCTTTTTCACCAAGGATCCTTTTGCTTGCAGTCTGGTCAAGCGCGACCCAGTCAGCAATCAGGTACAGCAGATCCTGAACGTGCAGACCAACTCCGGTGGAGCACAGACACGTGGTGTGGACGTCGAGCTGCAATACAGTGCCGAACCGAACTTCTTCGCAAGCCAGGAAGAAGATTTCACGGTACGTGCGATGGTCGGATATCTGTCTGAACGCTCCACCACGTCGGCTGCTGGTATCTACACGAACTTTGTGAAACGTATCTCGACACCTGAATACACCGCGCTGGCAACTTTCAACTACAACATTGCCGATTTCGGCTTCATGTTGCAGTCGACCTACTACGACAGCACGTTGAGCAACGGTAACAACGAAGGGCTCACCGGCCCCAACTCCAACTGGGTGGAAGGCGTGGATGTGGATGACAACACTGTTGCATCGCAGACCGTCTTCAACATGGGTGTGAACTATGGCCGGGAAATGACGGACGGCGGCGACTGGCAGGTTGGCTTCAACGTCAACAACCTGTTTGATCGCGATCCGCCGATCATTGCCGGTGCAGGTGGCCAGGCACTCAGCAACAGCCATCAGCAGTTCGGTCGTACCTACCAGCTAACACTGAACATGAACTTCTGATCAGAGGGGATTTCCACATTTGTGGAGAACGGGGAAGAGGTGACTCTTCCCCGTTTTTTTATGCCCGGACAAAACCTGCTTTCCTTCCACTGGCAACCGGTGCAGACTCGTTCACGTTCGCGCCCTGACAGGCAAAATCTGCTGCATATTTCTTTCAATTTTGACTGTTAAAACGCGTTCGTATACCGAAAAAAGAATCGGAATCCGAAAATCCCGGTTGCGCTTGCCGAGCAGCCCGAGGTCTTCGCTAATAGCCAACACTTCCAATACAAGGGGATAGACAAACAATGAAGTCCACCATAATCAAAACCGGCCTCTTGGCCGCAGCACTGAGCCTGAGCCTGACTGCAATCGCACAAGAAGGGCATCCAATGAAAGGCTCATGGATTGGAGAGTGGAAGGGCAACCAGAAACTCGGCGATTTTGTACTGTTGGTACTTGATTGGGATGGCAGCAAGATATCCGGTGTAATCAATCCGGGTACAGACAACCTCAATATCACCGAAGCTACTCTGAATCCTGATGACTGGAGTCTGCATATCGAAGCCGGTGGCTATGAGATGGATGGAAAAATCGAAAAACTCGAATTGCCAGCGCGCTCGGTTGTTGGCACCTGGAAAGGCCCGGAAGGCGCAAGTGGCGCGCTGGAAATCGTGCGCCAGTGATCGCAAGCCAATGCGGGCTAATGAGTCTATGCAAGTCAATGCAATCCCAAAAAAGAACAACAAAGAGAACTCCAGCCAGATAACCACAGGAACTGCCATGCAAAAATCAAAACTCAAATCCATGATCCGCCTGGTGGTGCTGGCCACTGCGTTGGGCGTTGGAATAGAGCACGTCAGTGCCCAGCCCGCGATCATCGCCAAGTTCGACCCTGCCAGTGAAATGAGCCTTTCCGGCATCGTCACCTATGTCGACTGGAAAAACCCGCGCGCCCATGTATTTGTCAACGTAACCGATGGCAGCACCTTGACCAACTGGGCAGTTGAGCTGGAAAGCCCGTTGATCCTCAAAGGTAGTGGCTGGAATGAAGCCAGCGTCAAACCGGGTGATAGGGTTGACGTCAAAGGTCTGCGTGCCCGCAATGGTTCGCGACAACTATGGTCGGAAACAATGACAGTAGCAGGCAAACCGGTTTTCACTTTGAAAGACCTCAAGCCTGCAACGCCTGCACGCAGTGAACCGGCTCCCCGTGGCTCTGACGGCAAAGTAATACTGGGTTCTGCCGAAGGTTACTGGGGCTTCCCAAGCGAACACGCCCTGGTGGAAGACGGTGTCAATGTGCCGATGGATCGTTACGGCCAACTGACTGAGCTGGGTGATGCCGCCAAGGTTGCACCGATGCAGCCGTGGGCTCTGGCTTTGTATGCACATCGCCAGGAACGCAGCCTGCAGGACGACCCGATGTTCATCAACTGCAAACCGCCTGGAGGTCCGCGTCAGTACCAGAGCGATCTAGGCATCAAGTTTGTCGAAGACAAAGTCAATGAGCGCATCTTCATCCTGATGGGAAGTGGCAACCGCAACTACCGTATCATTTATATGGACGGTCGGGAGAAAGTGGGCAGCGTGACCGGAGATGATGACAACCCCTTGTACTACGGTCGTGCACTTGGGAAATGGGAAGGCGACACACTTGTCGTCAACACCAAGGGCTTCAACGAAGACTTCTGGTTGACCAACGGCGGATTGCCGCACACGAACAAGCTGGAACTCACCGAACGTTTTACCCGTTCAGACATGAATACGCTGCAATACCAGGTAACTCTTACAGACGCCGGTGCCTACACGCGTCCCTGGAATGCGAGCTGGACCATGCAGTGGGTAGCCGGTCAGGAAGTACCGACGTTCTTCTGTCAGGACAACCGTCCATGATGAGCCGGATGACAAGGTCAACGGCAGGTCATTGCCAAGTACAAAAATCAGGAGTAGCCAGATGAAATCCAGGTTAATCGCCGCCATGCTGGCAGCGTCCCTCGGCCTTGCAGCGGCAGACGCTGCCGTAGCCCACCACTCATTCGCTGCCGAGTTTGATGCTGAAAAAACCATTGCGTTGAACGGTATTGTCACCAAGGTCGAATGGACCAACCCGCATGTATGGATATACATGAACGTGAAGGACCCGACCAATGGCCAGACAGTCAACTGGGGCGTGGAATTCGGGCCTCCGCACTTGTTGCAACGCCGCGGCTGGCGTCGTGACACACTGTCCATCGGCACCGTGGTAACTGTCGACGGCTTCCTGGCTCGCAATGGCAGCAACCGAGCCAATGCCAAGAATGTGACCTTGGCCAGCACCGGCGGCGCTCCCGGTGCTACGCTGGATGCGGGTTCAAGCCAGTTGGAAGAACGCGCCAAAGAACAAGAACCGAAAAACTGATCCCGACAGAGGCAGAGCCAATGAAGAATTTCAATGTAACTCTCAAGGCAACTTTGGCCCTACTGGCAGTCGCCGTGGCCGCAGTGGCTGTTGCACAACCGGCAGCCCAAAATACGCTGGGTTCCAGTTCTTCCACCGCAGCACCACAGCAGGGGCAGCGTGCGCAGCAGCCACCAGCAGGTCCGGCTCCGGTCAATGCAGCCGGCAGAGTGCTTTTGCAGGGCGCTGATCCGAGCGACAAAGGCACCTGGACACCGGTATTCGGTATCCTTGACCCGATCACCCCGTACGAGCAGATTCCATTCCAGCCATGGTCAAAAGCGTTGTATGACTACCGCCAGACCCGCGAACTCGAGC
>Ga0102921_1000782_pt1 | contig 11103 bp, 13 predicted proteins | sample Colrivmeta156802_FD_78205 | JGI IMG/M metagenome (GOLD analysis project Ga0102921, IMG submission 78205) | Estuarine microbial communities from the Columbia River estuary - metaG 1568-02 | ecosystem: Environmental > Aquatic > Marine > Intertidal zone > Estuary | place: USA: Columbia River...
TAAACGGTCCGTTGCCACAATTTTCTCCATCCGGCTGGCTGTCGGCGAAAAGCAACGTGTGTTACTTCCGTACGAGAATTTTACTCTGAGTATGGCCCTTCATATGCACCTGGCTCATCGATTGCCCGTGCAAGAAGGGGAATTGCATTCATTTTTACCGTGTTATTGCTCAAAGCTCTGCGGTACGAGCCCACATTGGCCCAATGGGTTACAAGACTCCACAGGGTTGGATCATCCAGATTTTGGCCGAACTCGCCGCTTAGGTAACCTGGGCAGGCAGCTAGAGCCTCAAGAGCAACTGTGAGTTGAACTTCAAAAGTGCTGGCTTCAGCTAATGGAGTAGTAAAGCGTGCGATGGCAAGCATGCGCACACCCTACAACCCACAACTGGTTCTATGGGAATGCAGCCTGCACATCTTCGGCGGTGACATCTGCCATGGCCTTATCAATGTGAATAGTGACCGGTGGGTCACTCAATACTGCGATGAGGGTCTCGAGAGGCGAGCAACTGTCTTCGTTGCAACTTGCTTCAGTAACAACTACTGAAACATCTTCATTTCTCAAATGAAGTCGTACCCAGGATTTTACCTGGGCAGAGTGAATCGAGTTATCGACTCTTCTCTGCCCAGGAGGCTGAATTAGCGGCAATTTAACCCTGCTCGAAGATTTGCAAGATTATCTCTCATCATTGAGATGTAATCATTTGTTCCCTCAGGTGTGAATTCGAGCGCAGACAAGAGACTTGTTGTTGCTCCAATTGCTCTAGCTACCGTTTCAGAAAGATCTGCGGGTAGAACATCTTCAAAGAAGACAGTCTTTACCCCAGCCGCTTTGGCTTCATTTGCAATTTCAGCAAGCAGTTTCGCATCCGGTTGATCATCAGGGCTAATTCCAGTAATGGCAATCTGTCTTAGACCATATGTATTCCCCAGATACTGAAATGCTGCATGAGATGTAACTAGAGTTTTTTGTTCACAACTAGCTAATCCAATTTTCATATCTTGATCCAGAGATGAAAGTTCAGATTTCAAGGTATCAAAATTGGCCTCAAATATTTCCGCTGAATCTGGAGCTAATGTCTTTAAAGTATCTGCTATCTGGGCACCCATCACGATCATGTTGGACGGCATCAACCAAATATGTGGATCCTTGCCTCCGGTTAGTGACTCTTTTCCTAGATCTGCCGGGGCATCCAAGATAACCATCCCTGGGGCTTTAGCTAAGTCAACTGCAGTAACGTCGGCAGGCAGGTTTGAAACCGCCGCATCTACATCTGGCTGGAATGAAGCGCCGATATAGAAAATTGCATCTGATTCATTCATCGATGCAATTGACTTTGCATCAAGGGTCAAATCATGTGGTTCGGCACCATCTGGAGTAAGTGATGTATTAGAGACTAAATCTCCCCCAATTGCATCAACTAAGTATTTCACTGGATAAAAATTAGAGACTACCTGTAATTGAGATGATGAACTTTCATCGGAACTGCTGCACGAAGATAAGCCGAGAGCAATCACTGCGAATGAGAGAGTTACAGCCAGGGATTTAAGCCATTTTTTGGATTTCATATATGTCCTTCTTTCCTTTACGTGGTGGTTGGATTTTTAACTCTTGAAGTTCTGGATAGTGCTGCAAATTGTTCGGAAAATCCTTCATGACAAATTCCGCCAATAGCCTTGTTAATGTCAATGAATGCATGGACCCAAACCACAAAGGTTTATGTCCAACTTTTCTCTCTGAAGCGGTTGGTAGCACGACAGCTATGTCACCTTTTTCACAGGGGCCAAGGCAATCTGTAAGGTCAACCAGTACCCCAACATCCTGCAACTGCTTTAGGGCAGAAACTCTGTCATCGGCTCCCATTCTGTGACCCGGTTTAACCCCACAACAACATCCTCTGCATAATTTGACGCGACGAACTTCTCCCTCGATCATTTCATTGAACTCTTTTCTGTGTTTTTCTCATCAGAAGTTCGCTCAAGTGAAAAATTTGTGAATGACTTAATTGCAAAAGAAAGCGCAATCAGGGATGTGCAGGTAAGCGCCACGGCAGGACCGACAGGAATTGCCAAGTGATATGAAGCAATAACGCCAAAAGTGCTAGAGAAAACTCCGATTCCCATCGCAACAAAACGTGCCTTACTTATGTGAATTGCAAAGATTCGGGTGATAACAGCTGGCCCCACACTTAAAGAGATTGTCATGAGAACACCCACGGATCCCAGTCCAATCACCGTTGTTCCAGCTAAGGCCAAGATAAGTATTGCGTCGGCTCTTGTGACCTTTACTCCGATAGCCGATGCGTGCTCGGGATCAAAGGATGTGGCAATCAGCATTGGATGGGCCCAAAGCATTAACAGGATAATTGCTAAGGCAGTAAGCGCCATGCCTGCAATATCTGTGAATGTGGCGGACAAAGGATTGCCAAAGAGATAGTGCGACAAGCTCTTTGAGTCTGTGCTCCTTGATGCCAAAACAACGCCTAATGCAAACAAAGCTTGAGAAGCAACACCGACTGCGCCATCTTCACTTGATTTTCCTTTGCGAACCATAAGGCTTACAACTAAAGCCAATACGATCGCTGTGCCCATAGCCCCAACAAGAATGCTGACACCAAGCATCGAAGCAATAATCACTCCTGGCAGCACCGAGTGCGACATTGCATCTGTTAAGTAGACCATTCTTCGAGTCAAGGCCCAGTAACCAGTTAGCGGTGCAACAATCCCAGCAAGAATTGAAATGATGAGTGCATTTCGCATGAACTCATATTGAAAGGGCTCGATAAGTAAGCTCTCTAGAAACATCAAACAGTCACTTCTGAAAGATTAGGATTTTTATACAGTGTGGGAATCACCCGTGTTGGTGCGCCATCTGCAATGACTTCGCCTGAAAGCAAAACAGCACGAGAAAAATGTCCCTGCACTATATCTAGTTCATGCATGGCAGCAATGATGAGAGTTCCTTCATTTGATCTTTGTTTTAGTAAGTTAAGAATTCGCTGGGATGAAGGTGCATCAAGTCCACTGAGCGGCTCATCAAGTAGTAGTACCTCTGGCTTGCTTACCAAACTTCGCGCAATCAAGATTCGCTGAGCCTGACCGCCAGAAAGAGTACTGAGCAAGCGGTCCCCTAAATGCGAGCCTTCAACTAACTCCAACGCTTCCCATGCAAGTTTTACTCTCTTGCTCTTGTTTTTGTACCCTGCGAGATGATGGTCACCTGCGGTTCCCGTTAAGACAACATCAATGGCCCGCATAGGAAGATCCCAACGAAGATTTGCTCTCTGGGGTACATATCCAATGCCTGGTTGGTGATGTCCATGATGACACTCGCTCTCTTTGAATTTCAGAGTGCCGGTAAAGTTTGTGAGTCCAGCGATTGCAAGCAAAAGAGAGCTTTTACCTGCACCATTTCTACCTGAAAGTGCTACTAATTCACCTGCCTCAAAATCGAGGTTTACATTCTTAACGGCACAGAATTGATCGCGAAAAACATTTATCCCGCTAAGAGTCAGCACTGGGTTTTTTGTCAGGAGATTAACAGCGATCATGCGATCGATTCTTGATAGATCGCGCCATCGGCGTGACAGACCACAAGATTGTTACCAGTAGAGTCCCACAAGATAAAACGCACCTCACTTGAGGAATAGCTCTTTATCCGTTTCATCGGTGGCATTGGTTTTTCTGGTGCACCTTTGGCAACATCCCAAATACGAACCATTCCAGCTCCGTCACCAGTTGCAATTACTCCAGCTTTAGTGGGATGCCAAGCAAGCGCCGTTCCGCCGTAAACATGTTTTGGCAAAATCCTGGGAGCACGACCCTTAGGACCCTTTCCCTTGAAATCCCAAACCGTTACCTCATCTGCTCCATTGTTTGCCAACCACAATCCGCTGCTATCAAACTGTGCATCAGTTACCTTGCGAGGAAAGCCTTGCATTTCAAGTCGAGTTGAATCTTTAATCTTGAATACCTGCAAAGAGCAATCTTGATTTCCACTAACAATCCAATCAGCGGCGGGGCTTACAGCAAGACATAGAAGTGAGCCTACGAATTCCTTCTGTATTGGCTCAATATCATCGACGGTGCTCATAATCGAGACTCCGCCAAAACTTGCAACTGCAATATTTTCTTGATCCGGCAACCATGAAAGATCCATAACAGTGGATGCGAAATCCCCTGCTGTCCGAATGCAGGTTCCATCTATCGTGTAGAGCTTTACTTTTTTTCCAAAAGCAACTGCAACGATGGAGCCATCCTTGTTCCAGGCCACACTTGATGACCACTGACCTCTTAGCTCTGTTATAAGTTCTTCATTTACTAAGTCATATAAGACAAATCCATCTGAACCCGCTACGGCAGCAACTGTTCCTGATGGATTAACCGATAAATCTGTTCCGCCGCTATCTAAATCTGCAATCTTCAGATAGCCGATGGAAGGGCTCCAACTGCCCAACCCTCCATCTGCATCGAGAATTACCGCAGCGTCCCCTTTGGCATAGGCCATGGTTACCGGTGAGATCGGCATCTTTTCAAGCTCTATTGCTTCTAAGGTCTCCATCAAACTTTCACCTTAGATTTTTTCTTGGAGTTCTCAGTAGCCATGCATGCCATAAAGCTATCGGTGAGTTCTTTCCGATCAAGATTCTTGCCAATGAAAATCATTCGATTAACGCGCGGCGCATCCTCCCACTTTGTAGTGAACTCACCGTTAAATAGCATATGTACGGCATGAAATACATATCTTTCATCCGAATCTGCGATCGACAGAATTCCCTTGCTTCTGTAAATATCTGTTCCTTTTTCGCCCAAAAGCATTCCTAACCAGCCATTGAGTTTCTCAATATCCAGCGCGCCTTCAACTTCAATTCCAACGCTGGTAACTGACTGATCGTGCATGTGCTCGGTATCAGTCAAAAATGCCGGATCTGTATCCATGATTCGCTGTAGATCAAAGGCGCCAATGTCTAGTAGTTCCCTTAAATCAACGTTTGCATTTACAGCTGGATAAATTGTTGCTCCTGCATTTAAGGATTTAATTGCCTTAATGACATCTGCTTGCTCTTGCGGTGTGGCAATGTCAGTCTTGTTAAGAACAATTCTGTCGGCAAATGCAATCTGCTCTACAGATTCATTCTCCACGCCCTCCTCTTTGACCTCGAGAAGATGCTGAAGTGCGTGCTTGGCATCGACAACCGTGATAATCGCATCCAACTTGCAAGCTGCCCGCAACTCATCATCTACGAAGAATGTTTGAGCCACAGGTGCAGGATCGGCCATACCCGTGGTCTCGATAACGATTCGATCAAACTTGTCTCTACGCTTGATGAGATTTCCGAGTATGCGAATCAAGTCCCCTCGCACGGTGCAACAGATGCACCCGTTGTTCATCTCAAAGATCTCTTCCTCGGAGGAAAGGACTAACGCATCATCAATGCCAACCTCGCCAAACTCATTTTCGATGACCGCTATTCGCATTCCATGATTCTCGGTCAGGATTCGATTGAGCAAGGTGGTCTTTCCTGAGCCCAAGAAGCCAGTAATGACGGTTACAGGGATTGGCCCTAATGCCTTTTCTTCTTGTTCCATTGATCTCTCCTCGCTTGTTGATAATGATACTCATTAACGATAGTGTAGGGGGCATGAAAGCGCAAGATTCGACTCTCGGATCCCCTGGCATGGTTAGGGAGCTATGGCTTCTGAAACAAGAGATCTCGGAGCTAGCGCCCAATAGTTCGACTTTTTTATCCGAGAATGGATTTCACCTTAGGTCTTTTATTCTTGGTGAAGATGATGGGATCTGGCTTTCATTAAATGCGCAATCCTTTAAAGATCATCCAGAGCAAGGCTCGTGGTCTCACCAAACATTCTTAGAGAAAATAAATGAAGGCTGGTTTGATCCGGAACGCTTTCTATTGTGCTTTGATGATGAGGGGCAGTTAGCAGGCTGTGTATGGAACAAGGAGCATCCGACAGAAGGTCGAAATCGTGTAGGTGAACTATTTTTACTATGCGTTTCACCCTCACATCAAGGATGTGGATTAGGAAGGTCTCTTGCCGAGAAAAGCCTGGAAATGATGATCACTGATGAGATCACAACCGCGATGGTCTATACCGATGCGAATAATCTAAGAGCAATTGCTCTCTATCGTTCTTTAGGATTTCAGTTAAATTCAATCCAGCATTTAGAAAACAAAAAGGTGTCTTTCTGATGATTCGATTAAGGCTATTTCATGGATTATCACAAACATATCTAGGGGTTGTTAACTCAGAATTACAGAGTTATGACTGTGATGCTTCAATTGTCTATGAAAAATCCTTCAACGAAGGAGATCTTTTAGATTTCAGAATTTCCACGCCTGTCGGGATAAAAACCGGCTCTATTGGTTCTCCTGATGATTGCATTTCTTGCGTCAGTCGAAATCACGCTTATGAGGTAAGTAAGGAAATCTCAGGAGAATTTGAAGAGCTTACCTTGGGAGTGTTTTTCCCTGCACTTGTTGAGCCTCGGCCGGTTGCTGACTACATCTACGCTCTGGAAGATGAATTAGAAAATTCAACGCTAGACATTATCTCTGTCTCAACTGTCATAGATTTACTAACATTTAACCATGACATTTCAGTCGAGAAAGTAGCATCAGAGATTGCACGCTCTGAGTTTCTTTGCAGGAGTATTGAGTACTCTGACGCGTTGATTGTCACAAATTCTGATCGAGTGACTCCTGAATCAGGACAAATTGCCCTTGAAATAGCTGGGCAGATTAGAGCAAACATAAGTGTCATTGAGATGGGAGTTGGCGGTTTACCACTTTCTTCCTTTGAGTCAGTACCTATCTTTGATTACGAAAATGAATTGCGATATTCACCTTTGACAAGTGAATCAAGTATTTCCACTGTAGCGGGCTTAAAGAGTTCAAGATTTGTATGGCATGCTCAATCTCCAATGAACCCGGAGAGATTTGCTGCCTTTGTTGATAAGTATTTAGGGTATGTATATCGATCACGTGGAAATTTGTGGTTTGCAAATTGTTTAACGCAACAAGTTGGATGGGAGAGTTTTTCAAATGTCTATTCCATGGATCGGTTAGATACTTGGATTGAGATTGGAATACCTGCTGAAAGTTACTTAGTAATGCTCTATCAAAATGAGGAATTAACGCAAGAAGAATTGAGTACCGCCTTAACAGAATGCCTCCTCACAGATTCCGAGTTAAATACAGACACCAATACGTGGATCAATTTTAGCGATCCACTTTTCGATGCTATTCAAAAACAACAGGGCTAGGAAGGAATACAAATACCAGTACCAAAGAGAAAAATGTCTCGATCAAAAACCCGGTCCAGACGTGCGAACTGGAAAGCATCACCCACAAATCTCATTAAGGTGAATATCAATGGCACTGACTACCGAATTCCCCATTCGCTGGTCAAAGCCGTTCGTCTCGGACACATCGATCCATCAAATTTCGTACACCACGAGAATAGGTAGTAATCAATCATGAGCCGGAGATGCCAAGTAACGGGTAAGGAAGTTAGTTTCGGAAATAATGTCAGCCACTCAATGCGACATACGCGACGAAGGTTTGATGTTAACTTGCAACGCAAACGTTATTGGGTGCCCTCATTAAATAGACACGTGACCTTACGTGTAAGTACTCGAGGTATAAAAGTGATTGATGCTCGTGGAATTGACGCGGTTGCGCGAGACATTATCGCTCGTGGCGAGAAGATCTAAAATTTACTTCTTTTTGCAGCTCTTACACACACCAAAAATATCTACTTTGTGACTCACTTCGCTGAAGCCGTTTTCCTTTGCAACTTTTTCTGTCCAGCTTTCAATCGCAGGTCCTTCAACGGTGATAGTTAATCCGCACTTGCTGCAAATCAAATGGTGATGATGACCATCATTTTGTCCACAATGTCGGTAGAGAGTCTCTCCATCAACGCTCTTGATCGCATCGATATCCTCTTTTTCAGCCATTTTCTGCAGAGTCCTGTAAACGGTGGCAAGACCTACCTTTAACTTCTTCTTGCTCAATAAGGCATGAATATCTTGGGCACTCTTGAACTCATCGACTCCGTAAAGGGCCTCAAGGATGGCGCTTTGCTGCCGAGTTGATCGCTCTACGATCTTCTTGTCTTCCTTGAGAGGCATGGGTAGATACTATCTGACTTGGAGCCTCAAACTGCGTCTGCGGGTATATGCGGAGAATCCAATGCTTGAGATAAACAAGAAAATCACAATCACAACGATTAAAGCGCCAGGGGCTAGGTCAAAGTAGAAGCTAGTTATGACACCTGAAACTGCACCGAATGATCCGATAGCGGCGGAAAGAATTCGAGTCCCGCTGAAACTCTTACTAATTTGCTGAGCGGTGGCCACGGGAATAATCATCAGAGCGCTCACTAACAATAATCCAACAACTCTCATGGCAATTGTTACGGTAACGGCCGTCATCACCGCCAAAAGCATAGAAAGCAATTTCACTGGAATTCCAGAGACCTGGGCAAATTCGCTGTCATGACAGAGCGCAAAAAGTGATTTCTTCAGCAATAGCGTTGCAAAGAATATCGCTACCGCCAATACAACTATCAATGCGATATCAAACTTGCTGACAGTGGTCAGTGAGCCAAAGAGATAAGAAAGCAGATTCACATTTGATTTCTTTGAAGAAAGCCCAATGAGAAGGACTCCCCCGGCGATTCCACCATAGAAGAGAACTGCAAGTGCGACATCGCCGCTAGTTTTCCCATATGCGCGAATGAGTTCTACAACTATCGCACCGATTGAAGCAACTATAACCGCGGTAGCAACAGGATTTGTTTGTAAAAGAAATCCTAAGGCCACGCCCGTTAATGCAATGTGTCCTAATCCATCACCCATCAATGAAAGACGACGCTGAACTAAAAAGATACCTACTAGTGGGGCACATAATCCAACAACAAGTGCTGCTAGTAGTGCGCGCTGCATGAAGGCAGGTTCTAAGAATTCAAAAAACATCATATCTGCCAGCCTTCAGCTGGTTTTGAAGAAGAATGCGGATGATCATGGAAAATATGGCTATCTACCGCTTCAGCATCTGGTGAACCATCAAATGAGACGCGACCTTCGCGAAACATAATCACGCGGTCAATCAGCGGACGCAACGGCCCAAGTTCATGTGAAACCAAAACAACTGTTGTTCCACCCTGCACTAAGTGCTTGAGCGCTTCTGCAAAAACATTTTGAGTTGCAAGATCTACACCCGCAGTTGGTTCATCAAGAAAGAGTAAATCAGGCTCGCTAGCTAACGCCCGAGCGATAAGAGTTCTCTGATACTGCCCACCTGAGAGGGTGTTGATCGAGTCATTTTCGCGATCCTTTAGCCCAACGACTTCGATTGCATGAGAAATCTTTTCTTTATCTTCTTGAGTAAATCGGCGAAGCCAGCCATGGGACAAACGCCCAGATTCGACTACTTCAGAAACTGTTGCAGGGATGCCCATTGCATCATGAATCCGCTGCGGAACATATCCAAGTCGATCGCGATCTTTAAAATGTGAAAACTCAGTGCCAAAGATTGAAACAGTACCCCTGTGAATAGGAGCAAGGCCTAAACAGGCTTTTACAAATGTAGATTTGCCGGAACCATTTGAACCAAGAATTGCAACAACAGATGAGCTGTTAATTCCCAGGGACACATTATCCAGGGCAATGCGCCCTGGATAATGGACACTGAGATTAGTGACCTGTAAAGCCTCTATTACTTGCAATTAAGGGCTTTGCGCAACGCTTCTAGATTGCTCTCCATAATGGAGAAGTATGTCTGACCTTCGCTGATTCCTTCAATAGGATCAAGGACGGCAGCATCGATGTTTAAGTCATCAGCGAGTGTTTGAGCAACCTTGGGTGAGGCTAAAGTTTCAAAGAAGATGGTTGTGGTTCCATCAGCCTTAGCTTCCTTGCCAATCTCGTTGAGACGCTTAGGAGTTGGTTCGGACTCAGGACTCAAGCCCGCAATTGCTTCTTGAGTAAGTCCATAAGCATCAGCTAGGTAACCAAATGCAGCGTGGGCGGTAACAATTAAATCCCTCTCGCATGATGCAAGCCCTGTCAGAAACTTTTGATCCAGCGTCTCAAGCTCTGCAACAAATGCTGCCAAGTTGCTTGCAAATACTTCAGAATTATCTGGATCGACTTCAGATAATTTCGCAGCTACAGCTTTAGCAACAACAACTAAACGCTCAGGATCTAGCCATACATGTGGATCGCTCACCAATTCCTCATCAGAATGCGCCTCTTCATCGGCATGCTTATCTTCAGCGCCATGGTTATGGCCATCCTCAGTTGCAGAGAGGAGATTCAAACCGTTGACGGAAAGAAGATCTAAAGAGTTAGCAGGTGCTGACTGTTGCGCTGCTTCTTCTAAAGCGGGTTGAAATCCAGAGATGTACAGAAGTAGGTCTGCATCATCCAAAGTAACAACTTGTGAGGGTGTGAGTTCAAGGTCATGCGGCTCAACACCCGGTGGTGTGAAGTTTTCAACGCTCACGAGGTCGCCGCCAATAGATGTGGCGACAAACTCGAGCGGATACATAGCCGCTACAACCTTGATGCCTGAAGCATCGCTGTTGCTATCTGATGAACTGCATCCCGAAAGGATCAGCCCTAATGAAGTGACTACTGCAAGAATTGATAGTTTCTTTTTCATGTCGCCACATTACTCTCTATTTGATAACGATTCCAATTAGCAATAGGGTATGTTACTATTGAGAACGATTATCAATAAGGGAGGCTTACTGTGGGGGACTTTCGGGGTATTCCAACACCTATGTGTCCGGCATGCGGAAGCAATTTGATCCAGATCACCGCATCTTTCAATTATGAAACCTATGAGATTGATATGTATCTTCTGGATAACGCTCAATGCGCCGAATGTGGGTGCCTTTTAACCGCACCCACCCCATTGGATGCAAAGGTTTGAATTCGTCAGTTAGGCCTTCCTGCTAGCCGTTCAATTCGGCAATCGCTACGCTTTTCCGAATCTTCTGTCTCTGGATGAGTATTCCTCGATTGCTTTCCATAAAGTTTTGCGAGTGACATCTGGCCACAGCACATCCATAA
>Ga0102921_1000785_pt1 | contig 11094 bp, 4 predicted proteins | sample Colrivmeta156802_FD_78205 | JGI IMG/M metagenome (GOLD analysis project Ga0102921, IMG submission 78205) | Estuarine microbial communities from the Columbia River estuary - metaG 1568-02 | ecosystem: Environmental > Aquatic > Marine > Intertidal zone > Estuary | place: USA: Columbia River Estuary...
AGTTTGTAGCTCCATGGAAGTATAAAAAGCTAGCGGGTATTATGAATACCGCTCCTGCAATAATTCCAGGAATAGGAGCAGCAGCACTTGCTGGTAGTTCAGATACTGAAAACAACCAACAGTTTAAAAAAGGAGGTGTTATTATAGATCCTCGTGGTCAATGGGCTCACCCCGGTAAAGTTACTCGTATACCTGGATCAGATATTACTATGCAAGGTGTATCATATCCTGTATATGGTGTAGGATCTAATGGTCAAGAGCAGATGATGTATCCAGGACAAGAGTACAACTTTGATGGTGCATCTTATGTAGATGAATATCCTATAATGGGTAATGGTGGTTATACTGTAACTAGAAGTAATGATCGTAAAGGTAAGACACATAAAGTTACCGGTCCTGACGGAACTGTTAAATACTTTGGTGATTCTAAACTAGGTCAGCATCCTAAAGACCCAGAACGTAAAGCAGCCTTCTATGCTCGTCATAAAAAGAACTTAGCTGGTAATCCTTTCTTTAGAGCATTTGCTAGAAAGACTTGGGAAGATGGGGGTCAAACAGATTATATGCAAGGTGGCGGTCTATGGGATACAGATAAAGTTGGTTACTTAGATAGTACAATTAATGCTAATAAAAACTTAGAGTTTATTAGACGTGCTGTAGAAAATGATGGGTTAAGTATTCCCACACCTAAAGGGGCTCCAGGATATGGCAAAGGTATGACTAGTTCACACCTTATGACATATGATCCAAAGAGTAGAAGGTCTTATCCTGAACTTGTAAATATAAATGGTACTCTAAAATACTTAACTGGAGATGACGCATATAATTATGCAGAAGATACTGGAGAGTATATACAATTTCCTACAGCTGAACAAGCTAATTACTTTAGCCAAAATTATAAGAAAAGTAATTATGTTAAAGTAGGTAAACAACCATTAGAAAAGAAACACGGTATTAAAGTAACTTATAAAAAATAAAGATATGTATTATCAACAAGGTGGTCAACAGGATCAAATTATGCAGATCATCCAAGCTTATGCTCAAATGAATCAGATGGATCCTAAGCAATTATTAGAGCAGTTTACTAAGATGGCTCCTGAACAACAGAAGCAAGCTATTATGCAGATGGCTCAAACTATTCAACAAGGTGCTTCTCAGCAACAACCTGATATGGCTCAAGCTGCTATGGCTTACGGTGGATATACAACAGGTATCTTTGCAGGTGGTGGAGAAATGATCCGTAGAGCTGATGGTTCTTATTCTAAAAGAGGATTATGGGATAACATTCGTGCTAACAAAGGATCCGGTAAGAAACCTACTAAGCAAATGTTAGAACAAGAAAAGAAAATTCGTAATGAAGAAGCAGCTTATGGCGGTGTGTTTGGAAACGGTGGTACTAACAATGCTGGGTTTAACGCATTACCTGACTATGTACAAGCTAAGATTTTAAGAAACATGGGTTATGGTGGTTACTATGATCCAATGGAATTAATGGGAGATGGTGGTGAACCTAATGGTGAAATGGCATTAGGACAAATGTCTGCTGTTGCTGATAAGATGAATAAGCTACGTGAGTTTATTTCTCCAGAACAAAATTTAGATCCATGGATTGCTTCTAAGTTAGCTGTTATGGATCATTCAGCTGATGCTATTTCTGACTATATGATGTATAATCCTGAAGCTCAGGATGAAGAGATGGAAATGGAAGAACAAGAAATGAAAAAAGGTGGTTCTACTTTTAGTGGTAATGCATGGTATAAAATGGGTGGAATGCCTTGCTATGAGTGTGGCGGTATGTATGCTGAAGGCGGATACTACGATTGTCCAGATCAGGAGAAAGATCCTGTAACAGGTAAATGTAGTGCAGAAGTTGCTAGAGGTAAAGAAGCAGCAGCTGCTAACAAAGCAGCTAATGCAGATATGAATGCATGGGCTAAGCAAGTAGCTGTTATGGATAAAGAAGTTGCTAAACAGAATGCTGCACAATATGCTGGACAATTAGGATTTGATTATGATTGGATGGGGTCTCCTGTAGAGAAAGCAGAGAAAAAAGCTGCTATGGCTCAGTATAAGCAGTTCCTTCAACAGAACCCTAATGTTTTTGCAGCAGATGATAGTTCTGGATATAGCCCAGAGCAGAAGTACATTATTGCTTCTAAGTTGAAACAAAAAGCTTCAACACCTATGGGATCTAAAGTATTTCAACAAAAGTTTAATCAAGATGCTAACTTTTTTGACCTAAAGCGTTTGCAGTCTGATATTGTACCTTTACTTGGAGGTTGGGATGCAACTAGGAATTATTTGTTTAATAATAAAAAATATGGTGGTATCCATATTAACCCAGCTAATAAAGGTAAGTTTACTGCGTCAGCTCAGAGAGCAGGTATGGGTGTACAAGAATTTGCATCTCATGTATTAGCTAATAAAGAAGACTATAATTCTACTCAAGTAAAAAGAGCTAACTTTGCACGTAATGCTGCAAGCTGGAATAAGCAAATGGGTGGTTTAGTAGAAGGTGATATATTAGATGTTACACCAGAGCAGTTACAGATGTTAAAACAAGGTGGTTATAATTTTGAAATTATTGACTAATGAGAATACGTATTACAGGTAGAGGTTTGCCTAAAGCTCAATTTGCAGGACAACAAGGTGGTAATCAAGATGATGCATGGATCCGTAAGATCCTTGAATATGAAGCACAGAAAGGGTCTGCTACAGGTGGTGGTTTGTCTAACTTTGGGTATAATAATTGGCAAAAGCTAGGTCATAAACATCCTCCTCGTTCACTAGATGAAGCTGTAGAATACTATAAAAAAGATTTTCTTCCTAAAGTACAGCATTATCCTATGGGTCTTCGTGAACGTATGGGAGACTATATATTTAATACAGGTAGAAATCCTAATGACTTGCTTCTTTATAACGCAGGTAAGATTACATTAGATCAGTTAAATAGTCCAAATACATTTACAAATGAGTGGAATCAGTTTGGTTCTGAGATTGAAAAACAGTATAGTAACCCTAACTTTATTAATAGCTTAGATGCTAATAAAGAAAATGTTTATAAAACTACAGGAACTTATGATGCTCCTGATTCATTAGATCCTACAAAAAAAGTAAAGACTCGTTATTCTTTAACTAATCCTAATCCTGCTTTTACAGCTACTTGGCAAGGACGTACAAACATGTGGGGAAAATATTCAGCTCCTACACAAACAACACCAGTAGCTCCAGTTCAACAACCTACACCAGCTCAAACTGTACAACCTGTTACACAAAGTACTACACAATCCGTTACACAACCTACAACACAAACTGCTACACAAAGTAATGCTCCTACTACTTTAATTTATAATGGTGCATTAATAAATGCTAATGATCCTAGATATTCTAATCTTATGAATCAGTCTTCATCATTTTTAAATTCTGGTAGACAAAGACTAGGTTTACAAAATGCTGATAAAATATCTGCTCTTAAAGCTGCAGGTCCTCAACTTCCTAAGTTAACTTTTAAACCATTTGAAAATTCTGGACAAGCTGCTGCTAGCATTAATCCATTTACCCCAAGTACAACTGCTCCAAGTACAACTACTCAAAATGCGGTTACTACACCTTTTAATGTTGGATCAGTTTCTCCATGGGGAAGTATATTAAATCGTAATGAACCATATATAGATTCTAATGATCAAGTTTGGGGAAGTAATCCTGGTATTGTTACTAGAGAAGATACAGAGGCTTTAGGTTTTGGACAAAATGCTCCTGCTCCTCCTGCCCCAAGTAAATTTGCAAAAGCAGCTAACTGGTATTCTAAGAACATAGGTGATCCTTTAGAAAGTGTATTTCAAGATTTAGATAGATATACTGCATTAGGTAATTTTGGTACTGAACTTGTTAATAGTTATAAAAGAAAACAGGACTTTGATAAAAGGCTAAGACGCCAAACATCTACAGATTCCTTATTCCCTGAAGTACCTAGTGAGATGTCAGGTAATCGTGGAGACTATGTAGTTAGTGGAAGTAGATTTGGTGAGTTTAGACCAGACGAGTATGTTGTAAACAAAGGTATGTACACTGGTCAATTCTTACCTAGAATGGCACAGTATGGTGGAGGAGTAATTCCTGAAGCGTTAACTATGCCCATAGATCCTATTGAACTATCGGCACCAATGTCATATCCAACATCTGCTCCTTCAGAAGCTAATACTGGTAGTTCTGCTCCAGCTTCTTCAAGTGGAGTTAATCCGGTTGCTGAACAAACATGGGAAGAAGTTTCTACAGAATTCCCAGGTGTTAAACACTTAGGTATCTGGGGAGATAAAAGACATCAGAAAAGTAAGAGTGATCATAATACTGGTGATGCTTTAGATATTGGTATTAAAGATTCAAGCCAAGGTGAGCAGATTGCTCAAAAGCTTATTAAAGAAGCTCAGGATAAAAATATTAAATATATTATTTGGAATAAACAGATATGGAATCCATCTATATCAAATTCTTGGAGACCGTATAGTGGAGAAAATCCTCATACTACACACGTACATGTAAGTTTTAATAGACCGTCTCAATCTGTTGGTGAAGGAGAAATTGCACTAACTCATAATAATCCTTTAAACATACATCATGGAGACTTTACTTCTAAGTATGGAGGTAAACAAGGATCTAAAGATGCAGGTGGTTATGTTAGTATATTTCCAGATTTTCAAACAGGAATACAAGCAGCTAAGGATCTTTTATTTGGTCCAGCATATTCTAACCTTACTATATCTCAAGCTAGAAATAAATGGGTTAGCGGTAGTCCAGATAAAACTAATGCATCTACCCAAGACATTGTAAAGACTATGGGTACAGATAAAGTGTTATCAGACCTTAGTCCAGCAGAACGTGACAAACTAATAAAGCAGTTTGCAAGATGGGAAGGTAAACAAGCATACCAAAAACTAAGCGGTATGCAGTTGTATGCTGATGGTGGATCTATCTCTTATAGAGAAGGTGATATTTATGAACTAACAGAGGATCAAATTAAGTCTATACTTTCTTCAGGTGGAGACATAGAATTTTTATAAATTTGTAATATATTATAATATGAAAACGTATAAAGTAAGAATTAAAAAATCTCCAGAGTCTATGGCTTATGGCGGTCAATCAAATTATGGCTTAGATCTAGGTCAGAAGAATATATATTCTGATATGACAGATAACCCATATGACTCAGTATCTAACACTTTACAACCTGTAGATAGAGAAGATGCTAACATTGAAGCTGAACTGTATGAAACTGCATATGGAGATTTTAATAATGATGGTCGTAAAGAACATTTTAAAATTGGTGGTAAAAGACATAGTGAAGGTGGTACACCATTAAATGTTCCAGAAGGTACATTTATTTATTCTGATACTAAGAAGTTAAGAATTGGTGGTGCTGTTCTTGGTCAGTTTGGTAAATCTCCAGATACTAAACAAAAGTATACACCAGCTCAGTTAGCTAAACAGTATGACATTAATAAGTATCAAGCTATACTTGATGATCCATATACTGATAAAATGGCTAAGTCTACTGCTGCTCGTATGATTGATAACTATGAAAAGAAACTTGGTGGCTTAGCTTTAGTACAAGAAGCCATGAAGGGATTTCCTCAAGGTATTCCTGATGTAGCTATGTCTGTATTACCGCAAGGTATGGGTGAGCAACTTGCTGAGATGGGAGGTTTTTATGGTGATGATCAAGATTACTATCAAGGTGGTGGAACTACTCGTGAAAAAGTTAAGAAAGAAGATATACCTAAATATGAGAAAGAAGGTTATCAGCGTGTAGGTAATACTAATGTATGGAGAAAACCTGGTACGTCAGGTAAAGATAAAGTAAGCATTATTGTTACACCTGGTAAAACAGGATCACTTACTGGTGGGACACCTGGAAAACTTGAAAAAGGTTATGATATTCCAATAACTGGTCGTAGTCGTGGTGGCCGTGGTCCTTGTGCTAATCTTAAGTACACAGTTGCTGATATGCAAGCTAGACCAGATTGTTATGATACTTTTTTAAATAAACAAGGTTTTAAAAATGCTTCAGAAGGTGAAAAGCAAAAAGGATTAGATGAGCTTTTACTTGGTAGAATGCCAAAGTATGTTCCTGGTACAGCTCCTACAACTACACCTGGAGAACCTGAAACTAAAACATGTCCAGATGGACCTAATGGAGAAAAAAACTATTATACTCCAGATCCTAATAATCCTAATGAGTGTATTAGAGCATGGGAAACTCCTCCTAAAGAAATTACATTTGATGACATTCCTACTACTACTACAACAACTGGTGGTGGCGGAGGTGGTGGTACTGGTGGTGGAGGTGGTAGACGTCCATATTTTGGTAAACAGTTTATGGTTCCTCCTAAACGTTACACTCCTTATGCTGCTCCTCTTAATGCTATGATTCCAGAACCTACGTTCTATGATCCTAATAGAGAGTTAGCTGAAGGTGCATCACAACGTAATATGATGGCTGCTTATATGCAGCAGATGGATCCGCAACAATTTTCTGCTAGAGCTAGTGCGTTAAATGCACAAGGAGCTGAACAAGCTGCTAATACTATTGGTAGATATCAAAACATGAACGTTGGAGTAGCTAATCAGTTTAGTCCTTTACAAACTGACATTATGAATAGAGTGATGGCTTATAGAGCTGATGCTGCTGATAAGTTAGCATTTAATGCTCAACAAGAAGATAAAGCTTATCGTAATTCTATGAGAAACTATCTTAAAGCTCAAGATATGTATGATATTAATGAGTATGATATTAATACTAAACGTATGATGCTTAATGAGACTAATCCATATTATTCTATAGAGGAAGGTCCAAGAGGCTCTAGTCTTAAGTGGAAAGATAAAAATAACTGGATGAGTATGGTTACTGGTCAATCTCCTCAGTTATCTCAAAATCAAATAACAGAGATGGAAAATTATGCTCAAACTTTAAAAGAAACTAGAAACATGGATTCTGGTACTATTCAAGCATTATTGAGAGCAAGGTATCCTGGTTTTTTTCAATCTAGTAGAGGTGCAAATAATGCTGCAGCTCTTAACGCTCAGTATTTTAATCCAACAACTTTTCATAATCCTTTTAGTGGATCCTATGAAGAGTAAACTTTAAAGGTTTAGTTTTAAACTTTAAAGATTTTATTGTATATTATATATGTAAACTATGGCACAATACCTTCCTTATATTCCAGAAACCATACCTGAACCGGCTCTTTACAAACCGGACTTTAATTTCTTTGATAGAATGCTTCAAAGAAAGCAGTCTATGTTTGAACAAGGAGCTAATAGAGTTAGATCAGCGTATACTTCTGTATTAAATGCCCCACTTTCTAATAAGCATGATATACTTCTTAGAGATCAGTATATGAAAAATGCTCAGAAACAGTTAACTAAGTTATCTTCTTCTGATCTTTCTCTTATGGAAAACGTAAATGCTGCTGAGTCAATATATGCTCCATTTTGGCAAGACAAGTTTATAGTACAAGATGCTGCTATGACTAAAGCTTATCAAAGTGAAATGCAAAAACTTATTTCATGGAGAGATTCACCTAAACTTGAAGAGCGTGAAAAGTATAATGCTATTTCAATGATGGATCTTCAAAATGGTTTAAGTGTATTGCAAAATGCTGATAGAACACCTGAAGGTTTTGGAGCTGTAGAAATGCGTAAAGCTGAGCCGTTTACAAACATTGAAGCTTACCTTCAAAAAATGGCTAAGGATGATAATAAAGAAATTAAGTATGATAGTCCTGATGGACCATACTTAATTGAAACAATTAATGGTGAGCGTTCTCAACAAAAGTTTGCTACATGGGCAACTGCTATGATTGGTAATAACTTTCAAGGTCAGTTTGATGTAACAGGTAGAGTAGAAAATGAAGAACGTATTAAGATATTAAAACGTACTAATCCTAATATTACTGATCAAGAGGTTAAAGGAATTATTGCTAAAGATGTAGTATCAGAACTTAATCAGGGATATACTAAAAGAACTCAAGAAGCAGATGTTGAGATTGCTAGAATTGATAGTTTATTAGGATCTATTGGTGAAACAGGTGGCCCACAGCATCAGCAAATGTTTAATAAACTTGTACAAGAACGTTCTGAACTTGTAGCTAGAAAAGCTGCTGTTAATGAAGAGTATAAATATTTTGATCAAGGTAAAGATAAAGTTTTAGAGTATGTAACTAATGCCCCTAAACAATACTTTAGTGTATTAGCTAAGCAACGTCTTATAAATAACTGGGCTACTGGTAGGGCAAGTATGGATCAAAAACTTGTAAAAGAAAATGCTGCGTTTACTGCTGCACAAAATATTGAGCTTAGAAGAGCTGAACATAATTTGGCAGTAAGTAATGCTGCTTTTGATCAATGGTATAAACCATGGGCTAAGCAGATAGATGCTAATAATGCTAATAAAGGAGGAACAACTACTATTACTAAAGATGCTAATGGTAATGATGTAATAACAACTGTACCTGGTGTTGATGAATCTTCATCTATGGTATATTCAGGTAAGTCAGGTATTGACATTACAAAAACAGCAGCTACAGCTTATGACTTTTTTAATCAGAATCAAAAAAAGGAATTTAATGATGCTTTTAACTTAATATTTGATCAACGTGGTATTCTTGGTTTTGCTACTAAGTTAGGCTTGAGTCAAATGGAAATATCACAAGTAGCCACTGCATTTAAAAAAGAGGTAGGTAATATAGATTACAAGTTTAATCCAGAAGAACAAGCAGCATCAGCAAAATTAAAAAAAGCTTTACTTGCTAGTTCAGCTGTTAAAGATGCAGGTATTAATGATATAACTGGACCAGGTACTATGAGAAATGCTCTTATTGCTTATTCTGGTCAATACTTATCTGAGCGTAGTAAAGTTGCTGCAGATGGTTCTGATATACCTTTAAATAATGATGAGTTTGAAGCATTGATGAGATATTCAACAGCTATATCTAAACTACAAAGTTATAATGCTAATGAACAGAATAGACAGAAGTTGTTTCAAGAAAAAATAGCTACAAATCCAGACTATGCTTCTATAGTTAAGAAAGAAAAAGATGGTACAAGTAGATTGCTTACTATTACTGATGTTTCTGCCGATATGCCAACCTTACAGTTAAGAAACAAAGATGGTAATGGTATGCTAAACTTAAATAAAGAAGAAGTGGCTAAACTTTACATACAAGGTAAACTTGGTCCAACTACCCAGGGTGAACTTAATATTAAAGACTTAGGTAACTATTATATTGAAGGTGTTAACAATAAGAAATCTACTACAGCTTTTGGTTTAATGGAAAACACTCCAATACTTTGGAATAATTTATACAATGATGTAATTAAACCAAAGTATGGTGAGCCTGGAGCAATTTCTAAAAAGATGCAAGCAGCTAATGAAGCTATAGTACCTGACTTGTTGATATATAAAAACTTAATGGGAAGACAAGGTTCTATTTTTGGTTTATCACCAAAGGGTAATAAAACTATGGCTAATGGTGACAATGCAGCTTTGATAATTTATCAAGCTAGTTTAACAGGAAACTCAGAAGATGTATATGATGAAACTGGAGCTAAGATTGAAGATGTAGATAAAATTAAAGCTATCAGAACTTTATTATCAAATGAAAAAAACATAGAAGAGTATGTATCTGGTCAGTATATACCACAAGGTGTTAATGGTAAAAGAACTGTTAGAGTAATATTTAATAAAGTTTTATCTAGTGAAAATAAAGGTAGTATTGCTGGTAAGAATATAGCTGAAATTGGTACTACATTTGACTTTGTTCTTAAGGATGATACAGCTGGTACATATCTTGATCAACTTCCTAATAATACAGGTTATCAAGTTTATCAAGCTCTTACTAGGGGACAAGAAATAAAATCAGATCCTATACTAGATGCTGCTGGTTTTAAATATACTGTTACTCCAAATGTAACAGGTATAGATGCTGAACCAGAATACGTTACAGTGGATTTAAAATATATGGTTAGAACTAATAAAAAAGATCCACAAACTGGTCAATTAGTTACAGGTGTTGAAGAAAAATCGTATCTTCATAAGATAAATTTAAAAGGTGCAGATGCTAAGTCTCCTGATGAAATTATTGGTAAACTTCAGTCTTTGTATTATGAAAACATGATGAAAAATAGAAGTGTACAACAAGAGTTTCAGAACTATTATATGAATAATAAAGGTACTGGTACTCCTATGTGGGATCCAAAAGCAGCTTTAAAGCAAGCTAACTTAGGTCATTTGATAAAGTAGTTAATTATATAAAGATAAATTCATGGCACTAGAAACTGGTGTAATACCTCAAGAACTTAAAGGAGTTTATTCACAAGATCCATATCTTCCATTACCAGAATCGGGAGCTAATATGTTAGATTTATTAGCAGTTCCTAATATGGGTATGAGTTCAGGAAGTAGTATCTCTAGTGGAGATGTAGTACAAAATGGTCTCAATGCTTTTAGTGCTGCCCCTGCTAGTATGAATACATTAGCAGCACCTGTGTTTTTTGATTATGATGCAGCTCAAGTAGATAGATATAAAGGTTCAGCTAATTTTAATGCATTAGGCTTTGATCCATCTGGTCAAACTAATAATGAGTTTAAATATGGGGCTAGACAAACCTGGGGTGATGTTTGGTCTAATGGTTTTTCTGGCATGTTTAGTTTAGCTGGAAATACTTTTATAGAAGGATGGAAAGGTTGGGGTAATATGGCAGATGCTGTAGCAAGTACAAGCTGGGCAGAAGCTAAACAAGATTTAATAGGTACTCCAGAATATTTATTAGAACAGGATAAGATTACTAAAGATATCATGAATAAATATGCTATCTTTTCTACTCCTGACTCTGAAGAAGGTATATTTAACCGCAAGTTCTTTGGTGACATGTTACAGCAATCTGGTTTTGCTGTAGGTGCTATTGCTCAGTTCTTATCAGAAGAACTAGTTACACTTGGAATGTCTTCAGCTTTTTCATTATCTAAGCTTGGACTAAGAGCTCCAAGCTGGGTAGGAAGAATTGTTTCTCATGCAGATTTAGCAGATGATGTTGTTA